>Ga0213848_1183891_pt1 | contig 9234 bp, 1 predicted proteins | sample ABC_MetaT_FD_165507 | JGI IMG/M metagenome (GOLD analysis project Ga0213848, IMG submission 165507) | Metatranscriptome of freshwater microbial communities from post-fracked creek in Pennsylvania, United States - AB:C (Metagenome... | ecosystem: Environmental > Aquatic > Freshwater > Creek ... | reverse complement strand
TTTTGGAAATAAAACCGTGGGACTTCATCCCACAATTATGTATATAATTGGGGATAGGCGCCACGCACCCATCTCAAGAAAGGACAGAGGAAAACCACTCATGGTGTTGGGTAAGTGCTGTCAACATAAAATGTTGGAACATTTAAAAACATCATGAGTGTGTAATCTGGAGCAGAGCAACAATATCGCTCGAGATCTAAAATCGTAGTCGAATTCAAAGTTGTAAAACTAGCTCCTGGGGCACACGAGTATTTAAAACTCACATCGTATGCATCAAGGATGTCGTAATACGGAGACAAAGTTGGATTAATCCCGGATGTCGCTGGTAAAGTATTGCGCGCCAGGATATTTGGATTGTTGCTACGGAAACGTCGGGGGTTGTAATCAGGAATACATGCTTCCAGGATTTGAGAGTGGCTCGGAGCCATCTCCATCCCATTTGCAGATTCCACACCACCTATGAATCGATTGTACTTGCTAGCAACAGTCAAGGCAGTATCGGTGGAAATGTGCACCACAGCATTAAATGCTGGCTGTGGATAAGCAAGAGCCTTAGTAACTGTAGAAGTTGTCAACATTGGATTAAAGCGCCAATTGTTAGTCTCTATACCAGTATTGCGGACATTTGGAATGAATCGCCACATAATGCCACCACGCCTGGCCGCAAAAGCTGTAGAAAAATAATTCAACAAGCTCTCGCAGCCAACATTATACTGAATATTGGTATTAACAACCTGCTTACCAGCTGGACAAGTTCCAGTAAAATCGGGAAACCGAGAAAATATTGCACTTAGGATACTATATGAATTCATACGGACAGTCAGTTCGTTGCTAGTGCAAAAAGGAGCAGGAGACCAGCGGTGTAACAGTTGACGCAAAGATTTAACTGTTTCACCACCGCAAACAAGTGGTATCTTATTATCACGATGTGGTCCAGGAACAACTTCCATCTCCACAGACAAAGGATCGATCTCAGCAGCTTGCCTCAAAACGGTTACTGGGGGCAGCTGTGTCATCAGCTTGACTGTTGAGGAGTTAGTCGTTGGTCGATATGGATTAACCGGACACATAAATTCCAGATTCTTCCAGGAAACAGATGTAACAATAGTTGCACTCGCGTCCGTGGGAGCAGATAAATCAGTCAAGACCATAAGTTGAAAGTAACCAGCGAAGTAATCAAGATCAGTTGTGCCAAAGGTGGCAACGCTGCCAGTGGCAAGTATATTCGACATAGATAACGACTTCTGGTACTCCAAAGTACGAAGGTACGGTGAAATTCCTTGGTATGGGATAGTCACGCGAAAACTGGTCTCAGAAGCCAGATCAATAACGCGCGTAAAGACACCAACTTCAGAGAAGTTGGTGAACTTGCCCATGGGGTCAAAAACAAACCTCAACCGGCCACGGTGAAACTTAGAGCACAAAACTGTAAAATCTAGCACCATATCACCACGCCAGAACTCAAAAGCTTGAGAGATCCAATAGGCTGGACTGAATTGGACAGACTTTGGGGTAAGGCCGGCAAGTGCCACCTCACCACCCAAACTGCTTACGGTCCAATCCTTGGCCTGAAAATGCGAAGGAGTAACAAAGCCAGACTGAATGATGGTGCCAGGGGCAGCATTATTGGCCCAACTTGACACAGCACAAAGGAAGGGCCGCTTAACAATGGATGAAATAACAAGATCGTCAGACCTTGGAAAACCACCCACGCTGCCATCAACAGAAAGCTCATTCTTGGGATCTAATGCCAACTTTGGTATTGGGGCATGAGTTTCTGTGTCGGCCCAACGGGTTGCCATAATACACTTTACAGGTTCAATTGGACCAATATTAATGGTGTTGGACCAACCAAACCAAGAAGCAACAGTAGAGATCTTGCCAGCAAACCAACTAGCAGCAGTAGCGTAAGCACCAATTATCGGTATTGTTGACAATTTGGCTGCAGCTGACGCCACCAAGGTTGCTGTACTCGATATCGGATGAACGGCATCATACTCATCAACTTGTCTCTGGAGAGTAGGTGCACAAAGTTCGACATTCTCAAGGTTCGCAAAAATGCTGATAGTTATCGGATTAGCAGATGCAGCAGCAGCGGTCGACAAGGGAATAATGGAAAGCATATCGATTTTACCAAGACCAATCCACTCCTCGCGGCCACGCGTCTGCGTGGTTGCAACAACAAAATCATTTGGCCAAGCAAAAGGCAAGACCATCTCAGCAGTATTCGATATCTGTGGATAAAGCCAAACATGAGGCCGTTGAATCATAGCACTCTGTTTCACTATATCATTGACGCCCATAATGGAATCATCGATATACCCTCCAGATATGTCACGGGTTTCGTTGTGTATTTCACCACCAACAGGTGTTGTCGGCCAAAAGAGAGCAGAGGTTGGGGTATAATTACCAGTGAGTGGTTTATAAGAAAAAACAAAAGCTCCGTATTGGAAAGGTGTCGCGTTAATGACAAACTTCAATCGAAGGTTTGCTTTCCACTTACCAAAATTGCGTGCCTTGTCGGATACAATTGGCAAAGACATATAATCACGCCAGGGGAACAGCTGATAATTCAAAGTCCCACCCTCAGAGATATTTATAGTCTTTATAAGAGCAGGTCGGGAAAAGAATTGAGATAGAGGACCTATCTCATCTGCACCGCTCGAAGCGGTGGGATCTAAAGTTGTAGGAAGATTAACAACATCTTCCTCAACGGCTTCAACAAAATTTAAAAATTGTGCAGGCGATTTACAGCACGGGACAACCCAAGTACCCGCGCAGTGGTCGATTTCAAGGTCCACCCCATGAGGGGCGACCAACACCTTGCTTGGTCCTCTCTCTGACGTGAAATCAATGTCAGATAAGTAACTACTAAACAAGGTAGGATAACAAAGGGGAAAATACTCTTCCCAGTCACAGTGCCTATAAGACAAACAATGAGTCGTTGCACACAGTTGCAACAGACCAATATATTTATTGTAGACATCACGGCCATGAAAGAATAATTCATTTCGAGCAGTAATTAACGAAGAGGCAGCCAAATCCATAGAGGACACGACGGCACTCTTCGACGAAATGATGAGAATTTTAAAAATACTCTTAATTTCAAGAGGGGCAAGAATAACACGAGTGCCATTGAAAGTGACTTCAATAAACTTGCGCTTCAAGAATTCGATCTCATCAGTCGAAAGGTAAGGACGGGACTCAGAAGACTTATCAGGCATGGTATAAATTATGCCTAGATCAGCCAACTGATCCTGGAGGTCACAATGGCTAAAATTTGGAGAACTTTGAGCGAACAGATTATCGTCACCATAAGTGACGAGCCTAAGATCTTCAAACAAGTCAAAAGAACCATGTTTCTTCAGGAAGGCATAGCGAATGTATAAGGAGTTAGCGATGCAATTAACAACAACGGTAAGAGGATGACCTGAGGGATTGCCAACAAAAAATCTGGCCAAATCACCTCGAAATTCAACGATGGGGTTTACGATATCCTCCATCATCCCATACATGTCATTGATCTCACTGGGACTGAAGCGCTCTGATGCCGCGCAAATGTTAATAACGATCACAAACGCACAGCGGGTCACAAATTGATGCATACCCTTGTCATAAGCCTTATAGTCGCCACCAACAAAAAACGGACGGGAACCAAAATAATCATACAAATCAGCCCAGTCAGTCTTCTGCGCTGCGATAGAAACTCCAGATTCAAAGCAAAAACGGAACTTTTGGAAGAGACGCACAAAGCTAAGAAAACGCATGCGGATGGCAAGAGTGAAATCAATCGGAGAACCAACGAAAACGCGAATCTTCCCAGCTGCAAGTTTCTCTGGGCTAATCGCTTCATCCTTCAAATGAGAACAAAAAACAGGGAAGGCGCGTTTGTTGAGCCTGTAACGATCAAATATAGAATCAACACGGCACCGAATAAAGTCAGGGATCACACCTTTCAGCATGAATTCGGATTTCGAACAATACCAAGGAAATCCCATACTCGTATTATAGTTAACATGATCAACATAATCCATGGAATCAATACCATCAGCTGCCTCGTCAATAGAAAAGGAGCCAAGGTATTTTTTCCAGTCGACATTCAAGGCATTGAGCCGAGTATAGCATTGCTGCTCATAGTGGCGCACACATTGTGTCATAACACCAATATCAAACAAGCCACGCACAGACTCAAACTCAGCCAAAGCCAACTTCCAGGGTTCACGATTAAAGACTGGAGGGACCTTATCACAAGTCACGCCTCTTTCATTCCAAAAGGACTTAGTGATGTGATAGGTCACCTTTGATCTTCGACAAAAGGAAACATACGAGGAGGAGCCAAGCGGTATAATATTTTGACTCTCAACAGAACGCAATAAAGAATTCTTGTGCAACGGGAGAATAGATAACACTTTTGAATGTGGGACAGAGGGCAAATCAAACCCCTCAATATCACAATCAAAGTGCGTACAAACCCTCACACAACCAGCATTCATACTCGAAATCGCATCAGAAACATCCTCTCGGAAAACAGGTAAGCAAACATCAACAGCAGCCGATATCCCACCAGCCCCATGGATGCCCACAACAGCAGTGCCGAAATTCTCAGCAACAACATATGGCGCACCACAAAAACCAGGGGCACCAAAAGCCGAACTGCTGGTGCTTTTCCAAACATCGTTAGACCAGGAAACCCCCGCAAAGGAATCTCCAGGGGCACGAACCAGAGCAGACATGGTAGCAGTTACAAGAGATGCAACAGCACCTGACCTAGGTCGAGCACCATCTTCACCCTCGTATGTGTACCTTTGGGCAGGAGCGGAAGAAGTGTGAGACCGCTGAATGAGGTATTCAAGTATTGACTTCTTATGCAAAGGATTCAGGAGCTTCAACAAAACTACATCATCAGCAATTTCACGATACGTACTCGGCGCACACTCAGCAAGCAGAGATAATAAACCGCTTGTGGGGTGCACGGAATAGAATCTCAACGAACTAGCGAGAAAATCATCCTTAAAAAATGAGTGGCGGTTCAAAACAACATAATCATCACAAATGCTTAAAGCGTGGAAACCATTGACCTTACCATCATTAAAATGTGCGACGCAGTACAGGGTATTATTTGCCACGCGTCGCTGAATATCAACAGAATTAGCTGATCCAGCAGCAGCGGAAGTACTACTAGGGGAAACAGAGGCAACTTTGAGTAGGGGGGCCATAGGACTAGCCCACCAACTCGCAGGCTTTGGAGCCTCAGGCATATCATCTTTGGCATGGGGCGCAACCCTTGGTTGAGCAGCAAACCGCGCCATCAACTTCGCACCCAAACCACCAACAGCAACGAGCACCAGAAAAGCACTAAGAACATAATATCTATGCTCATAAAGATAAACACGTGCAAGACCGCTAAGCCACGGGACACCAGAGGTGCGGATTCTATCAATCCATCGAATGCTAACCGGGGTAACAACATGCCGTTGCCAAAAACGGTGGCACCAATCATAGCTCAGTAGACTCGCAACAGTTAACAAAAGAAAGCCGCTACCACTACTAATCCAATGAGGAGCCGACCACCATAAGATGAACCACAAGGAAAAATAAAGCAAACTGAATCCATAGTGATAGATCAAATGAATGACACTAATACTAGGGTAACAGATGGACCATGGATCAAGAGGTGTGATCTGATTGCGCATATAAGATTGTACGTCAATGCGCCCAGACCCAGGATGATCCAAGGAGCAGTGAAATGTCGGAAAATGAGACATAACACCAACAGATGGGCCATTGGCAAAAGAAACATTACAACGATACAATCCTGCAAGTATTGCAACAGCATCACGATCGGTATGGGCTTGATTGTATGAGATAAAATCTTGAGGGTTATAATCAAAGAATTCATCGCCGTACGTCTGGCGAACAAAGGTGGTAAATTGAGCCAAGAAGAGTTCGCGAAATGAAGGAGGAGTAAAAGACCAGCGTATTTTCTGCAAAAGACGATGAAAAATGCGTGTCGATTGTGAACGAAACGTGCAAACACGACTAAAAGCTGAGGAAATGAGCTCCCGCAATTCGAGAAAATGCGACAAGCTCAAGGCTTGGCGCTTCACTTCAGAAACTGGAATCTCAGGGGGAGGGCACACACAAGCAAAACACTTGCAAAGCTTGCAAAAATGGATGTTGCGAGTTATGTCAGCATTCGATTTCAGGATACACTGCTGGACAGCCGTGTGCTTGGGTATAGCCTCAGAAAGCAAATGAAGGAAATCATCAAAATTTGAAACGCTCGGATCATTCGGATATGCTAACACACCACGAAAGACCACTTGTGCTCCAAGAACTGGATTCCCTGGATTTTCATTAATTTCAGGAACCTCAACTTGCCATTGCCACATGTGGCCAACTGATTGGGTCGGCAACAAATTCTCCTGAAAATGTTGAGCAGCAACATTATCAAGGCGACCATCATGCGAAAGTGATTGGATAGGCCGAGCAGTCAAATACCAATTGAAACGTCGCAAAAGAGCGGCTGGGCAAGCATTTGTGGTATGGGCGTTCAAATACTTGTTGTTTGTCGTACATAACATCAATTTTGGACTAACGGTTATCCTACCCTTCTCCGTCACATCAGCCATCGCTGGAGTGAAAGGGGTGTTATTACAAACATCAATAATAAACCGAGTAGTCGAAGTTTCAGCTGTTAACACTTTAGCACTCTCACGACCAATATCATCTCCAAGAAAACACCATTGATCGGAACGACATCCATCGTAATATTTTGAGTTGCCATTCCACACATACATATTGCCTGGGGCTAAAGGAAGATCCAATTGCATGCCAACAAGGCGGTACAAAAGTTGAACGATAGAGGACTTTCCAATAGAAGAAGGGCCATGAATACAAACAGAAAAAGGGGCAGCGCGCAAACGAGATTTGAAATCAACAGAATCCAAGTGAAGCTGGATAGCCAACAATTTCTCAAGCTCAGTCCGCATGATTTGGCAAGAATTCGTGCCACTCGTCTTGAAAGTTCTTGCTTCAAGAATTAAAGAAGCAACTTCGGACTTAAAATGAGCCAAAGTCTTCAGAGGCAAGTGGGGAGCATCATCAAGTGAATAATCACCGACATTCGCCCAACAAATGTGCACGTCTCTGCAACGCTGTGTGAAACGAGGTCTGTAAGTAAACGCGTCAAAGAAGGTGGCGCCTGGCCAATTCACATAACCAATTTCCGTAAAGACATACCGAAAGGCATCAAGAATAATCCTACCCAAGCCAATGAAATTATGGATCGGGTGCGCATTGACTGCACTCTGTATTGACTCAAACTTCTCAACAAATGAAGAGACTTTCAAATCTGGCAAATACAAGAGAGCGGTGGCAAAAGAGACCAAAACGGCAAGATGGGAAAATATGCTAACATTGATCCTCGAAAAATCAGGACCACCCAAAGAATGACGAATAACTTCTATTGAGGGGTCATCACTAGGAAAACGAAGCATAGGTGATGGAGTGGAACCGGAATGGCTCCCACTTCCACCACTATAAGCATCATCAACACTAGCAATTGACTCAGCAAAGGCAGTAAACAGATCATGATCAGACTCTGGGGTACTAACTGGAATCCTGAAAAGATCTGCATCACCATCTTCACTTGACCCACTAGAAGAAGAACTGGTAAGAGGGCGAGCTTGAACTATCCGCAACAACAAAGGCAACAGCTGTTGATAAATACCACAAATCGTGTCACTCTCTCGAGCCAATAACAATATATACGAGCTGTAATGCGCTTTCAATTGATAAAGCTGATAAAACAAGGCGGTTGTCACTGCCACGTTTTTAAGATCAGACAGCATACCACTATTACTAGTATAGCTAGACCGATCAAAAAAGAAAGACAGAGATGATTGACGATGAACACAAGTTTGTAGGTAATTGCGAGCATTACGGTGAGCTTCAGCTATAGTTTCAGCTTCGGGACACCGGATGCGGCTATTATCGAAGGAGTTACGCATCTGAAGAAAATAAAATTTTTGGCCACCCCGCGTAAAATAACACAAATGGGGATACCAAAACTCATCTAGGTCAGAGTCAAGAGCCTGTCGGACGACCTCCGCCGGTGAAAAAGTGAACAAAGAGGCAAAAGTCATCAAACAGGACCACACCACAACATAACACACATACAATATGAAAAGGTACCATGTGCTAAGAATGGCGTGGAATTTAGGAAAAATCGACAATCCAAGGATAAGACAGAATGTCGCAAATAGAGGTGACAAAATAAACCTCAACAACTGTTCGGTGACCAATGGTAAATACCACAGATCATCAAAAAGAGCCAAGGCAAGATCGTCACTCTTGGAGCAAACAAGGCCAATAAAACTAGCCAGGTAAAAAACACAACACAACATCACGAGAAAAAGGAACAAGTTTTGAACTATTAGTTTTATCATGGGATGGGGTGAATCTTTCAGACCATGGGGTCCTACGGTGGCTTACTATCAGCCAAAGGATTTCAAGTGGGAGTTTAAATTCCCACTATACCACTAACGACAGGCGTGGCAAACATCAAATCTTGGTTCTATATCTGTAATACCCCCAAGCGGAAGGGGAATGCCAAACAAATGACATTATAAATTATTATTAGCTTGTAAGGACGACTAGCCCTAACGGCGCATAGTCTATACACGCAATACAAAATTTCAAGAAGCAATGTTTTACAACCTTAAATGGACATATGAGGATGTCAAGCCTCGGGAGTCCCTTGTTATTAAAATTAATTTATTATTAAATTAAATTATTATTACCATTAAATTATTATTACCATTAATTTATTATTATTATTAGGTGAAAAGGAAAAATATCACCGGTAATGTTTCTCATCAATATACACACTTCGCTGTAAAATTCGAGTAGGTGGTGTGTAATTTAAATAAATCAGTTTTGATGGTACCATGACACTATCACGATGGGTGTCAACTACACAGATGGGGAACGAGCCCAAGAGGGTACAGCCTCAAAAAGAGGCAACTGAATTATCGATTCCAACATAATGTCAAAAGACGTTACTGATAGGATGTTAAGTCAGAAATCACAAACAGACAAGTTAATATAGCAAAAGCTATGAATAAAAGCTGGATGGGATGTTCTGAATGACATAAAATCAGAGATGTCAAGACAACTGGATGGAATTCGTCGAGCGTAAAGCTCACGATTAAAGCGGTGGGTAAAGCCCAC
>Ga0213848_1245016_pt1 | contig 9309 bp, 1 predicted proteins | sample ABC_MetaT_FD_165507 | JGI IMG/M metagenome (GOLD analysis project Ga0213848, IMG submission 165507) | Metatranscriptome of freshwater microbial communities from post-fracked creek in Pennsylvania, United States - AB:C (Metagenome... | ecosystem: Environmental > Aquatic > Freshwater > Creek ... | reverse complement strand
GGTCAGTGCCAGGCACCTATTTATATCGCGTCCTCTCGCTTGTGTATTTACACTTTGTCATTATTTAAATTATGGTAAGACCATATAAGGTGATGACAACCACCTATAGAAACCGAAATCCTCTCCAATTATTGATAATTCAATAACTCTTACATTAATAGGATTCGTGGTTAATGTTTTCTCATCAAACTGAACATCATATTGTCCATTCCACGTCATATAACTCAAGTCCTGATTGGCAGGATTATCTGTATTGACAAACAATGCGTTAGTATAGAATGGAATATCAAATTCAATTCCACAGTTAGTACGTTGCACAAATAAAGTATTTGCGCCTCTAGGAAATAGCTCACTACTGGCCACTATACTGGGCGGATCAAATGTTACTATATTTCCTTGATAATCGTTAGATACGATCACCCCACCGGCATTATACCAATTGTCTGTTCCTGATACTAATAATCGCTTTCTCATTGAACCACGCATACACATAAAGGCATTTCTCAAATAATCAAATACTGACCTAGTAGTATAAAGAGTAGTGTCTGAATAAGGTATTTTATTTTTGGGATAAACCCAACCTTGGTATTTAATAAAATTACCTGCCGCCGTTGAATTAGTAAAGCTCGCTTCTGAAATATCCGTAACAAATTCACGTTTAAGTAGTGACCTAAAAGAGACGGGTCTTTCACCAAAATAATCTACACATATATCCGAATCATCAGTAGCCATATCGTTTATCGTAATGGTACTAACTGATTCGCAAAAGCCTTCTTGCTTAAACTCAGATAATGATCCAATGTGTGTTGCGTATCCATTTAAATTATTATAATCTGGCCTATTTACTTTCCAATTGCTACCCTTAACATATACGTCGAAATATACATCGGATCCATCATTATTATTAAGCTTTGTAAACGGACTAATATTTAATACACCATTACAATATCCGTTGAGATCTGAATGAACCGGCGTATTTAATAGATTAATTGACCGAATATGTGTCGTATCAGGTACTCTAAGCCAAGGAATATTCTGTGCCCATTTTACCTTAATAGTAATTGTCTGTGTTTCTTGCATGTCTACAATTGTAGTAAAGCGCGAATTAAGGTGATTGTATACGATACCTAAGGCCCCTTGATAAACAGTGGGCTCATAGCTAAATAATATTTTTCCCCGCGTAAATGATGTAGTGTGAAAATCAAAAGTAAATTCAAGATCTCCATGCCAAAAGTCAAATGGCATTGAAGCATACGTCACTGCTGCTGGTGTTATAACATATGAGTCTTCCAAGATTGAATTTGCTCCCAGACCAGGAGTTACTGGTATACTTGCTATAAAGGTTTGCGGAGCTGCATTAATATCCCAAGTAAATGTGCCTATATAACTATTGACATTTGCCATTTTCTCAATAACTAATTCATCTGCATTAACACCTACAAAACTTGGATCTACCGTTATTTCTTGTTTCGGATCCAACGTCAATTTATGTGATACATCTGCTATAATAGATACACTACCATTCTGAAATGGTTCATTCTTGATAATCATCACATTATCTATAATGTTAGGTCGAGACCAGCCAAAAAGTGCAGCTATATTAGCGATTCCTTTGAGAAACATTGTAGATGCCATTGCATACGGTCCTATGTATGGTACTTTCTTTAATTTACCCGCTACATCGGCCATCAGTGTGCTATATTCTTCAACTGGTCCTATCTCTCTTTCATCAGATTCCATTTTCACACCTAAAATAGTGTTTGTGGGACAACCCAATTCTACATCCGTTGCCCAAGCATAAACTTGAATCTGTAGATCATGAGATGGATCAGCCGAATTAATACTTTCAATTGTTTTCAAAATGAGTAATCCTATGTTAGTAGTATCTACTAAGTTATCACTATCTGCTACTATACCATCTGTTTCATTGTATAGTCGCATTACTGGATATTGCATCACGAATGGTAATCTCATATCAACGGGTTTGTTACTCTTTATGTCGATAACAATGGAACCCATAAATTGACTTAAATACCCTGTCATAGCTTCTGATGTTGGATATGATACTAATTGTTGATAAACAGGGTTGTGCACAGTGCGTGGAACCCATGTGGCTAATACTCTTCCACTATCAAACTGATTAGCGCTCATTGCTATCCTTACCATTAAGTTGCACCTTATGAGAGAATAGTTCCCTAACTTAATCCTAACCAAAGAATTGTTCAAAAACGTAACGTATGGATCTATTTCATTGTAATGTTGTTCACCATATGCCCAACTAAGAGTTTGTATAAGTACTGGTCTTTCAAGAAATTTTCCCAACTCTACGGAAACCGGTTTGAAGAAACCCAAAGGTCTTTGATGATACACGTCATCTTCATATGGTGTGTCTCCTCCTACATCTTCAACAACTTCAAATTTACTCTCAGCACTAGAATCAATATTTCCGGAAGTGGTATCACCAATTCCAGATTCTTTTCTATAATTTGTGCCCCAATTTAATCTATCAGTTAATTGTTTCAAACGTTTTTCTAAATTTTTCCTTTCTTTAACTGTATCTACTTGTTTAATTCGAGAAGTTACTATTTTAATTTCTGTTTCTGTTATCTGTTGTATTTTATCTTCGGACAAGGATTGTTTAATCAACGGCATGTCCACTACGTTGATTAAATTGTCTAATAAGATTTCCGTACCCATTCCCTCGATTATATCATCATTAGACAAGTCTGATATTATCTGGTATGTAGTTGGTAGGCACAATTCTTCCTCCATGATTGTGATTGATGCTGGACATTCAGGATCCATCGTTAACTGAATCCGTTCCCATGATGGTACAGATAACTGCATTGTATCTGGGAGTTGAGCACTGAGATATTCCTTCCATATCTCAAACTCTTCTTTGTCAAGATGTAGCCATAATTCATATAATACTGATGTGTACCTTGATAAATCATGTTCATAAGCCGATATTGATGAACTAGGTAATATCCATGTCAATGTTCTAACTATGGAATCCAACGATAGCCTGCCTCGCCATTTATAGTTGTGATATACAAAAGTTCTTTTTAAAAAAGTTAAGTCTTCTAATTCTACAAAAGGTCCTTCTATGTCTCCTTTTGTAGCACTAGTACATGTCATATCTAATATTTCCTTACAGAAATTTCCAAAAGTTAAAGCATTAAAGTCAGAATCTTTATTCATAGCACCATGCGCATTGTCATCTCCGGCAATATTTATGCAACATTCATCAAGTATCACACTGTTCTTACACAGATAGAACATCCAATAATATTGCAACATAATCAATCCTTTAACACAATTGTCTTCAAGTGTGCCGTATTTCCCAGAGCATTGAATACCAGGAGCTATATAAAGTTCCTTGTTTATCTCAAGGATAGGAAACATTCCCATTGTCAAGAGCGTCCTAACAACGGTCAGTTCAGTTTCGGTATAATCTAGTTTGCTTTCTATAAACTTATAAACAAAAGTAGAAGCTGCCCAGGCTATATCATACGGCATGGTTATGTCATAACTGCTAAAGTCGTATTCAATAAAATTGTCGAATTTACGCATATCATAATAAAATTGTTCACTTTCAGTGTAAATATTACAGCCGGCTCTAGAACCAAATATTCTGTTTTGATCTGACAATAATGCATAAAATGGTGCCAAATACTTTCTAGATAAAATAAGAGTCGCCAAATCCTGCATGTAAAACAACCTAGTCTTGCCTTCTTTTATTTTTTCTGATGGGCGAGGTTCATCCTTCAGTTTTGCACTAAATATCGATGTTCCACAAATTCCTTTTTTACAAGATTCTTCCATCTCTACCAACTTCAGATTTAATTCTTCTGTCGGGTGGAAAATACCTTTTTCATCTTCTAAAAAATGATCTCTTTTCTTGCCCTTGAGCCCATATCCTGCAGAAGTCGCCATATTCATCTTCCGAAACCATTTATTAGTGGTTTTCCCGTTTATAGCTTCAGTAGTAGTCAACGGTCTATATGAAAGTGGTTTTATTTGAGGTAAAATATTATCCAGTAAGACGCTTACCACAGATTCTAACTTCACGATGTCAAGGTTAGGTCGTAATTTACCAATCTTTCTCGCAGCAATATTATAAGGGCTGATGTATTGACCATCCCTCCATAAGGGCTGCATAATTGGTTTACCATAATGAATATTATCAACATAATGTAATCTCTCAATCATGCTTAGAAATTCTGGTGTTTTACTAAGACTACTTTTCAACAGCTTACTCTTAGCGTTTACATGTATTTCACCAGGAACTCTTCCTATGGCTTCTACATGTGGCATATACTCAAAATTACAGACAGATTTTGGATGGTGATCAAGCAGTTCTGGAACAAGTATATTTTCTGAAGAAGGTGATATCAATAAAGTTCCTAATTCCTTAATATAGGGAATATCGATAGTCTTTTTACTAAATACAATTCCTCCTGCTCTATTACTTTTTTCATTTGTACTACCTAATCCGTGCAATGCGATTATCTCGCAACCATTACTTTCCGTCATACGAATAATGGGCAGCCCGCATGAACCATCCATGTGCTTAGGATAAGAATAGAATATAAGGGTTTCATAATGTGTATTATCCAATACTTTATTCTTTTCCAATGTTGCACAAGATGTATGATTATCTATTACAATAGTGGGGTAATCTCCTACCTTCCCTTCAAGCGATATATCATCTCTAATGTCCATGAACTGTATCCCTCTCAGACGAACTAGGGTTAAATCACTACCCAAATCTATTTTCTTTATAATACCAGTAAGGTGTACCGCATTAAGCCAGTCATAAGGTCTACGAGAGTAAGCCCATTTTCCATCATAAGCACAATGTGTATTTATGAGTGCAAAATCATCGTAAAGGCCAAATCCATGAAATTGATATGCTACTTCTTTCCTCTTTATCTCATTATAAGCTGTAACTCTAATAGAAACCGTATTTCTTCTTACTCTGTTTTCCAATTGACTAATACCGCTCAAGAAAACGGCCCTATCAGCAATATTATTAACTTGCCAGTGTGTTGGTAGCTGTTCTGCCTTGATCTCACCATCTTCATTTTTCATATTTTGTAATTTCTTATTACTGAAAAACTTTAACAATGATGCTATAGTTATTACTCCTGCTGTAAGTGTAGCGGCAGTACCCAATGCTAACTTTTTTGTTTTAGTATTAGTTAACATATTGCCAAGACTACAAACCGATTTTTTAGTACGTTCATAGTAAGAAGTCAAACTCTTTTTTATAAAGGTGTCCTTAATTCTTGTAAACGTTGGTTTAAGATGTACAGAGGCATATCGTGATATCAAAAACATGGCAGATGTAACCTTTGCGATGAATGAAAGCTCGAATGGTAGAGTATCACTAAAATACCATATACCCATAACAAACATTGTTTCAGCTAGCATTTTCTCATGAAATATTGCACAAAACAAATTAACTTGGTCTTCGTAAAATGTAATCACAGATTCACCTGTTTGTTTTATAATCTTAATGGTTTTTATACATATTGATGTTATTTTATCCTTATTACTTACGAAGATGGGTTTCGCTAATCTATCATCTAAATGTCCCATAGGGACGCAATTAGAAAATTCAAAACAACCTTTCCGTTTTGTGAATTGAATATACTCCCCTTCTGATATATCACTGAAGAGTCCATTAATGAAATCGTACATCTGTTCGTTATCAGCACTATGAATTTCTTCCTCTTTGCCTTCACGCTTAATGTCATCATCTTCTTCACTATCTGTGTTAAAACTTATATCTTGCAATTCTGCACTGGATTCCCATTCACAATTATAGAATCCTTCAGCATCAACATCTGACGAATCGTCTATTGATGGTATTACAATACCAATACTTTCTTCTTCAGTGAATGGTACCAGTTTATATTCAACATTTTCATCATAATTGTATAGTTCTTGTGAACAATCTAGTGTATTGGCACGTTTTGTAATATTCCTATTTCCTGTCAACTTAAACTTTTCGCAAATCGATTTTGTTCTTGCCGCTAGACTTTTATATAAGTCTTTTGTGGAACTAATCATAATATCTACTCCATTCATTCCTTTACTCATTCTAGCTATATGTGCTGATTGTAATAAGTCACTTTCTTCTAATAAAGAAGCGTCCATTTCTATGTTGTCAAATGAAAATGAATCTAAAATATCACCTGGATGGTTAAATCTCTTTTTTGCCTTAACTTGTGTTTCTATATGGGCTTTCATCAACTCTGCCATAAATTGCACCATTTCTGCCCAATCAACGTTTCTCTTTAACCAAACATTGTTTGACTTGAACCCTGCTTTTTCACTCGGAACTTTTCTTCTTACTGAAAAAGTCCAAGCGTCATAAGGATTAACCAAATTTGCTTTAGACACCTTCTCTGGGTCCAATGATAATGATCCTTCTTTGCGTAAGTGTTCACGAACTTCCATATCTACATAAATAAATCTGCGTTCATAAGCACTCGGATTGTTCGTATTCCACTGAAGATTCAACGACTCATTATTGGTAATTAATGTTACTAACCATGGGTGCATATAGTTTTTCCCTTTTCCTTCAAGCGCTGCCATGTTAGGACAGTAAGCTTGACAATCAATAACAGAATTAAGCTCTTTTATAGCAGGATCTATTTGATTCTTAGCTATATTGGATGATTCATTCCCTATTTCGGTATAACATATGTAAGGATGACGAATTCCATCAAAACCTTCCCAATATTCTGAATCTATATTCCTTGGATATACCTGAGAAGGATGAAAAGCTCTACCTCTAACACGCCCCATAATATAATAAAATAAATTTACTATAGTGGATTTACCTATACCAGGTGGGCCCGGTATCATTATGGCAAATGGTGCAATTCTATTTTCTGAGTTTCGTTTAGCCTGCAAGGCATCAAAATTTTCTGTAAGTTTAACCTTAAGGCTTAGTAATTTATCATAATTGAAGTGACTTTTTGCCATAACTTTTAAATAATCAATCGCCACGTCTAAGATTCGTGAAGATCTATCAAGATATTCTTCTTCACTTATTTTACCCCTAACAGGTAGTCCAGTATACAATTGAGTACTATTAGTAATGAGATAACTCATTTCCGTTACAATGCCGTCTACTTTATCTCGTGATTGCAAAGCAGCCATGAGACCTTGTGATATCCATACTGAGAAAAATTCTCCCATTTGAGAAATAACCTTCATAATGCTCTGAAGCAACTCAGGAAACGTCTGTGGTACATTAAATCTACCCATAAAGTATTGCATAATACTAGCATCTGTTTTCCCAAATAATTTCAAAGATGTTAATACTCCGATCACACCTGCTATTATCTTTGTAACAGCACTACTGAACACATTACTCACAAAATACTCTATTGAATCCATCCAATTTCTTTTCTCATCCTCTAGAATTTGGACTTCTTTCTTCATAAGCCAAGTAACCGTCGATGTTAAGAAATTTGCCACTGATGAAACAGCTGATATGGACAATTTGATCTTAATATTATTTGTAAATTGAGATAGGAGACTATAAATAGACGCTCCTAATCCGATACTGTCTGCATACACAACTGATCTAGTTATTAAATAACAAGAACTCGTAAGTGTGATGAAAAAATCAATATCTCTTTCATTCATTCCAGACGATTGTACCAATTCTATGAATTTTCTAAGTGAATAATTCAATCCGGTACCCATTTTTTCATAGATTTCCTCGAAAGATATTTCCTTTTTAAATTCGATAAGCTCATGTCCTTCAGCACTCTGCTTTAAGGCTTGAGCTCTCAAATGTCCTGCAATAGATTTCCTTTTATGTTTTTCAGCCTTTAACCTTATCTTGTTCGCAACAATTGCAAGTCTAGTTTCTTTTTTGGCTAATTTTTCTTCAAGTTTCACTCTACGTTGAAGACCCTTATCGAGGAGAGAGTTCTTAAGTTCTCTTTCCAAGTTATTTAAAGTATTCTTCCTTACTACGAGTTCTGATAGACGAGGCACATTCTTTTTTGAGACCAATTGTCTACCTTTATCATAATCATTGCTTTCAACATCACACGTTTCATGCAAAAGTTGTTTAAAATCTCTATCTTTTCTAAGCTTACTATTTTTCATAATTTTACTTAGCTCAGTTTTTTCAAATTTACTAGCTTTTTGTTGTTTTTCTCTCCCTTTATTTGCTCCTACTCTTCCTTCGGGATCAAAAGAGAGGAAACCTCCTTTTAATCCAGAATGTTCTTCCCAAAAATCAATCTTGAAGCTTAACCACTTCTTAGCATCATAATGAGAATCCTTAGACAATTCAATAAGCATATCAAGTGCATTCCTGAATTTATTCTGACCCAAAACATGAGATTTACTAAAATCGAATGTTTTTAAAACAACAGGGGTGAGAAAAAAATCAACTAATTTTCCTCGTTTATCTTCATTTTTATCAGATTTAGAAACTATTTCTCTAATTAGAGCGGGTTCTTTTCTAAGTCCTTTAAGATAAACGTCAATATCTTTAACCTCTTTTTGTTTTTCCAAGAATTCTTCAAATTTCTCAGAATTTATCTTCCGTGACCTGGTAATAGCCAATTCGTGTGATACATTCTTTGTATCCTCTTCTTTATACTCAATATCGAGCTTTGAATGTCGATGATTATTATCATCATTGGAAATAGCATCTCTATTTCCATTGGCCTTGTTCAACAATTGGGAATTTGACACATTCCCATTAGAAACCTTAGCGGCTTTACGCTTATCCTGTTTCTTGCTCATCTTACCTTTTCTACCATTTTCTTTAGCAAAAGAAGCGATCCAGAAGATACTAACATAGACAATGAATCAACCGTCTATATAAGGGACAGGGTTTTTAAAATTAAAAACCTCTCCGTTCAAAAATAGCGCCCAAGGATTTATGGGACCATACGCTACGAAGCAACGAGATTACAACTTCGATTGTAATGTAATCTCTAAGGCATAAATGCCAGTAAATAAATTTACTCCAGAAAACAATCTGTCACTAACTGGTTTAATGTGACAGCACATAAATGTGGGGTTATTCTAAATTCTGCGGTATAACTATTACGCAGACACCTAAAAGGTGGAGTGTCGCTTGGGATGCGACTTCGAGTGAGTACTTTAAACTCCTCTTTACTAAAAAACACAATTAATGTGTTACAAAAGTTGTACTTTTGATCAGATAAATATCCGGTTAGACTAGCCAGGTATTTTGAACTAAATTAAACATATCTCTTTTCACAAGAGATCTAGTCAAACTAATCCAATATACGGGGGGAG
>Ga0213848_1119173_pt1 | contig 9401 bp, 8 predicted proteins | sample ABC_MetaT_FD_165507 | JGI IMG/M metagenome (GOLD analysis project Ga0213848, IMG submission 165507) | Metatranscriptome of freshwater microbial communities from post-fracked creek in Pennsylvania, United States - AB:C (Metagenome... | ecosystem: Environmental > Aquatic > Freshwater > Creek ... | reverse complement strand
CTGCGGTGTGAGATTTGTTGTTGTACCTTGATAGTTATCTGAATTTAAAAAATCATTACCTATTGTAAACACCACTTTATTTATCTTATATGCATGATCTACAGTAGTGAGAAGTTTTATCACTGTATTTATATATTCTTTAGCTCTATCCTCTATTTTATCTTCTGTAAGAGTTAATCTATCTAGATGAAAATCTGCTATAGAGATTTCTATATCTACTTCTTCTTTAATATCTTCTAATACAGGAATTAAATCTATCTTTAAAGATGGAAAAGTAATTCCTTTTAATTTTTCTAAAAATTGCCCTTCTGTAAATTGTTTGTGTCTTGACACTGTAAGAACACTATATGTCCATGTTCCGTTCTTATGACTCTTTAACCAACTCCTATCAACAAATGTTGTAATGTTATCTACTTGTACTAATTCTTCTATTTCTTTTGGAGAAAGAGGTTTTTCTGATTCTAATGTAATTTTTTTATTCCCTGTTTGGTGGTCTGTTTCTGTTTCTACTACATTATATTTAGGAACACTTGTATATGTAACTGTGTAAGGAGGAAGAGGAGGTTGTTCTAAATCTGTCTGATAATAATTAGTTGTAGCTTCAATTTTTGGTTTCTTTAACTCTTTAAATAATTCTTCTACTTCTTCTACTGTAATGTTTAATTTTTCTGCATAATACTGTTTTGATTTTTTGTGTTTTAACAACGATTGTAATTCTTCTAACAGTGAATCATTTTGCATATTAAAATTTTTGATTAAAAATTAATCAAAAGTAAATTATATTATTAACATCACCAAATTATTTTTTACTATTTAAGTTATTATATATAATACATATAATTAAAACGCCCTCTATAGATATAGAAGGCGAAGAAATTTTCTCAAAACCAACAAAGAGAAATTTTTAATGTGAAGTTGTGGTAGTAGTTGTAGTGATTACACTATTTACTAAATTACCAAATATGTTTTTTAAAGATGGTGAATTGTTTATAGCAGCAAAGAAATCTTCTGCTATATTGTTAGGAGATAGTTGGTTATCTATTTTCTGTAGAGATAGTGATATTGAATCTCCTGGGTTTATACTGGAATTTGTAAGAATTGGTCCAGCATAACATAAAAGGTTGGAATTTATAGGATAGCCTTTAAAAGAAGAAGGATTACCACATTTAGGAGTGATATAGGGTGTATTTTGATAACAAGGCATTCCTGGAAGACACATAATATTAAATTTTAAGGTCTATACATGATATAGTAAACAGCTACAGAAGGTTGAATATTACTATGTGAAGCAGTTGTTCCATCACTATTACCATATAAATTAGTAGAATTTAAAGCAATTCCTGTATAAGCTGAATCAGTAGTGTATGTAGTATTAAAATCAGCAGTAAGACCAGCAGCACCACCAGATCCACCACCAGCAGCATTATAGAAATGTACTACATGTGAGTGACCATTATCTACAACACCATGAGTATGTGATGTTCTAGGTATTTGAGAAGTAGAAAGTGTAATTGTGTTATTTCCTACAATAGAGAATGTTCCTGCACTATATGTTGGATTACCACTAATTCCTGGATTTACAGCAGAATTATAAGAAGCTCCTGCATAAGCTGTTGTATCTCCTACTAATGTAACACCTCTTAAGTCTGGAGTACCATTCAATCCATTACAGATGTAGATATTCAAATATTTTCCTGTTCCTGCTCCATTGTTGAAATAACTTAATTCTGAAGAAGGTGGGTAGAAAGGATAAATGACATAAGGAGTCATTTTATTACATAACAATGTAGATGTGCTTTGAGAAGCTAAATATGCTGCTATTAAAGCATCTAATTGAGAAAGAGGAACATAATTAGTTGATACATCAAGAGAAAGAGCTGTTAAAGAAGCATTCACTGTACATAACAAATTAATCACTGCTTGTAACACTTGTTCTGTGGAAGATTGTTGATCTATTGTCAAACATCCTAATTCATAACTATAAGCTAATGATTTTTTTTGTAAACACATCACTTCCTCAGAAAGTTTACATGTAGCTCCTACCAATGCTGTAAAAAGGTCTAAAGCTGTCAATCCTAGCTCTACAGATGTAGTAGGAAGACATTCCTGTATAATAGGGCATAAACTAGATTGTAAGCCATCTAAATGAATTCCAGAGGCATCTAAAGCAGACACTAAATATGTAGCTAAAGCTTGTTCTATATAAGACAAACTATCACCATTCTGAATTCCCAAAATGGGAACATCTACACCTGTATATCTAATGCACTTATCTGAAATTACAGAAGCACAATTATTATAACAATTTGAACAATTATTCATTTTAATATTTTATTTGTGTAATAATACTCTCACTCTACTTGCTATATTATCTATAGAATATTTTTGTGCATAATCAGGATTACAAAATTTATATCTTAATATTCTTTTGTAATTCAACAAATCATACATTACATCACCATCTATTTTATAATTTAAAGCAAATACAATATTGTTGTATTGTTTGTTAGCTAATTCTTTAAGCCTACAGTCAATATCATTTAATAAATTTGGTATTTTATTACAATCTAAACAATCTGTAAGTCTTGGAGATAACATTTTTATATATTTTAGAAGTTTGTTGTGAGGTGTAATAACATGCTTTACAAAGTCCATTTATTAATTGACAGGCACATCCTACATCCCTCTTACACTGACGACAAATTGACATGATAATTTTATTTAAAGTTTATAATATAATTATTTCCTGAACATCTACAACCATTCTTCATAAAATTATTAAGCATTTTACTAGCTTGATTGTATAATTTATTTGATGTATCTACAGCACAATTATTTGCTGCTGCTATAGATCCTTGAATTAAAAAATATATCGAAGAAAGGTCAACTTTATCTTGTTTTTTAATTGCCATGTCACATTCCATCATATCTAATTGCATAAAAGCATTATCAAATCTTTCTTGTAATTGTTCCACTCTAATGATGGTTTTATTTACATAATTTGAATATGCAGGAGTGACAGAATAATTTAATGTATAAACACCATCTGGAAGTGGTACTAATTCTCCTCCTACTTCTGAAAGTCCTAATGTAGCAGAATTAATGATGTTAAAATCATTAATATTAAATGGTATGGATACATCTTCAAATCCTGGTACACCCACCACTAATGTAGGAGATTGTACTGCTGGAGATGTTGGATAGGTGGAAGCATCTGCAATTCCTAATGTTAATTTATTATATGTAGGAAGTACTAGTATATCTAAAGTTAAACCTGGTATTGTTGTCATTTGATTAAAATAAAAATACCAGAGGAATTGAGAATCCTCTCTCCCTCTGGTATAGGTTTAAAAATTAAATGTATCTATTAAGGTACTGGATTAAGTGTTGTTGTAGTGGTAGGTTGAGCTATAGTGGTTGTAGAAGTAGTAGAGTTATTAGGAGCACTATCATCAGTGATTGGTCCTAAAGCTAAAGAAAGAAGTGTATGAATTGTACCAGAGATACCAGAAGTAATAGTAAGTACAGAGCTTGCTGGAACAGAAGCACTTTGAGAAAGTGTTAATGTTGTACCAGATACACCTGTAATTGTAGTTCCTGCTGGAATACCAGGTCCTGCAATTGATTGTCCTGTTGTTATACCAGTAGCACTTACAACAGTAAGAGTTGTAGAACTAGTAGTAGCAGTACCAGAAACAGCTTGGAAATCTGAAGATTGTGGAACAGCTAATATCACCATTGAATCTTGATGAACATAAGCACCCCATTCGTATGCAGATTTATCTACATTATTAAATTTGATGTAATATGTATCATAAACAGTTCCTGAAGTCACCCAAGATTCAAAGTTTTCATTGTATCCATTCATCCTATATAGATGTTTTAGATACCCAGCTTGATAACTGTAGAAATTCTTTTCTAATTGAGCAATTTCAGCAGAACTACCTTGAGGATAAGAAGCTCTTTGTGTTACAGTTTCTGTAGCAATGATGTTACAAGCATCTGCAACAATAAAGTCAGCAGTGGTAGCAGGTCCAGTATAAACAAATACACGGAAATACATTCTGTCATATTCAAAAGGGAAAGCGGCAATATCACATGGTTGTCCATAGGCTGTCAAAGGCTTACCTGTAATAACAAGTGTAGAAGAACTACCACTACCTGCTATATCAAATTGGAACAATTGATTTAGTGTAATGTTATCTGGGTTGATACCAGGAGCTTGTTGTGTTAATTTGAATATCAATGAATCAATCAATGTTGGAACATCAACACTACCACAAGGATCAGCACCACAAGCTAAACAAGGAGCTTGAACAGTTACACTCCTAGTAAAACCATTGAGATATAATGTATCAAGATAACTAGAATGTGCTCTAATAGTTAGAGTGACAACATCACCACCTTTAACATTGAAGTTAGATACAACAGTAGTTTGTGTAGCTGCTGTAGCTGAACCAGTTACTTTGTACAATTCTGAAACTGCGGAGCTATTAATCTTATCAGACCTTTTACTACCTTGTAGATAGTTGTTTGTCCTACCTTGAGCAATGTAGAAATAAGGAGCAGCAGCTAGTGTACTACCAGAAGTTTGTACAGTGTATGTGTTATCAAAAAAGCCCACTTGACCAGGAGTAAGGTTTTGTGTACCTCCTGTAGAAGGAAGAGTTGTTTGTGATGCAGGAACCACAAAGAGGGTGGTTAATGAAAAATCAGACATTTTATTTTATTTTTAATTGTTTTAAATTATTCGTTTGTTTTTATTCTATACTCTGCTAATTGTGTTGCAGAAATATTCTCTGTATACATTGCTAAGTTCTGGACAGCTAAATCTACCAATTCATCCTCTAAATAAGATTTTAATTCGCAATTTTGTGTAATTGAATCTGAACCATCTAGTTTTACATATCCTTCTTTATCTATCCATTTAGGATAACGCATATAAGAAATATATAATTTTTTTGGAGTGAAGGTTCCATCTGTAAATATTGAGATGGAATCACTGGCTATATAATTAAATGTCTCTTGATATTCAAAAGAAGGCTTGTAATTTGAATTGTTCAATAACACTGATAAATCAGCATGTTTTGTTAAATCTCTGTTCAAATAGATTATTCTGTCTTTACATTTTCCCTTATCTGCTGTTATGTAGCAATCTACATAAAACATATAAGCTGGTGTTAGAGAAGTAAGATCTGCCGACCATTGATTTAATTTCTTATCTACTTCTGTTAAATCTAATTCATGATCTGAATAGTTTTCTATTAACTTCTGTAGATCTTCATATCTTTTTTTATCACCATCCAATCCTAAGCCTAATGAACTATTTTGACCATCAAACTTAATTTTAATAAGTTTTATTTGTGCCTCATTAAGAGCTAATATCTTATCTTCAAGTTGAATCTGTTGATGTTCATTTGTAGATAGTTTATTTAGCTTTTGATCTATCTTATATAATAAACTATCTACGGGTATCATTTAGCTATTAATTTTTTTGCTTTTAACTTTTGTTCAAGAACAATTAGTTCTTCTTGATTATCTTCATCAGCCAAGAATTTAACTAATGCGTCTTCATCTTTTGCTACTTCGTATTCTCCTTCATATATTTTACCATTTGCGTGCATTCTGTATATTGAATGAGAAATAGCTTGTTTCACTACATCTTTGATATGTAAAAGATCTTCTTTCATGTCTGCAAATCTGTTAAACACTTCTATAGGAGAAAGTCCTTGGTATTTACCAGCTTTGAATTCTGTTTGTTTCAAGACATTATCCACTTGAACATAAACAGCTTCTTCCACTGTATCATCTGTTACTGGCAATCCTATTAACCTTGCAACTTTTCTTTTCTTTTCAGGAGTCATTGAATCAAACTTCACAATTGCTTTATTTATCAATTGTTTCTTTTTGAACACCACTTTATTCTCAATATCATCATCAGCAACATAAAATTGTGTTTCTGCTGGATATTCACCTCTTTCCCATGCTTGATAGGAAGAAGCTATTGTTGGATGTACTCTTAGCCAAGCAAAAGCAAGTTCTTGGAAAGGTATAGATAAGTCAAAAAAGTTATCACCATCTAAGAGCTTCACTGGTTGAACATGCATTGTATCATCTGTAGAAGTTGATAGCGCATAGTTCCAGAATTTTGAACGAGGAGATAAATCAACATCGCCTAATGCTTTTTCTAATTTTTTCTTTAGGTCTCTTACTCTTTCTTGTTCCATTTCCCTTTCTACAGGGTCTTGTATTCTTCTGATGTAAGAGGCATTTTCATCAAGTCCTGTTCTATATTGACCATCAATTTCTTTATAAGGATATTTAAAAACTCCTGTACCAGGAATTCTTGTTAAGCCTTTTGATGCAAGTCCTCCTTGCATTGTTTGAATCTGAGAGTTTGAATACTCTTTTTTAATGGTGGATATTTTTCCAACTTTTGCCATACAGTATGTAGTTTAAATTTGAAGGTTTGTTTGCAGAGAATGCTAATCGAATAGCTTGATCATACTTTACTAGGTATATCTTCTCTTTATTGTTAAAATATGCTCTCCCTGATTGAAGCAGGGAGAGAACATATTTTAGGTGGGATTATTTAGGTTCTTAGAAGTTTGGTATTTCCTCTATAAGTACAGTGCGAGATAAATCTTCTATAAATACATCACAACGGTCTTTCATCCAGATTTCATAACCAGGGAATTTGTTTGCTGAACTCATACCTTGAGATTTTGCAAATCCTAAGTGGTGACGAGTACCATCAATATATCCCCAAGTCATTGAAGGAGCACCCTTCATTCTCACTTCTCTTATGTTATTCACCATAGAGCCATCACTCATTGGAGATACATCAAATACCATGAACACTGGTGTAGATTTCTTGTTTTGACCAAATTCCAAATTAGATTGTGGAAGATCAAGTTCTTTCAAGTGAATCAATTCAACTTTACCTGTTTCACGAGTAATCATGCTATCAAAAGCAAAGTTGTATGTAATATGTTGACCTTCACCTTGCATATATCTGTTACCAGAATCAGCCATGAAAGTTAAACCAGAATTAAGAGCATCTGTTTTAAGAGCTTGTTGGAACACATCAAAGCCAGCTTCATTGGTATACATTTTCACCTTTCTGTCTTTAACATCCACACGTCTGTAGAACAAATCACCAAATACACTACGGATTAAGTTTGCAGAAAACTCACCACGATTGTATTGTACTAAGTTACCATTGTTTCTCATCCTATGATAAACACCAGCAGATGTTCTTTTCAATTCTTGTTTAGAACCATTAGTTTTAACAGTACCTGGTTTAGACCAAATCATACGTTTAACTTTCAATTCTAACATTGATTTTCTCATCCAGAACTCAATAAATGGTTCCCACTTAACATCATTACGAGTAAGAGGAAGTTGATTTCTACGTTGAGGGGCATACACTAGAATATCCAAAGGATTTCCAGAAGCATCTCTCATCATTTTATCATCAGCCCATTCAGTGATTTTATGTTCATATCCATAAGCAGAGCCTAAAGATTCAAACATTGTAATCTTTTCGCCAAGACGAGGTAAGCCTAACAAATCTTGATCAAATTCACCAATAGCAGCATCTACTAATTCTAGTTCAATACCATATTGAAGGAATGTAGGAGTAACAAAATCCACTGTAGGATTATCTGTTACTAATGTGAAGTTATATAAATAACCAGCATTCCAAGGAAGAGGATCTTTTGTTACATAGAACCTAGGACCATATTGACGAGAACCTACAGAAACAATTGCATTCTTAGAAAACTCATTTGTATCAAGAACAAGAGAGAACTCTTGACCATCAATACCAGGCTTAGAAAGAGATGCTGTTGTTGAAGGAATGTCAATGATTTTTGGGAATTTGTAAGGAACTGCAATGTCCCATTTCCAAGCATCACTATTATTATCAATGTAATAAGGTGTTGACTTATTTATCATATCCAAAAAGTCATTGGAATACAATGAGCTTTGTGTATATAAACTAATGATTTTTTTATCATAGTCAGCAGGTTCTGTAGAGTGGAAAGACTCTAAGTGATTAGAATCAGTCAATTTACCTACAGCACGTTTGTCCATAGATGCTACTCTCGCATAGGTAAACCCAGTTAAACCGGGAATTGTTTGGATTGCCATTTTATTTTATCTTTTTTAATTTATTAAATAATTCCTATTGAAACCAAGAAACTGGTTTAGTAGTTGTTTGTATTTTTTGTTGTTGCTTTTGTTTATGTATTTCTTGAAAAAGTGTATCTGTTTTTTTTGTTATTCCAGTCTTTTGTATTGTAGATAGTGTTGGATCTTTTTCTAAGATTTTTAACAATAGAGCCACTTTAACTTTTGTAGCATGATTCTCAGGACGTTTTAAATCTAAAATTGTCCTATCAAAATCTGTAAGAGTTTCTCCAGAAGGTGTTTTGTATTTATCTGTAGTGAGAAAATCTTGTAGTTCATTAGCAAGTTTTGGATTTAATGGAATCCCATCAAATTCTTTTGCTTTTAATTTTTCTTGAAGAACTGCTTGTACATTTTGTATATATTGGTTCTTGTATGCTTGTTGTTGTTGAAGCTTTGCTTCATTTTGTTTTTCTAGTTCTTGAAGTTTGGCTGACTCTTTTTTTATTAACACCTTATGATGTTTTTGAGCCACTGACTCTAAATCACCATAATTTTTAAGTCTTTCTATTTCAGAATTTATATCTTCTGGTTCAAATCCTTGATCAGCTAATGCTGTTCTTAACACTGTTTCCTGATTAGATTCTTTTGTCAAATCCATTTCAGCAAAAGAAGAAATGTTGTTATATGTAGTGAAATATTCTTTTGGATTTACTCCTTTAACATATATGGCATCAAAAGCTTGTTGATATTCTTCTCCAAATTGTCCTATAAAATTATTTACTACTTCTATAGCACCTTTTTGTTTTTCTTTTTTAAATCTCTCTAAGAATTCTTCTGGAGAAGATATTGGTGGTTCTTCCTCTTCTTCATCTGTTGAAAATACACCTAGTTTAATTAAGTCTTTAGCTAGAGCAGAAAATGTAGACTCTTTAGGATCTTCTTCATTTGTTTGCTCTATAGGTGTTTTTGTAGGTTCTTCAATCTCTTCATCTTCTTTTTCCTCATCTCCATATAGAAAACTTTGTAATGTTTTTTTAGGAGCTTCATCATATTTCTTTTCTTCTTCCTTAGTGGGTTCCTTCTTTTCTTTAGAAGGTGTTGGTTGTTTTACATCCTCTTTAATTTCTTTAATATCATCCGGATTTGCAGAAGAGGTTTCTGGAGCCACTAAATCATTTAACAATTCAGCACTTCCAAGTCCCATATCCATTGTATCCTGAATCCCAAAATTAAAGGATGTTTCTAAGTTGTCAGCCATATGTAGT
>Ga0213848_1147534_pt1 | contig 9424 bp, 13 predicted proteins | sample ABC_MetaT_FD_165507 | JGI IMG/M metagenome (GOLD analysis project Ga0213848, IMG submission 165507) | Metatranscriptome of freshwater microbial communities from post-fracked creek in Pennsylvania, United States - AB:C (Metagenome... | ecosystem: Environmental > Aquatic > Freshwater > Creek ... | reverse complement strand
GTGCCTTGATCAGCACGTCTGTCGTATCGAGCAGCACGATCTTGAACTCGATATTATGCTGCTTCATCCAATCCGCGAGGTTCAGTTCGTGTGTTGAACCCTGCAGCATGCAGATCGTGGCGCCGGCCAGGTCCGGCAGATGTGCTGCTTTGGACGACTTCGGGACCAGGAAGCCCTGCCCGTCGTAGAAGTTCACCTGAACCATGCGTAACCCGACGGTTGAGTCGCGGACGAAGGTAAAGGTCGTGTTGCGGGCGAGGATATCGATCTCACCCGATTGCAGCGCGGTGAAACGGGATGTGCCGGTTGTCGGGACATACTTCACCTTCTCGGCGTCCCCGACCACCGCGGCCGCCACCGCTCGGCAGGCATCGACGTCGAGACCTTTCCACACGCCCTTGCTGTCGGTCATGGAGAAGCCGCCAAGCCCGACATTCACCCCACAGGAGACGAAGCCTTTCTTGCGGACATCGTCCAACATGCTTGCATGCGCCGATGCCACGCCGAGCAGCATGGTCAGACCGAGAATGATGAGGCGTTTCATGCGCTGGTTTCCCCCGGAGGCAGTTGATCCCCGGGGGAACTTTAACACGTGAGCTATCCTTTGATAGCCGGAAGTCCCCGTTCTTCTCGCACGGCGTTGATGATCTGCAACACCCGATCCCGGTATGGCCGGTATTGGACGCCGAATTCGCTGACCAGACGAGAATTGTCGATCAGGTAGTTCCCCGAGGACTCCTTGCCGCCCGTCTGGTGTTCGAAGGTGATCTGGGCATCGGGCAAATACGATTTCACGATCGCGGCGATCTCCCCCAGGCTGACGACGGCCCCGCCCGAACTGTAGATTTGATGCTTGGGCTTGTCGGTCAGGACGACGCGGGTGAACACCTCGGCGATGTCATCGACATGAATGGGGCACCGCATCGCGTCGGCATGGGGGAAGGAGATCGCCTCCCCCCGCGCCGGGCGGGTGACGATGTTCACATGATCGACGGAGCCGCGCACCTTGTCCGGCCCGGTGACATTGGCCGGGCGAATGCCGGTGATCGTCATGTTGTGCTTGGCGACGTAGTCCTTCGCCTGCCATTCGTTGAAAGATTTGTGCATTGCGTATTGGTAGTTGCCCATGTGCAGATCGTCTTCGGTCACCGGGCGGTCGCCGAAGTGCTTCTGCTGGCCATTCACCGCGAGGGAGCTGGCGTAGACCGTGTGCTTGATGCCGAGGATCCGCGCCGCTTCGAAGCAATTATCCATGCCCACGATATTCAGCTTCGTCGCCAGATGCGGCGGCAGCTCGGCACCCAGATTGTAGGACAGGTTCATCACCCGATCGGCGCCGGAGGCCTGCATCTGGTTCAACACGTCGTCGAACTGGGTGACGTCGCCGCGCACCACTTTTACCTTGCCGCCATGGGCGGAGAAATCGGCGGTATGCGGATTGATGTCCATACAGACGATGGACTCGCCGCGTGCGACGAGCAGCGGGATGACGCGGGTACCGATAAAGCCGGTACCGCCGATGACGAAAATGGTCATGTTGTTCCTCCGTTTTGTAGACGGAGGATCGCGCCGGCCGTCGTTTGGGGCAAGGGCCACAAAAAAGGACAGGATAAACCTGCCCTTTTTGTTTAACCTTCGACTTCGTCGTCTTCCGCGGGGCGTTCCTGCACCGGGCCGCTATCGAGGCCCTTAGCGGTGACGTCGCGATCGACGAATTCGATCACAGCCATATCGGCGGCGTCGCCGTAACGGACGCCGGCCTTCAGGACGCGGCAATAACCGCCGGCGCGTTCCTTGTAGCGTTCTGCCAAGGTACCGAACAGCTTGTTGACCATCGTGTCATCGCGCAGTTCGGCATAGGCCAGACGCCGGTTGGCGAGGCCGCCTTTCTTGCCGAGGGTGATCAGCTTTTCCGCGACCGGGCGCAATTCCTTGGCCTTGGGCAGCGTCGTGGTGATCTGCTCGTGCTTGATCAGCGCGGCCGCCATGTTGCGAAACATGGCGATGCGATGGGTAGAGGTAACGCCGAGCTTCCGGCCGGCAACACCGTGACGCATGGGATTATTCCTTGTCGATCAGAACGGCTCTTCGAGCCGCTTGGCCATGTCTTCGATATTCTCCGGCGGCCAGCCCGTAACGGACATACCGAGGGCGAGCCCCATGGAGGTAAGCACTTCCTTGATCTCGTTCAGCGACTTACGCCCGAAATTCGGGGTCCGCAGCATTTCCTGTTCGGATTTCTGCACGAGGTCGCCGATATAGACGATGTTGTCGTTCTTCAGGCAGTTCGCGCTGCGGACCGAGAGTTCGAGCTCGTCGACCTTGCGGAGCAGATTGCGATTGAACGGCAGATCGTCCTGCACTTCCTCGACCCGCGCGGCTTGCGGTTCGTCGAAGTTGATGAACAGTTGGAGCTGGTCCTGCAGGATACGGGCGGCCAGGGCCACCGCGTCTTCCGGGGTGACAGCGCCGTTGGTTTCCACCGTCAGCAGCAGCTTATCGTAGTCGGTCACCTGCCCAACGCGGGTCGGGTCGACGCGATAGGACACGCGGCGGACCGGGGAATAGATGCTGTCGATCGGGATGAGGCCGATCGGCGCGTCTTCCGGCCGGTTGACGCTGGACGGCTGGTAGCCCTTACCCAGGTTTACCGTGAACTCCATGCCCAACTTCACACCGTCGTCGAGGGTGCAAATCACCAGTTCGGGGTTCATGATATCGATGTCGTGACCGGCCTGGATCTGGCCGGCACGCACTTCGCCTGGACCGGTCGCGGTCAGCGTCATGCGCTTCGGGCCTTCGCCGTGCATGCGCAGGGCAAGCTGCTTGATATTCAGAACGATGTCGGTCACATCCTCACGGACGCCCGGAATCGAACTGAATTCATGCAGCACGCCGTCGATCTGCACGGCGGTGACGGCCGCGCCCTGGAGGGACGACAGCAGGATACGGCGGATAGCGTTTCCGAGTGTCATACCGAAGCCGCGTTCCAGCGGTTCGGCGACGATGGTGGCGATGCGGTTAGGATCGGCGCCGGGCTCGACTTCGAGCTTTTCCGGCTTGATCAGGGATTGCCAATTCCTCTGAATGACGGCGCTCTGCCTCATGTATTACCTCAACCTTTCGAGCCGCGTCAGGCGCGGCTGCAGTCCGGTGTGTCGACGTACGGCGGTGAATCAGACGCGGCGGCGCTTGCGCGGGCGGCAACCGTTGTGCGGGATCGGGGTCATGTCGCGGATGGCGGACACCGAGAAGCCGACGGCCTGCAACGCACGCAGCGCGCTCTCGCGTCCCGAGCCGGGGCCGCTGACTTCGATTTCCAGCGTTTCCATACCGTGTTCACGTGCCTTACGGCCCGCGTCCTCGGCCGCGACCTGCGCCGCGTAGGGGGTCGATTTCCGGCTACCCTTGAAACCCTGGCTGCCAGCCGACGACCACGCGATGGCGTTGCCCTGCGCGTCCGAGATCGTGATCACGGTGTTATTGAACGTCGCCGCGACGTGCGCGACGCCGGCAATGATGTTCTTGCGCTCTTTGCGCCGTGGGCGGGCGGTGGTTGCGGCTTTCGCCATGGTGTTTATCCTGCTTCTAATTCACGGCGGCGCCGGAAACCGGCACCGCTTGTATGTGTTTCAGCGACGGAAGGCGGTGACGCCTTACTTGGTCACTTTCTTCTTGCCGGCGATCGCCACGGCCTTGCCCTTGCGGGTACGGGCGTTGGTATGGGTCCGCTGACCATGCACCGGAAGGCCCTTGCGATGACGCAGGCCGCGATAGCAGCCCAGGTCCATGAGGCGTTTGATGTTCATGGACACTTCACGACGCAAATCGCCTTCGACCCGGTATTCCCGGTCAATCAGCTCGCGAATGTGGAGGATCTCTTCGTCCGAAAGCTGGTTCACCCGCCGATCCTCGGGGATGCTCAGTTTTCCGCAGATTTCCGCGGCCTTGGACGGGCCAATGCCATAGATATAGCGTAGCCCGATGAGGACCCGCTTATTGGTCGGGATGTTCACGCCGGCAATACGCGCCACGCTGGACTCTCCTGTCGCCTGGCTTCGCGCCAGACCATGAACGTGCCCACGTGGGGCAGGGAAATGCACAAGCAACGCGAACCCCTGGGGGAAGGGGGGCACGTTGGAGCGCGGGACTATAGTTCCGCCCGTCTGGGAGTCAACGACGAATCCGCCGTTTCACCCCAGCAATCGACGCTTATCCGGCCTGTGCCAGAATCGCGTCGATCTGTTGGGCGACAACATCGATGTCCGCCATCCCGTCGACCGTGCGCAATATGCCATGAGCGGCATAATGCGGCAGGATCGGTGCGGTTTGACGGTGATAGGCTTCCAAACGAGCAGCGACGGTTTCGCGATTGTCGTCCGCCCGGCGGGTGAATTCGGTGCCACCGCAGGCATCGCAAACGCCGGCTTTCGCGTTCGGTTTGAACATGTCGTGATAGCCCTCACCGCATTTGGCGCAAGTGAAGCGGCCAGCGATCCGGTCCACAAGGGCGGAGTCGTCGACCTTCAACTCGATGACAGCATCGAGCTTCAGTTTCTTGTCCGCCAGCATCACGTCCAGAGCCTGCGCCTGCGGCACAGTCCGGGGGAATCCATCCAGGATGAAGCCTTTGGCGCAATCCGGCTGGCTGACGCGAGAGGCAAGCATCCGAACGATGATGTCGTCGGACACCAACTGCCCGGCCTCCATCACCGCCTTGGCTTCCTTGCCCACGGGGGTCCCGGCAGCGACCTCGGCCCTGAGCATGTCACCAGTGGAAATCTGAGCGATCCCATTGATGTCCTGCAGCCGTTTGGCCTGAGTGCCCTTGCCCGCCCCAGGCGGGCCCAGAAGAATAAGGTTCACCGACGTCCCTTCACCCGTGATTTGCGAATGAGGCCCTCATACTGATGGGCCAGTAGATGTGACTGCACCTGGGTGACAGTGTCCATCGTCACGGACACCACGATCAGGATCGACGTGCCGCCGAAGTAGAACGGAAGGCCATACTCCGTAATCAGGATTTGCGGTAACAGGCAAATCACCACGAGGTAAATACCACCGACGGTTGTCAACCGCGTCAATACCCGGTCGAAGTAGGCCGCCGTCGCGCTGCCCGGCCGAATGCCGGGAATGAAACCGCCGTATTTCTTGAGGTTGTCCGCCGTCTCTTCCGGGTTGAACACCACCGCAGTGTAGAAATACGAGAAGAAGATGATCATCGCCGCGTAGAGCACCAAATACAGCGGCTGACCTTGCGCGAACTGCCCGGAAATCCATTGCACCCAAGCCGGACCACCGGCGGCGAAACCCGCGAGCGTCGCCGGAATCAGCAGAATCGAACTCGCGAAAATCGGAGGAATAACCCCCGAGGTGTTGATTTTAAGGGGCATATGCGTGGAGTCGCCACCAAACATCCGGTTCCCCACCTGACGCTTGGGGTATTGGACGTTGATGCGGCGCTGTGCGCGTTCCACGTACACGATCGCGGCGATCGTCGCCGTGGCGAGAACGATGAAGAACAGAATGAAGAAAGCCGACAGGCCGCCTGTCCAGCCCATCTTCAATAGATTTACCGCGGCGCTCGGCAGATTGGCGACGATACCGGACATAATGATCAGACTTGTCCCGTTGCCGATCCCTCGGGCGGTGATCTGCTCGCCGAGCCACATCAGGAACATGGTGCCGCCGACCAATGTGATCACGCAGGAAAATCGGAAAAACATCCCGGGATCAATCACGGCCGGGCCGAAATTGCCACGCATGCTCTCCAGCCCGATCGCGATCCCGTAGGCCTGGAACAAAGCGATGAAGACGGTGAGATACCTGGTGTACTGGTTCAGCTTTTTGCGGCCTTGCTCGCCTTCCTTCTTCAGGGCCTCGAGCTGGGGCACGGCCGCCGACATCAACTGAATGATGATGCTGGCGCTGATGTACGGCATGATATTGAGGGCGAACACCGCCATACGCCCGAGCGCGCCACCGCCGAACATGTCGAACATGCCCAACAGACCCGTGCCGTGGGACTTCAACATCTCGGCCATCACCGACGCATCGACACCGGGAACCGGAACATAGGTTCCGACGCGATAGACGATCAACGCGCCGAGGGTGAACCACAGGCGCTGTTTGAGCTCGGTGGCCTTCGAAAAGACCCCCATGCTCATATTAGAGGCGAGTTGCTCGGCTGCGGAGGCCATAAGGTATCCCTATCCCAATCGCACTCAATTTCGGCCCAGGCGATCCGAAGTGCAAGCGGGCGCGCTTCTTTTCGCAGAAACGACAAAGGCACAGGGACAAGATCCGCTGTGCCTTTGCTGTCATGCCAGTCGCGGTTACCTCAGGCTTCGGCTTGCGCCGCCGCCTTGGGTGCGACCGTGGTGGTGATGGTACCACCCGCCGCTTCCACCGCCGCCCGCGCCGTTGCCGAGGCACCGGATACGGTGATCGTAACCGCACGGGTCAGCGCACCCACGCCAAGCAACCGCACGCCATGCTTATCGCCGGCGGCAATGCCCGCGCCGATCAGCATCGCTTCGGTAATTGGCTGGGAACCATCAATCTTCCCCGCGGCGATCGCCGCGTCGAGCGAACCGATGTTAAGCGGTGCATACTCTTTACGGAAATGGTTGAAGAAACCCCGCTTCGGCAAACGCCGATAGATCGGCAGCTGACCACCTTCGAAACCGTTCAGCGCGACGCCTTCACGGGCCTTCTGACCCTTGACGCCTTTGCCGGAGGTTTTTCCCTTCCCCGAGCCGATGCCGCGCCCAAGGCGCTTCGACTTGAGGCGGGAACCGGGATTGTCCCGCAGTTCGTTGAGATTCATGTCAGGAAAGCTCCTCCACCTTGATCAGGTGGGCAACCTTGCGGATCATGCCGCGAACGGAAGGGGTATCCTCCAGTTCGCGCGTGCTCCGGATCTTGTTCAGGCCGAGGCCGATGAGAGTCTCTTTCTGGCCGGGTTTACGGCCGAGATGCGAGGCGATTTTGGTGACGCGTACCTTAGGCATTGGCCTGAGCCTCCACGGCCGGAGCGCCGGTTGCCGGGCGACCGAACAGATCGGACACCTTCTTCCCGCGACGTGTCGCGACGGAACGCGGGCTGGCGCACTTCTGTAACGCAGCGAAGGCGGCCTTCACCATGTTATGCGGATTGCGGCTACCCAAGCTCTTGGCAACGACATCGTTGATGCCGAGGGTTTCGAACACCGCGCGTAGCGGGCCGCCGGCGATGATGCCGGTGCCGGGATCGGCGGAGCGCAGCACCACGTTACCAGCGCCGAAATGCCCGATCACGTCGTGATGCAGCGTGCGGCCTTCCTTCATCGGCACGCGGATCATGCCACGCTTGGCGCGTTCCGTTGCCTTTCGAATTGCTTCCGGCACCTCACGCGCCTTGCCGGCACCGTATCCGACCCGGCCTTTCTGATCGCCGACAACCACGAGAGCGGCAAAGGCGAACCGACGGCCACCCTTTACCACTTTCGCGACGCGATTGATCGTCACCAGCTTGTCGATGATGCCGTCATCGGGTTCCCGATCGCCACCGCCGCTGCGTTCGCGGTCGCGGCCACGACCGCGCTCTCCGCCGCCTTCTCTGGGTTCACGTGCCATCGTTCATTTCCCTCAGAAGGCCAACCCGCCTTCGCGGGCGGCCTCGGCCAGCGCTTTCACGCGGCCGTGATACAGATAAGCGCCACGGTCGAAGACGACCTGCGTGACTCCGGCAGCCAGCGCGCGTTCGGCGACCAGCTTGCCGACCGCCGCGGCGGCCGCCTTGTCGGCGCCGGTCTTGATCGCGGCGCGCACATCCGCGTCCAACGTGGACGCCGCCGCCAGCGTGCGGCCTTGGCTGTCGTCGATGATCTGGGCGTACATGTTCTTGCCCGACCGGAACACCGACAGACGCGGGCGCCCATGCGATTTGACGCGGAGCTGATAACGAAGCCGGCTGCGCCGACGATCGCGGAGTTGCTGAGTGGCGCTCATTTCTTTTTGCCTTCCTTGCGCCGGATGGTTTCGTCCGTATAGCGAGCGCCCTTACCCTTGTAAGGTTCAGGCGGCCGGAATGCGCGGATTTCGGAGGCGACCTGGCCAACCAGACGCTTGTCCACACCTTCGACCTTAATCGCTGTCGGGCGTTCGCAGGAGATCTTGATCCCGGCGGGAACCGGGTAGATCACCGGATGGGAAAACCCGAGATTGATCTCCAGGTTCGAACCATTGACCGCCGCACGATAACCCGTGCCGGTGATCTCGAGCGACTTTGTGAAGCCGTCGGACACACCCTTGACCATATTGGCGATCAGCGCACGCGTGGTTCCCCACATCATACGGGTCGGTGTTGCCTTGTTCTTCGGCACCACACTGACCTGGTTACCCTCGATCGTGGTGTCGCAAAGGTCGGTCAGCGGCATTTCCAGCACACCGAGCTTGCCTTTGGCCGTGAACTTGCCGCCGGCGATGGCGACTTGGACGCCGGCCGGGACTGTTACGGGATATTTGCCTACGCGAGACATACGCGGCTCTCCCTTAGAAGACGCGGCACAAGACTTCGCCGCCAACATTGGCAGCGCGAGCCTCGGCATCGCTCATGACACCGCGCGGAGTCGACAGGATGGAAATACCCAACCCTGCATAGACGCGTGGCAATTCCTTGATCTTCGAGTAAACGCGCCGACCAGGCTTGGAGACACGATGGATCTCCTTGATGACCGGTTCACCCTCGTTGTATTTCAGCTCGATGCGCAGCTGTGCAACACCGGGGCGCAGTTCTTCAGCGGCATAGCCGCGAATGAACCCCTCCCGCTTCAGCACGCCCAACACGTTGGAGCGCAGATTCGACGCCGGCGACAGGCACATAGCGTGACGCGCGCGTTGCGCGTTACGGATACGTGTCAGCATATCGCCCAAAGGATCGGAAAGCGACATTCTTCAGTGCTCCCCTTACCAGCTCGCCTTGACCATGCCCGGGATTTGTCCCGCGCTGGCCATGTCACGAAGGGCGATGCGGCAGAGCTTGAACTTGCGGTAATTCCCGCGAGACCGGCCCGTGACTTCGCAGCGCAAACGCACGCGCACCGCCGCGCCATTGCGCGGCATCTGCGCCAGTTTCAACGACGCGTTGAAACGATCCTCCACGGGGAGAGTGCGATCCATCAATACGTCCTTCAACGCGGCGCGCTTCGATTTGTCACGCTTCGCCATGCGTTCCCGCATGGCGTTCCGGTTGACCTGAGAAGTTTTGGCCATCCTGTGTATATCCTCCGGAACCTGTCGGACACCCGCAACGGGCATCCGGTGGTTTTCCAAAAAAGCTTCAGTTCGCGAAAGGCAGATCGAACGCTTTGAGCAGCGCCTTCGCTTCGGCATCGGTTTTCGCCGTGGTGACGAATTGGATGTCCATTCCTCGGATCGATTC
>Ga0213848_1056531_pt1 | contig 9465 bp, 15 predicted proteins | sample ABC_MetaT_FD_165507 | JGI IMG/M metagenome (GOLD analysis project Ga0213848, IMG submission 165507) | Metatranscriptome of freshwater microbial communities from post-fracked creek in Pennsylvania, United States - AB:C (Metagenome... | ecosystem: Environmental > Aquatic > Freshwater > Creek ... | reverse complement strand
TCTGAACCGAGAGTTCGGAGTTCAGGCGAATCAGGGCAAGCCTCAGGTTGCTTATCGAGAAACGGTTCGTATATCAGCAAAGGGTGAAGGTCGCTTTATTCGACAAACAGGTGGTTCCGGACAATACGGCCACTGTTGGGTTGAAATGGAGCCACTGCCTGCTGGTTCGGGCTTTGTATTCGAGAACAAAGTTGTTGGTGGATCAATTCCTAAGGAATATATTCCTGCTATCGAAAAGGGAGTTCGAGAGAGTCTGCTCGCAGGCGTTCTTGCTGGATACCCGGTTGTCGATATCAAGGTGAAGCTTCTGGAAGGTTCTTACCACGAAGTTGACTCGAACGAAAACGCTTTCAAACAGGCTGGAATCCTCGCTTTCAAAGAAGCGATGAGAAAGGCCAATCCGGTTCTTAAGGAGCCGATCATGCATGTTGAAGTGACGACACCCGAAATCAACGTCGGCGACGTCATCGGAGACATTAATGGTCGACGAGGTCGGATCGAAGGAATGGAGAACGCGATGGGTGGCGTGACAGTCGTCAATGCCCACGTCCCGCTCTCCGAAATGTTTGGATATGTTACGACGCTGCGTTCGCTTACTCAGGGACGTGCGCAACCGAACGTAACACCTTCTCACTATGAGGAGGTTCCGAATAGCATCGCAGCCGAGATCACGGCTAAGGCGCAAGGCGGCCGCTAACGGCGTGGCCGGATTAGATTAGATAGGAGCACAAAAAATGGCAAGAGCTAAATTCGAAAGGAAAAAGCCCCACGTCAACATCGGCACCATTGGCCACGTTGACCACGGCAAGACGTCGCTTACGGCTGCGATCACAGGCACCCTGGCACTAAAGGGTTTGTCGAAGAAGGTTTCATACGCTGAAATCGACTCGGCGCCTGAAGAGAAGGCCCGCGGTATCACGATCAACATTTCGCACCAGGAATATGAAACAGCGACTCGGCACTACGCCCACGTCGACTGTCCTGGACACGCGGACTTTATCAAGAACATGATCACCGGTGCCGCTCAGATGGACGGCGCGATTTTGGTCGTATCGGCAACCGACGGTCCGATGCCCCAGACTCGTGAGCACATTCTGCTCGCCCGTCAGGTCGGTGTTCCTCATATCGTGGTCTACATCAACAAGGTTGACCTGGTTGATGACCCCGAGTTGATCGAGCTCGTTGAGATGGAAGTTCGCGACCTGCTCAACAAATACGGTTTCCCTGGCGACGACACCCCAATCATCAAGGGTTCAGCAGTTCAGACTCTGGACGCTCTTGAGAAGGGTACGCCGATCGACAGCGACGCTTACAAGTCCGTACTCGACTTGATGGATGCGGTTGACTCGTTCATTCCAACCCCAACTCGAGATAAGGACAAGCCGTTCCTCATGGCTGTTGAAGACGTATTCACGATCACTGGTCGTGGTACGGTAGCAACGGGTCGTGTTGAGCGTGGTCAGCTGAAGTCGATGGAAGAAGTTGAGATCGTTGGTCTCAGCGAAGCCCCTCGAAAGACGGTCTGCACCGGAATTGAAATGTTCCGCAAGACCTTGGACTACTGTGAAGCTGGTGACAACGTTGGTTTGCTGCTCCGCGGCGTGGATCGAACTTCGATCGAGCGCGGTATGGTTTGCTGTAAGCCAGGTTCCATCAAGCCACACACGAAGTTCACGGCTGAGGTTTACGTTCTCTCGAAAGAAGAGGGCGGACGCCACACCCCATTCGTCTCAGGTTACCGACCGCAGTTCTTCTTCCGCACCACAGACGTGACCGGAACGTTGAACTTGCCAGAGGGCGTCGAGATGGTCATGCCGGGTGACAACATCACCATGACAATCGAGCTTATTTCTAAAGTTGCTATGGAGCAAGGATCGAAATTTGCTATTCGTGAAGGCGGTCGAACAGTCGGTGCCGGAACGATTACCGAGGTTGAGCTCTAAAAGAAGATCAGAAGCCTCCGTCCTAATCGGGACGGGGGCTTCTTAATGAAAAGCACTATGGCAGGAATCAAAGTAAGAATTAGGCTCCGCGCTTATGACCACCGGATCATCGACCAATCGGCCGAAAAGATCACGGATACGGCTAAGCGAACCGGCGCTCGTGTTGCAGGCCCTACACCGTTACCGACGAATATTCGACGGTTCTGTGTTATTCGAGGTCCGCATATTGACAAGGAGTCCATGGAGCATTTTGAGCTTCGGACCCACAACCGACTCATTGATATTCTTGAGCCGACAAACAAGACGATTGACGCGCTGATGAGACTTGATCTCCCAAGCGGCGTTGACATTGAAATTAAAAGCGCTTAGGCGGTTTGATTTCCACGATCTAAAACAGTAAATAGACGCTTCAAAGGTAAGGATTCGGCGACCCAACGGCAAAAAGGGCAACGCATTCAAACGAACCGAGCGCAGTGGAAGCGAAGAGGGTGAAATATGTTGCCAGGAATTCTGGGCACAAAGATTGGAATGACCCACGTCTTTACGGACGAGGGCAAAATGGTGCCGGTAACAGTCGTTCAGGCTGGTCCGGTGTTCGTAACACAGTTAAAATCAGAAGAAGTAGACGGATACACCGCAGTTCAGGTCGGATATGGCGAAGCGAAAGAGAGCAAACTCACGTTTCCTAAGTTCGGACACTTGAAGAAAGCAGGCCTTACTAAGAATCTGAAGACGCTGAAAGAGTTTCGAATTGACTCGATCGAAGGATTAACCCTCGGTCAAGAGATCACCGTAGACATTTTCGCTGAAGGCGAGAAGATCACCGTTACCGGCACAAGCAAGGGACGTGGATTTGCTGGTGGTGTAAAGCGCTACCACTTCAAAGGTCAGCACATGACGCACGGTTACATGACTCACCGACGTCCGCTGTCCAACGGTGCAACGGGTCCTCAGCGAGTTTTCAAGGGCAAGCGCGGACCGGGTCACATGGGTGACGCAACGGTAACGCAGAAGGGCTTGAAGGTCGTTAAGATTGACGCTGAGCGCAATCTGATCCTGATCGACGGCAGCGTGCCTGGCCCTAACGGCGCCCCTGTTATGATCAATAAGGTGGCGAGGTAAGGCAATGGCAGAAATTCAAATTCAAGGAAAAGACGGTAAGTCAGTCGGTACCCATACTTTTAGCGCGGCGATCGCCGATGCGAAAGTAAACCAGGTAACCGCTCACCGTGCTGTCGTTGCTGAAGAAGCTAATAAGCGACAGGGTACGCAGTCCGCAAAAACGCGATCGGAAGTTCGCGGTGGTGGACGCAAGCCTTACAAGCAGAAGAAGACTGGTAACGCTCGGCAAGGTACGGTTAGCGCCCCCCACTACACCCATGGTGGTATGGCGATGGCAGTTAAGCCTCGCGATTACGAAAAGAAGATTAATAAGAAGGAAAGACGAGCGGCTTTGCTCGGCGCTCTTGCGGCTCACATCGAGGCCGGTAATGTCAGCGTGGTGGATTCCATCACGTTTGCTGAACCGAAGACGAAGGACGCCGTTGCTCTTCTCGGTGCCCTTGGCCTCGGGAACCAGCGCCGTGTGCTCATTGTTCTTCCTCAGTACGACCAGGTCACCCACAAATGCTTCCGAAATCTGCCCAACGTAACGGTGCGAACAGCCCCTGCGTCGACGGCCGGTGGAGTTGAGGCAGTGAAGACCGCTGTGTTCTCAACGCGCGATTTGCTGGTTGCCCAGAAAATCGTGATTGCGAAGGATGCATTGAGCAAGATCGAGGAGGTCTGGGCCAAGTGAAGAACCCACACGATATTATCCTCCGACCGCATATTACGGAAAAGGCTGTTGGCCTTTCCTATGGCGATCCAAGGATTAAGGACGAGGCCGACCTCGTTCGAAAGTACACCTTTGAAGTAGCGACGAGCGCAAACAAGATTGAGATCAAGCAAGCGCTGGAAGCCATTTACAACGAGGGCAAGAAAAAGGACCAAGCCATCAGCATCGACTCAGTCCGCACGATCAAAGTGCTGGGCAAGAAGCGACGACGAGGCAAGAGCGTTGGTTACGAGCCAGATCGAAAGAAGGCTGTGGTAACCCTCGCTAAGGGCCAGATGCTCGAGGATTACGGAGTCTAAGATGCCAACGAGAGTTTACAAACCAACCTCACCAGGCCGCCGAGGCATGATCGGCGCGACCTACTCTGAGGTCACAAAGAGCACGCCAGAAAAGACGCTGACAGCGCCTAAGCCGAAATCCGGTGGACGCAACAGTAGTGGTCGTCTGACGTCCAAGAATCGAGGCGGCGGAAACAAGACTCGATACCGAATGGTCGACTTCAAGCGAGAGAAAGACTCGGTGAAGGCAAAGGTTGTTGCGATCGAATACGATCCAAACAGAACTTGCCGAATCGCGTTGCTCCACTACCTTGATGGTGAGAAGCGATATATCCTTGCTCCTCGTAATCTGGAAGTTGGAACCATCGTGGAAAGCGGAGAAGGCGCAGATATTCTGCCTGGCAACGCGCTTCAGTTGAAGAACATTCCTCTTGGTACGCTCGTTCATAACATTGAATTGCAGCCTAAGAAGGGTGGCCAGATGGTGCGGTCCGCAGGGGCCAGCGCTCAGGTCATGGCAAAAGAGGGAAGCTACGTAACCCTCCGACTTCCAAGCGGAGAAATGCGAATGGTTCACAACACCTGCCGCGCTACCGTGGGTGAAGTTGGCAACGCCGAGCATGAGAACGAAGTTATCGGAAAAGCGGGTAAGAACCGCGGTCTCGGTAAGAAGCCACACGTACGTGGTGTCGTTATGAGTCCTCGCGACCACCCACATGGTGGTGGTGAAGCGAAGTCTCCAGTCGGACGCAAGAAGGGTCCTGTCGACAGATGGGGCAACAAGGCTATCGGCCAGAAGACTCGCCACAACAAGCGAACGGAGAAGTACATCGTTCGACGGAGGACGAAGTAGGGGACGGGGTGAAAGTTTAGAGTAGAGCGAAGGTTGGTCGATTCGGTGTTACGGTATTAGGGTGTTACGGTATTGAGGAAGAAAAAATCCGCAATACCGTAATACCGAAAGACTGCAAGGCCGCCCCAACAGACCAATACCCTAACACCGTAACACCGTTGCCCCAGAGGAGTGCACTGCCCGCCTGACAAGGCCAGAGGCAACACAGGAGAAATATGTCAAGAAGTTTAAAGAAAGGATTTTTTGTCGATGACCACCTTATGAAGAAGGTCTTCGACTTGAATAATCGGGGCGAAAAGCGACTGATTAAGACTTGGAGTCGCCGATCGACGATTACTCCCGACATGGTCGGACACACTTTTGCCGTTCACGACGGGCGAAAGCACGTGCCGGTCTTCGTCACGGAGAACATGATTGGACACAAACTCGGAGAATTTGCTCCGACCCGCACGTTCCGTGGTCACGCTGGTGGCCTCGCCGAGAGGGGGACGAAACTTAGATAGCCCCCGACGGGTAAAATAAGCGGCTTTGCGCGAAGGTTCGCGGTCGCCGCTTGAGGCAACAGAACGATGGAAGTAAGAGCAATCGCAAAATATGTAAGAGTGCAGCCCCGAAAGGTGCGCATTATCGCGGACGAAGTTCGCGGTAAGAACGCCCTGCACACGGTCAGCCTTCTCCGATATCACACCGGAAAGGGCGCCAAGGCGCTGCATCAAGTTTTGGTCTCCGCGATGGCGAACGCGCAGGAGAACCATGGTCTATCCCCAGAGCAACTGAAGATTGCAACGATCTTCATTGACGAAGGACCCCGCCTGAAGAGAATGCAGGCGCGGGCAATGGGTCGTGGCAACCGAATTATCAAGAAGACTAGCCACATCACCGTGGTCGTCGAGGACTACGAAGTTCAGAAGGCAGTCAAGCCACATGGCACCAAGGCCAAACCAAGACCGACCTTCGCAGCTCCAACTCGACGAAAGAGCCGAGGCGCCGGAAAGGCAGCCGAGGTTGCGGAAGTTGCGGTAGAAGAACCGACACTAGTAGTGGAAGCAGCACCGGTAGCGGTTGCTGAAGCTCCTGTTGAAGTCGTGAGCGAAGCTCCGGCGACAGAGGAGACAACGACGACAGAACCGACCGAAGAGGTCGCAAGTGTTGAGGCCGAAGCCTCGGACGAAAAGGGAGCGGAGTAACTTTGGGTCAAAAGATTCATCCAGTTGGCTTGCGCGTCGGAGTCATCCGTGGCTTCGATAGCCAGTGGTATTACGGAAAGAAGGGCTACGGTCCTGCCTTGCTGCAAGATCACGAAATTCGACAATTTATCAAGAGGCGCACGGGCCTCGGTAACGTCAGCCGCGTCGAGATCGAGCGAGCTGCCAACCGCGTGAAGGTTACGATTTTCACCGCGCGTCCTGGCGCTATCATCGGTCGAGGTGGAAAGGGCATCGACGAACTTACAGATACGCTGAACCGAATGGTTCGTGCGAAAGATAAGACCATGGTTGTCCAGGTCAATGTCACTGAAGTTCGCCAGCCAGAGCTTGACGCTCAGCTCGTTGCCGAGAACGTTTGCCAGCAGCTCGAAAAGAGAATCAGCCATCGTCGCGCCATGCGACAGGCGATGACTCGCGTCATGCGAATGAACGGTCGCGGAATCAAGATTCAAGTCTCCGGACGGCTGGGCGGTTCTGAAATCGCACGACGTGAAGGCGACAAGGTCGGCAAGATTCCTCTTCATACCATCCGAGCCGACATCGACTACGGCCAAGCGACGGCTCACACCGTTTATGGTTCCGTTGGATGCAAAGTTTGGATCTACAAGGGCGAAGTTCTTCCCGAGCGCCGACTCCGAGATCTCGAGCCACAGGTTCAACAACCACGTCGTGGACGAGGTCAGCGAGATGAGGCAGCTGCTCAGGCATTTGCAGCCGTTCAGACTGCTCCAGCTGTACAGCCAGGAAGTGAAGCCTAATGTTGATGCCAAAGAGAGTTAAGCATCGTAAGATGCACCGTGGACGAATGAAAGGTAAGGCCACGCAAGGTAACCGAATCTCCTTTGGAGAATACGGCATTGTTGCGCAAGAGCCAGCCTGGATCACTTCGCGACAGATCGAGGCTTCTCGTATCGCGATGACCCGCCACATTAAACGTGGTGGAAAAGTCTGGATCCGCATCTTCCCCGACAAGTCCTACACCAAGAAGCCACTCGAAACCCGTATGGGTAAGGGTAAGGCTCCAGTGGAAGGCTGGGTAGCCGTTGTGAAGCCGGGACGCGTGTTGTTCGAAATGAGCGGCGTGTCTGTGGAAGTGGCCAAAGAAGCTATGCGACTTGCCATCTTCAAACTGCCGATCCGGTGTAAGTTTGTTACCAAGGCCGAATTGGAAGCTCAGGCTGCCCTAATTGGTCACGTAGACACCGCAGAGGAGACGGCGGCCGAAGAGCCAGTAACTGGTTCTCAGGATTAACGATAAAGAAATGAAGGATACAAAGACATCAGACCTGCGGGACAAGAGCGTGCCCGAGTTGGAACAGTTAGTTCGTGACGAGCGAGCCAACCTGTACAAAGCTCGGCGAGACTTGGTTTTCCGCCGGATTACCGATACGGCCAGCGTTAAAGTGCGACGACACAACATCGCCCGCATGATGACGATTATTGCCGACAAGAAGCGAGGAAACGCCTAATGCCAGGAACGAAGAAATCAGTAGAGGCAGCGACGCCGATCACCACTCCGATCCAGGATGAGCGTGGTAGCCGAAAGGTCCGTCAGGGCATCGTCGTCTCCAATAAGATGGAGAAGACGGTTGTCGTGAAAATTGAGCGACGTGTGCAGCACCCTATCTATGGAAAGGTTGTTTTGCGCACCAAGAAGTTCAAGGCTCACGACATCATTGGATGCGACGAGGGCGACAAAGTCGAAATCATGGAAACGCGACCGATCAGCCGAGATAAGTGCTGGCGCGTGACCCAGATCCTCGAAAAGGTCAAGTAAGCAGTTAGCGACAGGTTGGTCCTGTCAAGGAATTTGAGGCAGAGTTCGCTCTGCCTCATAAACGTGTCAAGCCTACTCCGGCTCGCTGGAATGGCCTCTGAAATAAAAGGGATAAGAAAATGATTCAGCAATTTACACGGCTCAAAGTGGCCGACAACTCAGGTGCACGTGAAGTGATGTGTATCCGAGTATTGAAAGGTTCACAACCTCGCTACGGCGGCGTTGGCGACGTTATCGTTGCCGCCGTCAAGGTAGCTACACCAAACATGCCGGTCAAGAAGGGTGACGTTATCAAAGCAGTCATCGTTCGAACGAAGCGCGCAATGCGCCGAGTCGACGGTTCGACACTCCGCTTTGATGACAACGCATGTGTGGTTATCAACCCACAAAATTTAGAGCCACGCGGAACCCGTATCTTTGGCCCGGTAGCTCGTGAACTACGTGACAAGAACTTCATGAAGATCGTGTCGCTTGCACCGGAGGTGCTGTAATGCCTACCAAGGCCGAACTTAAACAAAAGGCAACGCACATCAAACTCAAGGTCCGAAAGGGCGATCGAGTTGTGATTATCTCGGGCAAAGACAAAGGCGAGATTGGATTCGTGGCTGCCGTGTCCCCTAAGGACCAGAAAGTCATCGTGCTCAAGGATAACGAAGAGAATCCAGAGCAGCCGTTTCCGTTGAATGCAGCGATTAAGCACCGCAAAGCAAAGACTCAGGGCGAGCGATCCATGCGAATTAAGATTCCAGTGCCCATCCACGTGAGCAACGTCATGGTGCTCGATTCAACCACCGGTCAGCCAACGCGAGTTGGACGACGTGAGGAAGATGGCAAGCTGGTTCGGTATGCCAAGAAGACGGGCGCGAAATTGATCGACGCTCAAGTTATGGAACCGAAGTAAAGAATTGAACATAAGGCCTGGTCAGAAATCAGGCATGTAAGGAAAGAAAATGGCACGAAAAGAAAAAGATAAAGACGTCGCGACTGGCCCTATTACCCTGCCAAAGCCGCGCTTGAAAGCAAAGTACGCAACGGAAATCATTCCTAAGCTCCGAGAAGAGTTTAAGTATAAGTCCGTCATGCAGGTTCCTAAGTTGGACAAGATTGTCATCAACATGGGCACCGGAAGCAAGGAAAAGAACGGCGACAAGAACCTGGAGAACTCGGTCCGAGATATGACCCTGATTTCAGGTCAGAAGCCCATCGTTACGAAGGCGAAGAAAGCTATCTCGAACTTCAAACTCCGAGAGGGCATGGACGTTGGTTGCAAGGTAACCCTCCGCGGCGACCAGATGTACCACTTCTTTGACAAGCTCGCAACGGTCGTCCTCCCTCGTATCCGAGACTTTCAAGGTCTTTCACCGAAGTCTTTCGACGGTCGTGGTAACTATGCCCTCGGCTTGAAAGAGCAGTTGGTATTCCCAGAGATCCCTTACGATACGTTCGACCGAATCCGCGGTATGGATATCATTATCTGCACCACCGCTAAGACGGACCAAGAAGCACGAGTCTTCCTGAAGGCCATGGGCCTTCCACTTCGCGAGAAGTGAGATTCAGCTAGGCATACCC
>Ga0213848_1062684_pt1 | contig 9522 bp, 1 predicted proteins | sample ABC_MetaT_FD_165507 | JGI IMG/M metagenome (GOLD analysis project Ga0213848, IMG submission 165507) | Metatranscriptome of freshwater microbial communities from post-fracked creek in Pennsylvania, United States - AB:C (Metagenome... | ecosystem: Environmental > Aquatic > Freshwater > Creek ... | reverse complement strand
GCTCCCCCCCCCAGCTGCAGTAGATTGACTGAACGTCCTTGTTACATCCTAATCAGATTGTGGCTTGGACCAGCTTTAACGATTGAATGCTGTTGGGTTTTCTCATGAGGGTCGCGCCCTCTTCGGGGCTTTATGCCCCAACCCCTTTTAAGTGCTTTGCACTCTTTAGGTCTTTTAGACCTCTGCCCTTTTGGGCCGTGTAGTTTGAACGACACGCGTTTCGTTCATAACAGGTTGTATTGTATACAATATAACCATGCGCAACAAAACAATAATGATGCGGGAAGAATTATTTGCTTCGAGGAAGTGGTGTTATGCTAATTTAGAGTTTCGTTGTCTCTATTTTATCTACCAACCTCGTTGAAAAACGACAAACTTTGTGAGAGCATTGTCCTGTTCCACATCGTACTTCGGACACCGAAACATTCCAGAGTTTCAAGTAAGATGACCGCGAAATTTGCGCGCGAGACATCCTCTACATTCAAACGCAATTTGGATGACACTCTAGTTGAGAGTGCCAGTGGGAAAGCAAGTGATCAATTTGTTGATCGACTTGCTAGTGAGCAGAAAGCTCTGAAGAAGAAATTGACGAAGAAAGAAAAGGAAAGCGCCAAACTCAAATCCGAAATGACTTTGCCGAAAACGATTTCAGAGAATGGAACTAAACAGAAAAAGATTATAGATTTTTCTGGGGATATTATCGACGATGTCGATGAATCTCAAGTCCGTGCTTTGTTATCCGAAGGAGAGATCAAAGATTTTAGGATTCAGAGTGGTGGCGTTAGTCGAAGTGGACTGAATCCTACTATCACCGTTAAAGAACTGGGCCGCCAGGGAGTTGTTAAGACGAGTAACCGTAAGAAGAAAGAAGAAGTTGAAGCCGATGAACGCGCTTTGCAACGTCGACTTGACAAGGCTGCGGAGAAAGGTCTCAAATTTGCTCGTAGTGCTAAGAAGGCTTTACAAGAAGATGATGCCCTCAAACGAGCTGCTAACAATGAATTGCTTGAGGACGAAAAGAAGAGATTGGCAGTACATGTTGAAGCGTTTCAGCAGACTATCACGATTCTTGAAAGAGAACAGCGAAAAGCGGCTTTGAAGCACAAACATGATATGAATGATGCTCGCGTCATTTCAAATCGCGTCAATCGTGAAGCTCAACGAGCTGGCAAACATGAGAGGCGCGCAGCGAAAAAAGCCGCAGAGCAAAAAGCAAGTTTGGATCATTTTCCTGTTTTACCTGCGAAGATTAATAGCATGACTAATTTCAACGTTCAGGACGATGGCAGCTTTATGTTTAAACAGAAGGGCAAACTTTACCATGGTCGACCAGCTAAATACTATGGGCCTCCCAAAGATTCTGAGGAATTACCTGTTACACAAGGTGATTGTGATGACGATGGAGAACCCGTAGGGATTGTGCGAAGTGAGGCGGGCGGAAGGATTTTAAGCTCTCCTTTCTCGGATTTTCAAGGACCCCCTGAGGAGAAACAATTTTCTCCCCCAGTATCTGATGATGATGAGGATGATTTACCTAATCCTTATGCTGACGATGAATCAGAGCCGGAAAATGATGTTTCCGTTAAGCAGGGTATTCCTTTTACGCCTCCTGGTTGCAAGAATCCTTTTGAAGGAGAGTGTGAGGATAATGTTATAGGGAAAGGACAGTGGAAAGATTTTTGTCTCGTTTGCTGCAAATCCCATAAAGGCCTGTGTTCTAATTTGAAATTTAGGCGAGTTCCGTTTGAAGCTGGTTCGTACTATAAGAAAGTTGAAGACGGTGCGGAGGCTTTTCTTAAAGGATTGAATGTTTTATGTGATGATTCTCGAGATTCTGAATCGGTCAGAAACATTAAAAGCTTTTTTTCCGTCGCTATTGATGTTATTGATATTCTTTACATGGTCCTTTATTCAGATGAGACTTGTACACGTATCGCGACTAGACATTTTGTTGAGAGATATATTGATACTAAGGATATCAAATACTCACGTATGATCAGTATTTTAACTCTAATGATTTATGAGGTCAGAAAATTCTTTTGGGGAAAATCAATCGAGTACTCCTTTATTGAGTCTCGACTGAATGCTTTTTGTAGAAAATACAAGTACACAGCTTTTCTAGATCTTGTTACTGATGATGAGTACGACTCGTTTTCTAAGGGCAAGAAGGAGGAGAGGAAGACTGAATTGCCGCAAACTCAAGGAGTCATGGATGATTTGCTAGGTATCTTTAAAGGTATCACCAATAATGAATTTTTTAATTCATTATTTGATCTTCTTACTATGTTTGTTTCCATTAAGACAGTTAATGATTTTTTGCCAGAAGGAGTTCGTGAGCATTTGCGTCCAAAGAAGAAGATGAATTCTTTTTATGATGTTGTAGAATGTGTGTTGACGGCTTTAGCGAGTATTGAGCGATACTTTCATAGTTGGATATCCGGTACACCTTTAAAAGATCTCGTATTTGCCGAAGATCCTTTGTTGGAACTACAGAATAAGATCAAGAAATTGATGGTTCAAAAAGATTATCTTTATTCTGGTCTTCCTGTTCCCGGATACCGGTGTATTAAGGATTACTTGGGTGAGCTCGAGAACGTCGTTGAAACGATTCCCATGTTTTTAAAAAAAACATCACCTTGGAGGAATCAAATCGGCACTTTGAGAGTTGAAGCTGAGAAGTTGAACATAATACTTGGTCAGGTGCAAGCTAGAATTAGAGCAGAGTGCCGAAGAACACCTTTTGCAGTACTTTTCTCATCGCCACCTGGCACAGGAAAGAGTAATGTCCTAAGAATCACAGCAGCCATACATTGTGAAGTAATGGGACGTGAATGGCATGAGGGTTTGATTTACCCTCGTAGTCGCACCAGTCAATATTGGGAAGGTTATTTGCCACTTTCCCATCCTTATGTCTTCTACTCTGAAATGGGAACGACACACGAGACTATTGCTAAAAACGTAGTTGATGAGCGTTTAATTGAGATGACTTCAGTTGTTGACAATTTGTTGATGTATTGTGATATGGCTTTTGAGGGAAAAGGTAAAACAGCTTGTTCGCCAGAAGCTGTTTTTATCGATACCAACAAACCTGATATTAATCTCAAGTGGCAGGTTAACAATGTTGCCGCGTTTAAGAGGAGATGGATAACTGTAACTCCTGTTGTGAAACCTGAATATCGTGCATTAGGATGCGAATCTATGGATTATGCTAAGACTAAAGATGGGTCTCGATTTCTTGATAAGTGGTATTTCAGGGTTGTTCGGCATCAAGCTGCGGATGCAGAGAAAGTTAAGGAACAAATTCTTCTTGACGGCCAAGACGAGAATAGTAATATTGATGCTTACTGCGACTTGATGAGAACACTCATTAGAGACCATGTTGAGAAAGAGACTGCCTTACAAAGAGAACGTGATGCCATTTCAACTGAAGATTACAAGTTGGTTCATGCTCAAGCAGAAGAGGAGAAAAGTATTAGCCAGTACGACAAAGCCGTCGGGATTGTCAAGGATGTTGGATATAAGCTTCTGTTTGCATCCAAGGAGACTAAGGGATTGTGTGATTCAGTCGTTTTGACCCTATGGTCTGAGGTTCTTGAGAATGTTGCCATGCATCGATGTATGTCTTTGTGTTTTGCGCTCCTTCTTTTTTACGTCTACGTTGTTTCTCACGTAACTACGATGCTTTGGGATGTTGGTTATTACTCTTTGTATTGTTGGATCAAATTCTGGGAAGCAGTCTTCATGTATTTTCTCTATCTACTTATACATAGATACACTGACCTAGTTACACGTCCTCACATTGTTAGGAGAGCAGCAAAAGGTGTTTGGGCCCGTTTTTTAAGTATGACGAAGAAGGAGACTCAAGAAAGTGATATTGTGATTCAAGGCAGTAGTGCGCATGATTACCGTTCTTTGGCGGCTTTCTTCGTATCCACCATAGTTGGAGGTTCTGCATATGTTTTGGGTTCCAAGTTATTTGAATCGATGAAGACAAAAGATAAGCTTGAGAAAGATGACGTTTCCAAGGTTCAAGTTACGCAAGGTCAGAGTAAAGCGTCCGTAGATTCTAGCGGGCGTGTTAAAACTTCTGACAGCGTAAAATCCATCGAAGTTATGGAAGAGAAAGTCGATGCGGGATTTGAACTGAAGCGTGTTAACAATACGATGTTAAATACATTTAACACATGGGACACACGCTATGTTGAAAGTCTTTCAACTAGTTCTGAATCAGATTTCGCCCAGAAATGTATGCGTAACGTCCGATACATTAGCGTTCACACTAGCAAGACTAATCGCGCCTTCGCCCTCGGTATTAAATCGAATTATGCCATTTTCAATAATCACTTGTTAAGCGGCGGTAAGGAAGGTTTTGTTAGGGTCTATCCTTCATTAGTACGGGATGATACGTGTTATCAGGAATTTCAATTTAGAGAAGGTGATTATGTCTCAATTGGCAATGACCTTGTTGTTATGCGAATGCCAGTTTGTCGCTTCACTGATCTAACAGATTTTATCAATAGTAATCTTGATGTTTCGTTTGCTGATGGTTACGTCGCTAATAGCAAAACAAGATTTTTTACTACTGAACAGAAAGTCAATGATCCAAATGTCGGAGAAATCATGTTATTCGATGCTGTGCGTTATGGATGGAAGAACAACAAAGGTGGTCATTGTGGCCTTCCACTGACTTGTTCCATTGGGAAGCGCAATTACCTTATTGGAATACATGGAGCCGCATCAGCAGGCACGGAAATATCTTTTGGTCCGTTGATGAGAAAAGATAAGATTTTGCAGGCTTTGGACCTTCTCAAAACCACTCTACCGAATGTGGTTGAGGCGAGTAGTCAATCAGATGTGTTATACGATGTTGTAGAACCTCTGAAAGCTTCTCCCATTTATCACATTTGTTTGAGGAGCGCCTCTTATTATGGGAAGTTGAATAAACCAGTGTTGATGGCTCGCAAATCCACATTAGTACCGACTGGACTCGGTCAATTCAATGATCAAATATTTTCTAAACTTTTCCCAAAAGAGATTTTCAATGAGTATGGACCACCTTTAATGACACGTGTTGGATCTGGTGATAATTATGTCAATCCATTCAATGTTTTTTTGAGCAAGACTATAAGGAATAAGAAATCCCTGAGTCTTAAAAAACTGGATCCTATCATCGCCTACTTGGTGGAGAGAGCTGTTGCTCATATCAAGAGAGATGACAAGGATTTGAGATGGAAACCATTATCTGTTAACCAAGCCATAAACGGGGTCCCAGACGATGCCTATGTTCGCAAAATGGATTTATCAACCTCAGCTGGTATGGGATATCCTGGTAAGAAGAAAAGATATTTTGAAGGTAATCAGCCTGACGCTATTCCAAATGAAGAAGTTGTGGATGCTGTTTCGATTTTACTCACGCAGCTTTCTCTTGGCGATGGTGTTCCAAATATGTTCGAGGCACAACTTAAAGATGAACCACGTTTGATGGAGAAAGTTAAAGCTGGAAAGACTAGGGTATTTTGCACTTCCACTCTACCGAGTCTTATTGTTCAGCGGATGTTTTTAGGTCCCTTTTTTTCTACTATGATTGAGCACTCAGAAATTTTTGGTACTGCTATAGGATACAATATGCATATTGCAGGTGAGAAAATTTGGTCGAAGATGATTTCTCATTCTGATTTGTGGATGGAGGGGGATTATAGTGGCTATGATCAGATGATGCCTGTAGAGTTGGCTATAGCTTCAGCTTCTGTCGTTTTCCAGGTTTGCGAAAAGATGGGATATAACGATGAGGCTTTGACTGTTCTTGAGGGGGTGTTGACTGACCAAGTCTATCCATTGATTAATGTGTGTGGTGATATTTTCTCTGTCCCCGGATATCAACCATCGGGAAAATATGGTACGGCAGAAGACAATTCACTGCGAGGTTTGATTCTTCTTATGTATCATTGGAGTAACAGATACCCTATTGAGGATTTTTTCCAAGGGTGCATTCCATTGATTTATGGAGATGACATGTTAGTTTCCGTGAAACAGAAATACTCCTCCCACATGAACAACTCTTCATACGCTGAATTTATCGAACGTGAGACATCTATGACTTTTACTTCGGCCGACAAAGATAAAATTTCGTCTGATTTTGTTGCTCCACGTAAGACTAGTTTTCTTAAAAGAAGATTAGTTAAGCGTGCATGGTTCGATAATAAGAGTGTTGCTGCGTTATCAGCTGATTCTCTTAAAAGGTCCATGGATTGGATGCTTCCATCTAAGTTCGAATCTCCATTGAAACAGATGATTGGAACGTTAAATGCTATGTTAAGAGAATTGTTATTTCACTTTCCTCCTAATCAGGTTGCAGATGTAAGGGAGAAATACATTGATGAACTTGCTCGAGTTTTCAATGTAACGAGCGACGAGATATGCATGCATGTTGTTCCAACGTTATTTGTTTACAAAGACTTGTTTACATCTCAACTTAATGCCGAATCCAAAATTGTGGTCATCGGGGAAGAACCACACAGTTTCATTGATTACCTAGCTCTTCTCTTTGGAGGTTTTGAGAGAGCGAAGGCAATTGAAATGGTCCCACAAACCCAAGCTGATAGTGGTGTAAGCGATCCACTATCTAGTTGTCAGACGCTTACTGATACTAGTTTATATTTGATATATTTGGAAGAAATTGACATTTTGAATGGTAAATTGAACAGGCTTAAATTGTCCTTGACAGATGAGTTTAAAACATTGGATGATGTTTTAGCTTATAAAGATACTGATATGTATTTGCAAGATCCCAATGAAAGGGATAGAATAGACCTCATCGTTGAGACCTTTGGACAAATTTTGGCAATTCAATCATCTATTTCCATTTTCGTCAAACGACTCAAGCAAATGCAGCGATTGGATATCAATACTCAGTCTTTACCTGAAGTTGCTCCTGAGGAAGTTCCTTCAGAACGCAAGGATATGCATGTGAATGCGATGGAGTTTGATGGAGCAAGTGACACACATGATGAAGAAGGTTACGCGCCTTACGTTAAGATTTTTTCTGAGACAGATGCCGATTTAAAGAACTTCTTTGCGCGTCCTATTTTGTTGGCCACGAATACCATTTCTATGGTTTCTGCCGTCAATTTTTCCTTCAATGTGTGGGATCTTTATTTTAAAGACCCTACTGTGCGTGCAAAATTGCGAAATTTCTCTATGATTCGCGCTAAATTGTGTGTGAAATTGAGTGTTGCTGGTACACCCTATCACAAGGGTTCATTACTTGTAGCTTATATTCCTTTACCGACTACCAACTCAGTTTACACTTATTATAGTACTTCTGCTCCAGCAGCGTTATCTAACAATTACAACAAGTGGTTAGCTCAGACACCTGGTAACGTTAAGATGGACGTAAGACTGAACCAGCCGTTAGTGTTTGAATTTCCGTTTGTCTCTCCGTCGCCTGCATGTAGGTTATATAACAACAGTACAACAGCTCTTTCTGATGTGAGTTCTTACAACGATTTAGCGTCTTTAGGTACTTTAGTTATTAGAACGCTGAACTCAATATCCGCTGTTAGTGCTGGTGTCACTTCTCCGTATTTTTACTTGTATGCGTGGTTGGAGGAAGTTGAATTGGGTCCTCCTAGTGCTTCCGTTATTGTCGTGACCACACAGGGTGACAATGATGAACGTGTTGTTGGTCCAGTTGAGCGTGTCTCTAGCAGCATGTACTCGATAGCATATGCCCTTAGGAGTATTCCCACAATAGGGCCTTTTGCTCACGCGAGTTCTATCGTTTTACGTGGATTACGTGATTTGTCCGCTCATTTTGGGTGGTCAGTTCCTACTGTGATTGATAGACCAATGCGCGTACGGCCTGAGCCTTTTCAGAATGCAGCCAACGTTATTGGAAATGACACAGGACATCGCATTACTTTAGATCCAAAGCAAGAGATTTCTGTTGATCCTCGCCGTTGTGGTACTGACAGTGATGATTTGGTTATTTCGACTTTAGCGCGAAAAGATGGAATCCTTGATCAATATACATGGAACGTATCCGCGACTCCAATGTTACCATTGTGGTATACTTTCGTTGTTCCTAATGCCAATCGACCTACAGTCAACACGTTTAATTATGTTCAGCCTACTCCTTTGCACTTTGCGGCTACGCCATTTTCATTTTGGCGCGGGAAATTACGTTATAAAATAACTTTTTTCCCATCTGCATTTCACAGAGGTAAGGTTGGCATTTTTGCTGAGCCAAATTGCAATCAAGTTTCTTTGATTGGTGCAAATTTTTCATTGAATAAAAACTTTCTTGCAATTGTTGACTTGCAGACAACTTCAGAGATTGAAGTCTGCATCGACTGGGCATTTCCACGTTTCTTCGCGAGGATGCCATCACAAGCTGTTGCTGCTACAGCTGTTAATATTGCCACCAATGCAACGTTAATGCCAGACTTTGCGAATGGGTGGATCAGCGTTGTTCCCTTGACTAAGTTGGTTAGTCCAGATGGAAGCGGAGTTGATTTTAATGTTTATGTTAGTGCTGATGAAATAGAATTCGCTTATCCTGATCAGACGCGACTACCAACGATAGTGACACAAGGAGATTCAACATATGATCAACGCGATAGTACTTGTATCACGTTGAATCCTACAGGATGCTCTTCTGAACGTGCTTTCGAGCTCCATTTTGGAGAAAGGCTGTTTTCATTTCGATCATTGTTGAAACGATTTGTGACCACAGACCAACGGATTGTAAATGTTGCTTCGATACCTGGGAATCAGATGATAGGTTATACCGGCGTTATATTGCCGACGCTATCTCCCAGTGTTGCAGCTTCGGCTACTTACACTTCGTTGTTGAGTTATTTACGTCCCGCATATTTGGGAATGACTGGGGGAATTAGAAAACGTTTGCGATTAGTCGCTGCGCAGAATAATCCTATGAATTGTGTGACAATTCAATTACTGTCTCCTTATCCAGTAACTAGTATACCCTCTATTGCATTAAGTACTGCTCCTATTGACTCCATTTTCACGGGTACAGTTATGTTCGCCTATACTACTAACGGTGGTATTGAATTTGAGGTTCCATTCTATACTTCGAATTTGTTTGGTTGTCCATCTTTGCAGAACATTTTTGACAACTCCTTACTACCAAACTTTGATCCGAATGCATTACGTAATTACTTGGCATTTTTTGATGTCGGATCAACGGGCACATTTACTCTTGTAGAGTTGACTGCAACGGCTGAAGACTTTTGTCTTCATCGCTTTATTGCAGCTGCCCCATTTAGCTATTGAAGCTTACGCGCTTCTAGCAACATCTATTCTTTTTCACTGATGTAAAATAAAAAGAAAACAAAAATTATTTCCTAATTGATGTGTTGACTTTCCACGGTTGGTTTACTTGGTTCCCACCTGTGATGTATCCACATTGCCCAAGACTGGAAATGAGCGGGAAGACGCTATAGAAAACAAAATGCTCCGGCATTTTCCTTCAATATTAATGCCGGGGGCTTATGAGCTCTC
>Ga0213848_1024248_pt1 | contig 9602 bp, 9 predicted proteins | sample ABC_MetaT_FD_165507 | JGI IMG/M metagenome (GOLD analysis project Ga0213848, IMG submission 165507) | Metatranscriptome of freshwater microbial communities from post-fracked creek in Pennsylvania, United States - AB:C (Metagenome... | ecosystem: Environmental > Aquatic > Freshwater > Creek ... | reverse complement strand
CGAATATTTTAAAATTAAAATAAATGAGGGACCTTATAATATTTTAGTTTTAAATATAATTAGAATAGTGTTATCTATAATAAAAAATAAGTTGAAAACAAATTGGATGTTTGTGGGGGATCATATTGATCTAAGAATCGTAAATGATTATGAATTAGTTAATAATTATAATTTATTACCTAAATTTATGATCGACAACACAGCAGTGTCCAAAAGAACAAATTATAGAAAATTCATTAGAAATACTACTAATGAAGATAGTGCAGTGCCCAATAAATTGATTTATGAATATAATCCTAAAGATGAGGAAGAACGAATATACCAAGAAAATGTGGATAATATGATTTATTGTTTTTATAATCCTGAAGTTGGTCCTAATAGAAAGATAAATAATATTGATCAATTAAGAAAGGATTTTTGGCTATTATTATTTCATTTAAAAGAAACAGTTAATATAGGTGAGAACCTTATAAATGGGGAGTGGGATAATAACATCAAATTCGTAGGTCATACTACAGTGGACATCTTCGGATCTAACTATAAGCAGGATTATATATATAAATTGCGGCATTATTTCAAATATCGAGAAATTACAAATTATGATATATTTTATTTGTGGCTTCAATCTACAGTACCACAAGCCGCATATTTGGATTGGCCGTCCATAATCAAAGATCATACAAAATATCATGGAATTTTTGTTTTATTAATGGAATTAAACAATATGAAAAATTTTGAATTTAGTCGAAATCAGGTTCATACAATAATTCAAAATAATTATAATAATAATACAATGGATGGATTGTTCTTTAAATAGGTTTATGTGCATACGAAATATTAGAATTTGAAAATAAAATTAGAATTTTTAAATAAACCAGTAATAAAAATCACCACAAATTAATTAATCTTGTTAGTAATAAAAATAACAGCTAATATATATAAAGCCATAAAATATAATTATATATAAATCAATTAGTTAGCTTTTGAAAATTAGTTAGCTTTTCAAAATTAGCTAACGGATCATATTACCTACATATTTTTTAATTCGAAATAGAAAGAAATAATAAAAAGTTACTATTTGGATATCTAGGCATTTTATGTTAGGACTCGATAATCATTCGAGAAAATCTGTGGATTGAATAAACCAAGCTGAAGCAGAGTATCCTGTTAATTAAAAAACAATAGAAATATAAAAATTGAGAAAAACATCGAGAATTGAACCATCTTAGTATCGATAGGAAAAGAAATCAAAAGAGATTCTGTAAGTAGTGGCGAGCGAAAATGGAACAAGCTAAAAGTAAAATATATTATAGACTTAATCCAGTGGAATATGGAACCAGAGAGGGTAAAAGTCCCTTTTGTAAGTAAGAATAACCTTTATATATTTTATCAATTGAGTAATGTTTTACAACTTATGAAGCATGAAGTAGGTGGTACCATCCACCAAGCTTAAATACAGAAAATGACCTATAGAGAAAGTACTGTGAAGGAAAGATGAAAAGTATGGGTAATCCCAAGTGAAAAGATTTGAAAAATAGTAATATCAAGCGTTGTAAGTTTTTTTAAATAAGCAAGTACCTTTTGTATAATGGGTCAGCGAGTTAATATTGATAAGCAAACTTAATAGTAAATAGTAGGTGTAGCGAAAGCGAGTAATAATAAGCAAAACAGTTTATCATATTAGACCCGAAACCAAGTGACCTATTTATGATCAGATTGAAGCTCTGTAAAAAGGAGGGGAGGATCGAACCGGTGTCTGTTGAAAAAGATTCGGATGAATTGTGAATAGGGGTGAAAGGCTAATCAAACTTGGAGATAGCTGGCATTCCGCGAAATATATTAAAGTATAGCATTAAAGTGAAAATTAGGGGTAAAGCAACTGATTATTCTAAAGGGCGGCCCAAAACCGTTACTTTACATAACCAAACTCTGAATACTAATTTAATTAACTTTAATAGTCGGACTCTTGGCGATAAGGTCTAGAGTCGAAAGGGAAACAGCCCAAGCTCGAAAATTAAGGTTTCTAAACAATCCTAGTGGAAAAGATCGTAATTAAATTAAAATAAGTAGGGGATAGGCTTGGAAGCTGCCATTCTTTAAAGAAAGCGTAATAGCTCACTACTTTAATGTTATAATTGCATCGAAAATTAACGGAAACTCAGATTGTCACCGACATTTCGATTATTTGATTTTTAGCTTATTTTATTAACTATTTTATAACTTGGCTTATTTTATAGGGAAACAACCCAGTTATTTACAAAAAAAACCTAGTAGTTATAAAATATCTACAAATCTAAATAAGGTAGCGGAATACTTTGTATATAATCATCATGGTTAATAATAACCGCCGAAAGGTTTATATATCAAAATAAAAGATGCTGACATGAGTAGCTTAAAGTAATGTTATTAATTAAATCATTATGACTTTAAATTCAAGGGTTTCAACACAATGATCAACAGTGTTGAGTTATACAGCCTCTAAGACTTATCTTAACAGAATAGTCGATGAGTAGCATTTTAGTGACATTGATAGTAAAATAATATTTTTGATTGATATAAAGATATTTTATAACTATTATATTGCAAAAAAACTAAATGTATCCACTGTACCTTAAACCGAAACGGGTGAATTGATTAAATAAATTAAAGTTTAGAATGAACTATGTTTAAGGAACTCGGCAAAATAACTCAGTAACTTCGGAAGAACGAGTCTTATTAAAAAATAAGAAAGTAAAGAGGAAAAAGCGACAGTTTATTAAAAACTCAAGGCTTTGCAAAATAGAAATATGACGTATAAGGCCTGACACCTGCCAGGTGCTAGTAATCGAAAGAAATTGGTATACTTAGTCAATTTATAACATCTAGTAAACGGCTGTCCTAACTATGAGGATACTAAGGTAGCGAAATTCCTTGGCCACTAATTATGGTCCCGCATGAAGGGTGTAACGACTTTTTCACTGTCTCAAACATAGATTCTGCGAAATTGTAGTATCCGTGAAGATACGGATTATAAACGGCTAGACGAGAAGACCCTATACACCTTTACTACACCTTTAAATTGTTCGGTTTTTTACTCACGCGTAGACTAGGTGGTACATGAATTAATCTTCATGATCTATGAAAAACCACTCATTTGAAAAAATCGCACTAATCCACCAAATCCATCCATTGCTCATAAAAAAGCACTGGAAAAGTTGATACAGTTCAAGGTTGGTAGTTTCCTTGGGGTGAGAGCCTTATAAAAAGTAACTAAGGCGCACAAAGATAAATTTAAATTGTATGTAAAACAATTGATACGCGCAATAGCATATATTTATTTAACTGAAAGATAGACATATCGAACAGAGTTGTTTATATTTTATTTTAATTTATTAGTAGGAAAAAACCACTCAATAATATTAATTATCTTATACATGACGGTTATAGTGATCCAGTGATTCTGCATGGAAAGATCATTGCTTAACGGATAAAAGGTACGTTAGGGATAACAGGCTAATGATACGCTAGAGTCCATATCGACCGTATCGTTTGGCACCTCGATGTCGATTGATCATATCCTAGAGTTGCAAGAGATTCTAAGGGTTCAGCTGTTCGCTGAATAAAATGGTACCTGAATTGGGTTTAGAACGTTGTAAAACAGTTCGGTCTCTATCTACCGTTTAAATAAAAGTATTGAAAGAATTTGACCATAGTACGAGAGGATCTGGAAAAGCATACCACTAGTTTATCTGTTGGATTTCAACTCCAACGCAGAGTAGCCACGTATGATCTAGATAACTACTGAAACCATCAATGTAGGAAACTAATCTTAATACATATACTTTAGGAAACGTTACAGACTATAACTATAGACTACAAGTTACACCTCGTAAGAGCATTACAAGCTTAGTAGCACTAATTTTTCCATCTATTTCTTCTATTATTAAAAAATATTATTCAACTAATAAACCACAAAAATCATATCAACTTTGTAAATATTCATAGTCATTGTTAGTCCTTTTTTAACAAACCACAAAAAATATTATTAATTCAGAAATTTTAGTTTTTTAAAATAAGTCATACAAATACACATCTGCTATGCACAAAAAAAAAATCACAGAAAAAAATAAATATTAATTATCATTATCTATGACATCACAGCAACAACGAACCTTTATTAATAAAAAAATAATTAAACGACAATATAAACAATTATTTATCATCAATATTAATAGTACTCTACGTTCATTTGGTCCGCATACTACATATAATGTAGCCATAAATCTGTTAAAAAAACAACATATCCTTTTAAATTCAAAAATGTTAGCACAATTAGCTCAACATAATCCAAAAATATTTCATAAGTTATTTTATCAATACTAATAAAATAAGCTAAAAAGCATAAAGAAAAATTATAATATTCATATAAAAATAAATGACTCATTCACAAATTAGAAAAAATCCGCGAGAAAGACCAAAAGAAAAAACGAGAAATTTATCTCTACAAAAGTGCCCACAAAAGAAAGGAGTTTGTTTTAAAGTTTTAGAAATGAAACCGAAAAAACCAAATTCGGCACAACGAAAAATTGCCAAAATCAGATTAAGCAATGGTATTCGTGCCATCGCATATATCCCAGGAGAAGGACATAACTTACAGGAACATTCTGTAGTTTTAATTCGCGGCGGACGTGTTAAAGATTTACCAGGAGTCAAATTCCATGTCATCCGAGGATGTTATGATCTCAAACCAGTTGCAAATCGAACTAAAGCAAGATCCAAATATGGTATCAAAAAACCAAAATCATAAAATATATTTTGAACCATAATCAACCACCCAACTTTGTCCAGCAAACAACAAGTTAGGTCTCAATCCACATTCATGTATTCACACACACCTTGTATTCCAACACGACATCCAACTATTGCAACACTTAAATCGCCACATGTAGATAAACGAGGTATTAATCAATTTGATTCGCATGAATTTGTTAGCTTGGCTTTTTTAAATAACAGACCAATTTCACTCAAAACACAATACAACTTAATCAAAAATCCTCTTATCAAGTCGGCAGGAAATACTACACATTACTTTTTACAATCCGTAGCTAAGTAAAATTAAGTAAAACAAAGTAAAACTAAGTAAAACAAATTAGTGGTTCCTTATTCATAACTACAATTAGCAACTTATTTTTAACACCCATCCATATTAAATAACTTCTTATCAAAAAATAACATCTTATTCATGAAATCCACTATCAAATTAGAAATCCTTGCTAATAAAGCTACTTTACAACCACCCATTGGACCCATTTTAGGTCAATATGGTATTCAAGCCGGAAAATTCTGTCAGGAATTTAATGATCAAACTAAACATTTCGAAGATTACATTATTCTTTCGGTAAAAATATCACAATATAATAAAAAAATCCTCGATATTCGTATCACACCCAATATTTCAAAATTATTACAAAAATTATTTATTGGTACTCGGGATGAATTAGATGCTGTTCTACAAAACCAGAAAAAATTATATAGTCCAAATATTTCACCAATAAAAGGATTCATATCATCTGATGATGATCACTATCTAAAATATATTGAATTGTACCAATCAGAGGGGCTCACTTTTCCCATAATGCGTAGCACTCATTGTGAAAAAACACAATATTTACGAGCAATTTATAAAAAACAAACTCAAAGTAAACTTTATAAAAGAATAGCCCAAAATCAAACCACAAACTTTGTTGTAAAACAAGTTCATGTTCGCCGAAAACGTAAAATCATTCAACAAGAACCTCACACACAATACGTTTTGTTACAAGATCTTTATAGATTAGCACTGGCTTTGGCTCAATATGAAATAAAATCAAATTTAAATAATTTGCTTGATTTCGTATTTCAACACAACTTAAAAGCACAAATTATTCTTAAAACTCTTATGGGGTCTTTAAAGTCCATGCATGTTAAAGTAATTTTTTAATCTTAATATGATTTATAGTGAATATATACCTATTATCTATGCTATCGCAATAGCAAGTATTCTCTCTCTCATTATCTATGCTGGATCTTATCTCGTAGCATATCAAAAAGGAGATACCGAAAAAGTATCACCATATGAATGTGGCTTTAATCCGTTTGAAGATGCCAGACATAAATTTCAAGTTAAATTCTATTTAGTTGGAATTTTATTTTTAATTTTTGATCTTGAGGTTATTTATCTTTTCCCTTGGGCAGTAGCTACAAATTCAGTTAGTCCTATATCGATCCATAATCCAGAAAATATACTTTCATTTTATCATACAGGATTAGAACAAATAAACTTTATTAATATATTCCTCTTCTTACTCCTCTTAACAGTTGGTTTTGTTTATGAATGGAAAAAAGGAGCACTTGAATGGGAATAATCTACATCTAATATATACCTTATCATCTTATTATTTATGAGCATTGTTGGAACTATTGAAATACAACCTCTTGTCACTTATGAAGAAGTTTTACATCTACAACCGGAAGAGTTAATACCTGTTGTTCAATGTTTAAAATATCATACGGGATTTAGTGGTACACAACTTATTAATATCACAGCGGTTGATTATTTAATTCAAAAACCTGTTATTTTATCACAACAGGCAAATCCGTTAGAAGCTACATCTAATCAACAGCCCAGATTTACAGTCATTTATATGTTTACTTGTACAGGACAAAATCTACGACTCTTTATTAAAGTAAAAACTGATGAATTAACTCCTTTACCTTCCATTTCAGAGTATTTTAAATCAAGTACTTGGTATGAACGCGAAATTTGGGATTTATTCGGAATTTTCTTTCTTAATAACGCAGATTTACGACGAATCTTAAATGATTATGGATTCGAAGGGCATCCTTTTCGAAAAGATTTCCCTTTAACAGGTTATACACAATTACAATACGATTTATCTCAAAAACGTCTCATTAGTGTTGATGTACAATTATCTTCCATGTTACGGAAATAACTCACATCCTTCAAATCATTCAAATAATTAATTAAAAAATAGGGCAAATTCATCAAAAAATAGAGCACCCACCTATTAAACTTTTAGAGTAGCTTAGTGGTAAAGCAATGATCTCCAAAGTCATCGATCGTGAGTTCAACTCTCACCTCTTATGTTTCCTCTATTGCTTTTTTAAATATCGTCATTTAAATAAGCCTTGTTTTACAACAAAGCAACAAATGTTTTCACCATTAGAACAATTTGAAATTATCTCGTTAATCCCAATTAAACTATCAACATTATTTGATATTTCTTTAACGAATTCTTCATTATATTTACTTATAGGTTTTGTTTGCTTTTTATTTTTCTTTAGTAGTATCTTGCATCAAACTTTATATGTACCTAATGCATGGCAAACAGTTTTAGAAGATATATATAATTTTGTAGTAGATTTAATTAATCAAAATTGCGGAATTAAAGGACAAATTTATTTTAAATTCTTCTTCACTTTATTTATATTCCTATTAACGTGTAATTTAATTGGAATGATCCCATATAGTTTTACAGTAACTAGTCATATAGTAATAACTTTAACTCTATCCATAGGAATCTGGATTGGGGTTACAATTATTGGATTAGCTCGACATGGGTTTCATTTCTTTCATTTATTCGTTCCGTCTGGAGCCCCAGCAGCATTATTACCCGCATTAGTTGCAATTGAATTAATTTCTTATTTTATTCGAGCTATTAGTCTAGGAGTTCGATTATTTGCAAATATGATGGCCGGTCATACTCTATTAAAAATCATGGCAGGATTCTCATTTCAAATCTATGCAGCAGCAGGTACTAGTATGCTTTTAGGTCTTATCGGAGCCGCTATACCCTTAATTATGGTTTTTATTATTACAGGACTTGAAATCGGTATCGCTTGTTTACAAGCCTATGTCTTCACCATTTTAAGTATCATGTATTTAAATGATTCCATTAATTTACATTAAATTATGTAAAAAAAACTTAATCACTTACAAGTTTTTTATCAAATCAGTAACCACAACTAATAAACAATTATAAAAAACATACATTTTAACCTCACATACATTTTAACCTCAGGTTAACCTCTTATCCACCAATTAAATGAAATTCACTATAAAAATATAAAATAAATCCTATTTATCTTATTCCTTTTTATTTTCATTTGATTTATAATTCACTTTAAATTTAGTCTTTATTCAAAATCATTATGGAATTAGCAGCTGCAAAATTAATTGGTGCTGGATTAGCATCTATTGGATTAGCCGGAGTTGGAGCCGGAGTAGGTATTGTATTCGCCGCATTAATTAATGCTTATGGACGAAACCCTGCCTTAAAACAACAATTATTTGGTTATACTTTATTAGGGTTTGCTTTAACTGAAGCTATTGGATTATTTGCTTTAATGATGGCATTCTTAATATTATACGGATAATTGGTGCAAAGTAACAAATTAATTACGTTTATCTACTAAAAAATAAATAAAATAAATAAAAAAATGCTAATAAGCTATAAATAATAAAATTATGCTATGGTTAATTTTAATAAATTGTAAAAAAAACCAATAATAAATAAAAAAATGCTAATAAATAATAAAATAATGCTATGGTTAATTTTAATAAATTGTAAAAAAAACCAATAATCAATAATAAAGTGCTAATTGTTAGTAATTTTATAACAAACTTAGTAATTTTATAACAAATATATGCCAATAAAAATGATTTTTTAATTTTATAACAAACTAGATAAAAAACTGAATATTAGAAAAAAGAAGTTAAAATAATAAATGAAAATTCTTTAATATATTTTTAGAATGAGTAAAGAATATAGGGAATGTTATTGTGGTTCTCGATGAACGGTAGTTCCTAGCTTTATACATGCGAGTCAAAGTTAGAAATAACTGGCGTACGGGTGAGTAATACATGGGAAATATTGCCTCCTAATTACCTAACCTTTTCATTAATTGTTAAAATTAATGATGGGCAAGAATGGGTAATAATTTAAAAGATATATATCGTTAGGAGATAGCGCTCGTGGAAAATTAGGTAGTAGGGCAAGGTAAATGCTGTCCTAGCCGACGATGTTTAGTCAATTTGAGAATTGGATTGATCACATAAGATCTGAGACAACATCTTACGAACTTTTGTTCGCTGCAGTATGGAATATTGAACAATGCAGGAAACTGTGATTCAGCTAGGGGACGTGAGTGATGAAGGCTACTTGGTTGTAAAACTCTGATGATTCATAATGAAAGAGACATAGAATCTAAAAGCATCGGCCAAATCCTGTGCCAGAAGCCTCGGCGAGACAGGTGATGCAACTGTTATTGGTCATGATTGGGCGTAAAGGGTTTGTAGGCGGTTTTTATCTCTTTGCATAAGAACATGGATTCAAATGAAAAAATTTGCTTTCATAGAAATGTATTGAGCAATATCATAACTTGAGTAAATATAAGGTTAGTAGAATTTGAATTGTAAGGATGAAATCTGCAGATAATTCAAGGAATACCAACGGCGAAAGCAACTAACTCGTATTTAACTGACGCTGAGGGACGAGAGGATAAGGATCAACCGGGATTAGAGACCCCATTAGTTTATCCTGTAAACGATGATTATTGTTCAT
>Ga0213848_1083486_pt1 | contig 9626 bp, 18 predicted proteins | sample ABC_MetaT_FD_165507 | JGI IMG/M metagenome (GOLD analysis project Ga0213848, IMG submission 165507) | Metatranscriptome of freshwater microbial communities from post-fracked creek in Pennsylvania, United States - AB:C (Metagenome... | ecosystem: Environmental > Aquatic > Freshwater > Creek ... | reverse complement strand
CATAGGAGGAAATTTATTCTTTAATTCTAAAGATGTAAATTCTTTAAATGGTGGAATTATTTATAAAGATAGAAAAGACCACATTTATCAAGTGAATGTGGGTGTAGATGTAAATGGTAATATTTTATATGGTGCAGGATTATATTACAAAATCAAATTATAATGAATACACAATTATTTAATAATTATAAAGACGGATATAAAAATTTATATGATGGAATGATAATTAATCCTTCTGCATTATCAGAAGTGAGTAAATTATCATTTGCAATAAAAGAAAATCAAGATAGATATAACATTGTACAAAAAGCAACAGGTGTTGATTGGAAAATAATCGGTATTATTCATCAAATGGAATGTGGTGGAAGTTTTAAATTACATTTACATAATGGTGATCCATTAACAGCTAGAACAGTACAAGTTCCTAAAGGTAGACCCTTAACAGGGAATCCTCCTTTCAAATGGGAAGATAGTGCTATAGATGCTATTCAAGAAATGGGATTTAAATCTTCTGATGATTGGTCTATAGAAGGAATATTGTTTCATTTAGAAATTTATAATGGCGTAGGCTACAGAAAACATGGAATAAACAGTCCTTATCTTTGGGCAGCAACAAATCAATACACTAAAGGAAAATTTACCACTGATGGACATTTTGATCCAGAAGCAGTTAGCAAACAAATAGGTGCAGCACCAATACTTAAACACTTAATGTAAATACTATGCTCCAGAATGAACAACAAGATGATTTAAAAGAATGGGTTGTTTGGAGCTATATATTTTCAATAGTAAGCATTATTATAAGTGCATTAACATGGATATTCAAACATAATTAAATTAATTAATTTAAATTTAATTATATCAATTATATACAATAATTAAAATGTATTGTGTATTGTTTTAAAACAACTTAATTTTACATAAAATTTAATTATGAGCATAATTTCTAAACCTACAGGTCTTTCTACAGAAGGTAATCTTTTGTATGAAATATTAAAACAACTAGATAGAATAGCTAAGATACTGGCTGATGGACCTGTTCCAACTACTACCACTACCACTACACACGCTTAGTGGAATATTAAACCAACAATAAATGAAAAAGAATTTAATTTATCTTACAATTGCTCCAATTGATAGGTATTATATCTGGCAATGCCAATTATGGCTAGATAGTTTAGAAAAGAGAAAAGAAGATAATAAAGCAGTAGTTTTATTATTTGTTCCAAAAGGAAGAGATATTCCTAAAGAATGGTATGAATTAATTAATTTATTCCCTTTAACTAAATTTGAATTTATATACGATAAAGATGGTGTTACAAACTTATTAAGTGTGTATATTCCAATTCTCAGGATATATTGTGCTGTAAAATATTGGGAAAAACATCCTGAATTACAAAATGAAGCAATATTTTATTGTGATTCTGATATTCTCTTTACAGAGAAATTTGATATTTCTGCATATATAGATAATGATGTAAATTATGTTTCTGATACAAACAGTTATTTAAATGCAACTTACTTTGACTCAAAAATAAAAGATGTTCTACCAGAAAAATTAGAAGAATTTAAAAAAATAGATGTATTACAACATATAACATCTATATGTAAAATAGATAGGGAAATGGCAGAAAGAAATAATTTACATTCTGGGGGAGCACAATATCTATTAAAAACCATTGATGTTTCTTTTTGGAAAAAATGTTTTGGTGATTGCTTAAATATTAGAGTGTATTTACAGAAAATAAATAAAGAATATTTTGCTTCAGAAGAAAAAGGGTATCAGTCGTGGTGTGCGGATATGGTTGCAGTTTTATATAATTTATGGTATAAAAATGCTGAAACATTAGTCATTCCAGAAATGGATTTTGCATGGAGCACAGAACCAATATCTGTTCTTGAGAAAAAAACTATTTTTCATAATGCAGGAATTACAGGAGAAGATACACATCCCTATCCAACTTTTTATAAAGGAAAATACCATAAAGGAGATTGTCCTTTTAATGATGAAAGATTAAAAATTATCATAAATGATGAGGAAGCAAAAAAATTCTGCAATCATTACTATTTAAAACAATTACTAAATTTAAAAAATAAAATAATATGGCACTAGATAGAAATTTAAAAGCCTATTCAAGGGTTGATGGTATGGGAAGAGTTGTTCCTGGATCTACAATACTTAGAAAACAAAAACCTAAAAATGGTACATGGTTTGAAAACAAAACTTATGAATGTTGTAATACAATAACCTTGTCTTATACAGTGGCTAATGTAGCAATTTCAGATATTGATTTTCAAATTTATTGTGGAGAAACTTTAGTATTTTTTAATTATACAGGACAAACATCTGTAACTGCTACAGATTTATTAAACATATTAAATAACTATGTTTCTGAACGTTTTCCTGCTTTAGGAACATTTTCTACGCCTGATGTTACAAAAACAACAAATGTTGTTTTTAGTTTAACAATTTCTAGTGATTTAGCTAAAATATTCTGCCCATATAAAAATGGACTTTCTTTTACTATTACTGCCGACTAATTTTCTATAAATGGAAATAGTAAAAAGATTCTTTCCAGAAATAATGCAAGACAATGATGAGAATTATTTTCGTCATTGTTTTGCAATTATAGAATCTGTAGATGAACTAAGTAAAATAGAAATTACGAAAAATCCACATTCTTATAATTTTAGAATAGTAACATCTCTTCCAAAATACAATTCAATGTTATTAGAAGAACTGTTAAAATTTCACACTCTACTGGGTATACATCTCAATCTCTCAAAATCTATAAAATCTTCTTCCACAATTTCTTTTGAATTAGCAATATAATTCCTATCTTTGCTTAAACAAATTAAATTTTTATTATGGCAGAAGAAACAAAAGTGGTAAGTTTTAATACTCCCACACAACAACCAGTGTATGATCCAGCAAAAAAATACACTTGGACAGAAGATGCAACTTTTATATTAAAAGGTGGAGAATTTGGACTTATTCTCAATACAATGAGAAATATCCTTTCTTCTCCAGAAGCAGCTAGATTTATGTTAGTACAACAATCTAACACAGTGCTAGAAGCACAATTAGCAGAAGCTGTAGCATTAGGAACAGTAGTAGAAGCTACAGAATAAAGAAATAGAGTGGTTGGGTGACGAATTAACCACTGTTTTATAATATAAGCACATTTTTTATTATGAAAAAAGATTGGATTGGAAAAGTTTCAAGGTCAATAAAAAGAAAAGGAACTGAGGGAAAATGCTCTCCGATGTCTAAAAGTTCCTGTACAGGAAAAGCTAGAACATTAGCTTTAACATTCAAAAAAATTGCAAAAGTAAGAAAATCAAAATAAATTGAAACCTACCCCTGTTCCAAATGGACCTTTAATAAAGAAAAAAGGAAAATATTCGACATCAACATTAAAACATGGTGGAATAGTCAACATTAATAAATTAAAAAATAAAAATAATGGCAACAATAAAAAAATCGGCTAAATCAGCCCCAAAAATGACAAAACCTGTAGCTGCTGCTAAAAGGGGTGCACCTAAGCCTAAAATGACTCCTATGCCTCCTATACAAGCTCCACAAGGTCCTTCTCAAGGTCCAACACAAGCTCCTCCTATGGGTGGTGGTCAACCAATGATGAAAAAAGGTGGTAGTGTGTCTAAAGAGTTAAAAGGAAAGAAAGGTGTAAAAGCAGGAATTAAAATGGGTAAGAAAAAAGCATCTGTTAGTATTTCTAAAAAATAATTCTAATGAAAAAAGTAATAAAAAAGGCTCAAGCTGGAACCACTGTTAAAGGAGAAATGACAGGAAAATCCTATCCAAAAACACAAATGGATAGCTGGCAAAAGCAACAAGCTGCTGCTTTAACAAAGCAAGCTGCATCTTCTCAAAAACCTTCCACTGTTGCTGTTCCTAAGAAGAAATCTGGTGGAGCAGTAAAGAAAACTATGAAGAGTGGTGGTAAAATGTCAAAATGTAAAAATGGCTGCTACTAAAGAAATATCATTAAAATTTCCAGAAGGCTTTAAAGCTGCAAAGAAAATCCCTAAAGGAGGTGCTATGTGTGCTAATTGTGCTAAGTGGAATGATAAGAAATATGAATGTGAAGGTGAGTATTATATTAAATATAATAATGGTTCTGGAGAAATTCCCACATCAGATGAAAAATTTGTTTGTGTGTGGTGGGTGAAGGCTCTTGAATCAAAATGGAAATTATGAGAACACCAATTAATAAAGGAAGAAAAGCTCCTAAAGTTCCTATTCTTGATAAGAATAAAAATGTCATGAAAGAAGCAGGACAGAAAAATAAAATAGGAGATAAAACAAAAATATTTAGAAGAAAGAATCTTTCTCCTTAGTGTCCCCTGTATAATTCTATTATACAGCCTATTACTTCTGGTAATTTAAAAAGCCCATTATATTAATTTATAATGGGCTTTTTTATTAATTCTCAATTTGCAAATTGTGTTGTTCACATTTTACCGCTGTTCATGTAAACGTGAACGCAAATATTTTCCACTAAAAGTTGACTTTTTGGATCATTAAGCAAATATTTTCCATTAATGGAAAAGTTCCCATTTGCAAAACCCCTTACATTGTGTAGTAAACAGCAAATGATTACTTCTTCACTAATAAATGACTATATAAACTTTCAAATCCTATTCCCCATATAATAGGATAGAGGACAAAGTCCCATAGTCCAAATACAGAAGAATGAAAAAATATTGCACAATAAAAGCATCCTAGCATCAGTCCTTTGGATATATGCCAAGCATCAATAGCAACATAATTTAACCATTTATTCTTCCATGAAGCCATCGGATTCCAGAAAGAAGGATTTAGTCCATAAAATATAGAAACAGAATAATGATCTTTCAGTGTGTCCATACAAGCATTTAGCATAGAAGCTAAAAATAAAAATATAAAACTATACATATATTATGTATTTATAATTGTGAATAATAGTCTTTTAAGAATTTAGGAGATAATTTTATTATTCCTTTTTCTTTAGAAACAACAATATCTGTTCTTGATAGAATAATGTCATTTTCTTGTTTTCCCATTCCTGAAATATGATAAGTGTTCATACCCCATCTATAAATCATAATAGGAATAGGTATTGTATAAATATTTGCATTAAACCCAAATGTTATATCAACATCTTCATCTCCTGATTTTTCTGGAAAGATTATCCTATCAAGATAATTCTTAGTATAAATATTACCATTGTTAATGTTGTCTTTCAATCCTAGGTTTAAATTATGTTGAAAGAATATTTGATGTTTTCCCCTATAGATTTCATATTCTGTATTTGATTCTATAGCATCAACAACATTATTTAAAGCATTAGGAGCTAACAAATCATCATCGTCTAATCTATAGATGTAATTATATTTACATTGTTTATATCCCCATTCTATTTTCTTTCCTATAGAAGAAAATCTTTCTTTACAATTAAATATTCTTACATTAGGAGCATCAATTACATATTCTACATTAACAGCATCATTTATTATCACCATTTCACAATCCTCTCTATTTTGTAATAGAAAGGATTGTATGGCTTCTTCTAATATTAAGTGTCTTTGATATGTAAGAGTTAAGACAGAGATCATAACAAATTCTTAAATTTTTCAATATCTTCTGCTTCTGTTAAATACAATTCAGATTGATAAACATCTCTCACTCTCTTTGTTCCTCTTGTTTTTCCTGTTATTGGATTGGTGTCTGGGACTTCTGTAGACCTTTCATGAATATCATCTAACAACACTAATTGTCTTCCATCAGACAACCCAATAGTTCTTATCACTTTATCAAGATTAAAACTATCCCAATAAATTTTTTCTCCTTCTTTTCTTTGATACCAAAATTGCATAATTAATTTATTTATTATTTTCTTTTATAAAATTCAATACTTTAATAATATCAGGATTTCTATGAAATGATTGTAATGTAGCAAAATTAACTGTAGGACAATGTTCTAAACATTTAATTTTATTAATACAACTATGAGCTATACCAATTTGTTGTTCAGAGCCTGTAAATACTAATTTACTATCTACCCCTAATCTCGTCACTATTAATTCAAAATCTTCATATTTTATATCCTGAAATTCGTCTACTATCATAAATCCATTACTCACTGTAATCCCTTTCATGTAATCAATAGGAATTATTTGAATAACACCATCTTTAAATAATTCATCTATTCTTTCTTTACCATAAGCATCATACATATTCTGCTTAATTGGAAACACATGAAAGGACATTTTTTCTTCAATAGAATTATGAGTTACTATGTAATCATTTGTTATATATAATCCTTCTTCATTATCAATTTTTATACATTGTACAACATCATTTTCAAGCCTTTCTATTGATTTTATCCCTATTAAATGTTTATATTTAGGAGAATATTTAATAGCCTTTCTTGAGATATAAAAAGGATTAAAATCTAAATTTAAACATACCTCATAACTAATATGCTTGGTAGTTATATTTTTATTATCTCCTTTTCTAATAGTAGAATTTCCAATTCTATCTCTTGTATATATAACTGCTCTTCCTCCTAAAGACCAAACTAATTCTTGTATATCTAATGCTAATTGTTTTGATATAGTAGTAAAAGCACCTGCTTTACCATCATTTGTACCATCAGTATCCATTAATCCTCTAAGTAACTCAACTCTATCTTCTACGGAAGAATTATATATAAACTCTTTTGGTATAAATTTATCTAGTGCTTTTTTATGTCTTAGTTTTAATCTTATTAATTCATTTATTAAAACATTAGTAGAATCTGATTCTTTTTCTCCAAAGGAATAGTGTATATTATCTTTAATAATATTCTTCAAACATCTAGTATTTAATGTTCCTGGATCTATATTATATTTTTTAACACACTCATGTCTTTTAGTAAAAATTTCTACTTCATTTGTAATTACATTAGTTAATATTATACTTTTTGAAGGTTTATTATTTAGAACTCTACCATGAATAGAATAATGAATTTGATTATTAGAATTTGTTAGATGTAAGTTTAATTTTTCACAAATATTTCTACATTTTTCTATTAATTCATTATCAAGATTTGTAAATCCTACAGAACTACCTAAATAACCATCACCTAACAATACTCCCATTAAATAAGGATGAATAAAATGTGATTTTACATCTAAAAATTCTACAGGTTTATTGTAAGGTAGATAGTGATTTATTCTTCCTCTATTATCCAATAGAGTATTTATTATTTCTTCTAATGTTTTAACTGATCCTTTATGAGTATTTGGATAGTCTAATCTGTGTTTTTTATCATTAAAGATTAAAGTATGAAATAAATGATATATAGAACATAACATACTTCTTCCATCAGTAGTTGTTACTCTATATATAGGTTCTGTATTTAATTCACTTTTTCCAATAACTTTAGATACTAATCCGTTACTTGCTATTACTTCATCTCCTACTTTCAAATCACCTATGGTTGACCAACCATAAGGTGTTAACACTTTACTGTATAAAGGTTGTGGTCCCTTTAAATATCCTGTAGCTTCAAAATTAATTGGTCTTGTTATAAAGATTTTATTAATTTGTTTCTTAAATAACATGTCTAAAGCTACATTACATGCTAGATGCGTTTTCCCAGATCCAAAATTACCTAATATTATACTAATATCTTTTTCATAAATACTGGCTTTTACTAGTTTTTGTTCTTCTGTAAGTTCAGTTTTAAACTTAATTTCTGATTTTCTAACTCTGTTTGGAGGATTTACCATAAATAATTTTATTTTCAACAAATATAATTATTTGTCAAACATCTCCTTCACTTCTTCTATTCTTTGCTTAACTTTTTCACTTATAAATCCATTTGTTTTTGACGAATGATGATCTAAACATAATAATTGGATATTCCTTTCTTCAAATTCTAAATCTGGATACTTACTCTTTTCAAGAATATGATCGAAATGATAGGAAAAAGCAGTGTGTCCTAGGAATTTTCCACATTCTTCACAATAATGTTTTCTCTTCTTCCAGATAGATTCAAAGAATTCATTTCTCTTCACTAAGTAATTTATTACATCATCCTTATTCTTTTCTTTCTTCTTAATAGCAGATTTTTGTAATGGTGTTCTTGGATAGTGTTTTAAACATTTTCCTTTCCCCCATACACCATTTTCACAATTTTCTTCAGAACATTTTTTCATCTTTTTCCTGCATAATAATAAATAATACTTCTATCTTTTTTAATCTCTCTAGCTGCTTCTTCTATATTTAATTTATTTTTAATAACAGTATTTGCAAAATCTCTAAGAGCTAATTTCTCATTAGTCCATCCTCTCATTAATTTTTTTCCACTAATAATAATAGAAACATCAGCTTTAAATTTCTTACAAGAAGAATATAATAATTTTTTAACAGAAATTTGTTTTGCAACACCATTCATCAATTCCCAATCAATCTCTAAATTTCTATTAAATAAATTCTTAAATTCTCTTTGATATTCTTTAATTTTTATTAATTCTTCTTTTGTCATAGTCCTGTACTTCCAAATCCTCCTGTATTTCTTTCTGTTTCATTTAATTCTTCCACCTCTTCAAATTCTATAGAAGGAATGGGAAGAATAATTATTTGTCCCACTCTATCTCCTATTTCATAAATATTTTTAAATGTTTTAATAATCACATCAGACTCTGTATGCTTAAATCTAAAACAAATCTCACCTCTAAAATTACTATCCAGAACACCAACAGAATTACATAATAACAAATCCTTTTTACTCACACTGCTTCTAGGAAATAACAATCCTACAAAATTCTCAGGAATCTCTATTGAGAGTCCTGTTTTATATTCTATATAGTCTTTATGAATAAAGACCTCTGTACATGTTACATCCATTCCTGCATCTCCTACATAAGAATATTTTGGTATTACACTATTAGAATGTAATTTCTTAATTTTCACTTTCAACAATGTCATTTTCTTCTATTTTAATTTCTTCTTTATTAAATAACAAATTATTAATTTTTACTTTCCAATCTTCTAATAATTCAGGATTATCTTCTAAAAATTGTTTTACTTTTTCATCTCCTTGAAGTTTTGTCTCACCAATTGTATACCAACCAGCTCCAGCTTTTTTAATAAAATCAAATTCAACAGCATAATCTATAATCTCTCCTATTGTGTCAAATCCTTTACCCCAAATAATGTTTATTTTAGCTTGTCCAAATGGACAATCTAATTTATTCTTAATAACATCAATAGTTGTTTTGTTTAATTCATTGATTTTATCATTCATTTTCCATACTTTCCATCTAATATCTGCATAGAATTTTATTGCATTTCCACCAGTAGTTGTTGTAGGATCTGACATTCCACCTATATTTGAACGTGTTTGAGATATTAGAAACAATGTACAATTATGTGTGTCCAATCTTCCTTTTACCTTCATACAGAATTTACTATTATTTCTAGCTTGAAGACCAATTGTAGCATCTCCCATTTCACCTTCTAGCACTGCTTTTGGAATAGCTGCTGATTGACTGTCTATTACTATGCAAGAAGCTATTTCTTCGTCTATAAGAGCTATAACAATATCATAAGCAGATTCTTGTGTCTCTGGTTG
>Ga0213848_1009604_pt1 | contig 9896 bp, 2 predicted proteins | sample ABC_MetaT_FD_165507 | JGI IMG/M metagenome (GOLD analysis project Ga0213848, IMG submission 165507) | Metatranscriptome of freshwater microbial communities from post-fracked creek in Pennsylvania, United States - AB:C (Metagenome... | ecosystem: Environmental > Aquatic > Freshwater > Creek ... | reverse complement strand
GGGCAACGTATTCTAGCTCTCCTTCACCTTTTGAAGCGGTGGTGGAGCACGTTGTGGCTGCTTTTGCCTTGTGGGAATGCTATATGCCATTGGCGGTGGGGCACGCCAATAAAACATATAAAAATCTTCCCCTGCGCTCATCCATTGTTGTGCTATAGTGTTCGTAGACACAACTGTTTGGGTTGGATATTGGTTGGCAGGGAGAGTCGAATTTCCCGCGGTTTCTACATATGGTACTGTTTGATTCCATGCGACTTCTTGTTGAAACAGCACTTCGGTTGCACATGATGTTATTACGTGTTGTCCTTGTGACAGCGTATAGGGATAATCTGATCTTCTTACTATCGTTTCTTGTCCCCCTGACGCTGTATTTTCTACTGCTGACACTACTCTTATGGTCCCTCGTTGATACCTAAAACAGTTGGCTAAAATTGGTAGCGCTATCTGTGATACGGCTTGTGTGTTGGGCCAATTGAATAATGTTTGAAAATCTAATGGATAGACTCTCCGCAATACATCAATTGCTCTTCCTGTTGTTTCTGATGTTGTATAGCCTGATTCCATGGTCAATGAACAATCGCATCCAATGGGCTTAAAATTTTCTGTGAATTTTTGCTCTACTGAACACTGACCTTGTGCTGTACGTACCTTTTTCTCCGTGTATTTTCGAAAAATAGATTCCGGTTCCTGTCCTATGACTTCGGAAAACTGTATATCTGGCCCTGCTGCCCGCCAGACTATCATATCTATTTGTGATGAAGCTCCTATTCCGGAAGGATTGTTAAGTAGCTCTATCAAAATATAAGGATACATACATTGCTGTTCATATCCCGGGCTAGATGCTATTCCTATGAACGTTCTTCGCCATACGGTGTTCCACAAGTAAGGAACTAGGAATGAGATTTCTGTTGAACCCTTCACTTCTATAATCTGTGATGGGAAATCTCCACCGATTGGTGAATATGCATCTGCCGCTATATGATAAGATATACGGAATCTAGCTACTGTAAAAGCATTTGTAATAAATTGAAAGTAGTAGCGTATCGAACCTCTCCAAAGGTAGTGGAAAGATGAAATTTTCATGAGTGGATCCATGTACAAGTTAACAACATCCGAAACTGGCTCTTGCGCGTTGAATGATCCATTGAATCCTGGATGGACGCCTATCATAACTGTGGAGGCGGACTCTGTCCAGGTGACCCAATGGTGCAGTGCTGGTTTCATTGCTATTTGGTTGACTGTGTGATCCGTAGACAAACATGTTTTATCGACTGGAGGTCGTGCTAAGTTTGACCCTGGATATAGTGAGAATCTGTTGGAGGAATCTAATCCTGCTCCGTGTGTCCAACCTACTGTTCCTTGGTTGGCCATTCTCATCGGAATTTTAGTATCCCGGGGCTTATCTAATATGTCTGCTACTGTTTTAACTGCCGTTGCTATTGTAGTGTATACGTCACCAATGACTGGTATACTTCTAAACAACGGGGCTAAAACGCCCGCGGTAGCTAACACCATCTGGCCTGTATCATTTTTCTTGTGGGCTTCTGGCGTTATACCTTGCGGTGCTGTATTCGCTGGTGCTTCCATCGATTGCGCTTCTGCTGTTCTACGCGTTCGACTTGTAGCTGTGGGCACAGTATAGCCTGCAACTACTGGATTTTTAAATTGTGCGAATACCTGTAATGTGGCCGTGGTCGTGGATCCGGTCAAATTCGCTATTGGAACTAAGGGAGTGATGGCAAGATAACCTATTGCCGCTGCTTCTGTAGTTACTTCTTCTTGTGGTGTATTGACGTATAATTGTGGGGCCATCCAGTGGTGTTCTATCTCAACTGAATCGGAAGTTGAAATATTCATTGTTACTGGAGAGTACTGGGAGTACTCTATTAGGGCTAAGTTAGGCGCATACAAAACGTCATGCACGAACGACACCAAAACCATTCCTTGTTGGTATACTGTTGAACTCAATTTTAACATTATTCTTATATCGGAATGGAAATAATAGAACGTTGACAATGCTTGTTTAATGGCTTCAATTTCAAACAATACTCCAGGAAATGCCAGGAGGGATCCTGTCCATTCGGGAGTTATACTTATTGTAGATACCAAGTATTGTCGCGTTAAAATTTTGTTCGGGGTTTGATCGGGATAAGGGTTTGCCGCTTTCGAGTTGAAAGGTGCGCCACAGAAGTCGATTAGTGCTATTTCTCGATCTTTCTGACACGTTAGGTTACGTTTCGTATCAACTTCTGGGTGTTGGATAGTGTCCAACTCACTTTTATTGGATTGTGTTGTTTCGGCAGTCCTGTTGCATTGGCAGCCTTGGACTCTGGGGCTACCTGCTGTGGAAGTATTCTCCAGGCTAAGCTTTAGGTTCCTTCAGTGAAGCTTCTCCACTTCATAGAAGGCGATAATTAGCCATTGTCGATTTGCTAGATCGGCAACAATCCGGTATTTATAAGGCCCTCCGGAGGGCACTGCTACGTTATGAATCAAATATTGCGTTGTGCAACGATTGGTAGGACTTCTCAAACGTCCATCCAGGAATCATTGTACGCATATATTTTGTAAGAAACGAACGTTGTTTTTCGTATTCTTCTTCTCCATAATATGAGTATTCAACCAATGCAGTTGATACTATTTGTGACATCAGTTGTTCTTTGGTTAAACCTTCTGAAACTGACGACGAATCATACCATAAAAGCATTGATTCGATTGAATCTCGATTGAGTATAGGCTTAATTAAAGCCTTTTCGTAACGGAACCCTCGCTGCAAGAACTGACAAGCTCCGTAAGTCCAATCATCCATGAACAATGGCAAGTTTTTCGGAATATCTTTTCCATCTTTAGTTATTGTTGTTTTCTTTATTCCAAAAAATTGTGTGCACATTTGTGCACTAACCTGGCCATCCCATCGTTCATAAGATGGTTGCGTTGAATTCGACAGATCATCTCCAAATGTTGCTAATGCGTTAGCTAGATCAAAGTCGACATCTGGGTATACAATGTACCAGCAAAATCTTATCATAAATGAATTTAACATGGAGTTCAATACAGCCGTTGCATAACAGCCGGAAGGCATTCCCAAATTTTTATAAAGTGCACGACCTATAATTAAATAGTGGCACAAAGTTGAAATAATAACTGCCCTAAGGCGTTTAAATCTGGGATCTTCAATTGTCCATCCTTTTTGACGACGAACGTAATCGGCCATTAATGAACCAAACCATATCACAAAATTCATATCCCATGCTTCAGCATCTGTGCAATCTACTTTAGAATCTTTACTTAATAATTTCATGCACAATGCTGTCCAATCATAGGATTGTGGGGTAATTCCCACATAAACATCTCCCTTGCCTCCATGATTCAAAACTTGTTCAAACAAGCGGGCTAAGGAAACTTTGGATCTTAACAAATGAACTTTAGAAGCGTTCGCGAAAATTCGTGGCTTCCACTCCTTTCCTTTAGGCTTTGTTTCGTATTTTAAAGTGCCTATACAAAAAAGGGGCGGAATTCTATCTTCCAGTACTTCTTGCTGTTCATGATCAAACCATTCTTTAAGATCGGGGTGGATGGTTCTCCCCGAATTTACATCCTTGGGATCTTTAAAAGGAAACAACTTTTCAGTCGTTATCCCCCGTTCAGAAAATCCCACGGAAGAAGATGCAGATACATCTATTGCGTGAATATGTAGGGATTCAGGATCCCCATTTATAGCTTCATCCAAGGTCAATTCTGTCACTGCTTCCCAATCGAAATTTTCGTGAAAACATCCTTTAAAACATTTGTCCAACATTTCATCTGTTAATGATACCTTTGGTGGACACTTGCGTTTCGCAAAGCGAGTAACCGCATTTTTCAAAGGGTGTTGCATAACACCGTTTTCATCTTTTCCGGGTGCCAAACGGGTCGGCACTTTCGTTATCTTATAGGGATTGGGATAATATTGGCCTTCGTAACGAAAGCCTTCTTGTAAAGGACTCGGGACAATTGGATTTTTGGATGGCATATAAAAATTCTTATTCATTTCTCCTACTTGCCTCAATCCAGGAATGGGAGACGTTACTTTCGTTTCATCCACCTCCAGACCTGTACATTTTGGAAACCAAAAATCTGATTCACTCAATTGTCCATCTGCTTTTGTCAAAAATGACAAATCTTCTTTAAAAATAGGAACAAAAAATGAGCTTGTGGAATTTCCTGCATTGTGTATTCCAATCAAACTTTTAGGATCAGAGTCCGAATTTGATGCATAAGGTAGGCCGCAATAACCTTTCTGCCCAAGAAGTCCACGGACTTCATAACCATCAATCACCTTCAAATTAACATTTTCTAATTCTAATGGTTCATTGGGGCCAAAGTGTTGTGCCTTGCCTGCTGTTTCAAGCCAATATTGTTCATTCTCCTGTGGCCGGATTCGCACTACTTCTCGATAAGTAGTTTTCCTCTCTTCTTTTGTTTTCATATGCTTGGTTAGGTCCTTAAACATATCGATCTCTCCAGGTGCAAATTGAATATAAACTAAATCTCTTCCTGGCATTCGGTGAAGTTGAAGATCTTCTCTCCGAATTACGATTTCATGGCCTCCTTCGGATACACAATCAATTAAATCAATTGATGTAAAATTTTCCGGAACGGCATGTCCTGCTGCTGCTGCAACATATCCAGAAACAAAAAACAAGTAGCTTCTCATTGGTACTAAATTAGGTCGATTAAATGCTACTGCAATAATATTGTTTCTAAATTTGGCCGCTTTTTGATCAGCAAAGCCTTGTCCCTTTGCTCTCCGAAGAATTCGTTTTGTACGCTTGTCTTGTAATTTCTTCTGATAGCCATGGGGATCGCTCTCTCCTGTTGCAACATTTGGAAAGAAATGAGTAATAAAATACTTAACAATAGCCACTACTAAAATCACGACTATTGCTGCCGCCAATAGAATTTTAAGTCCCTTAACAATTGCCTTAAGCTTCAAATATCCAGCATGTTGCGGCCAGTCTTTGATGTCTTTCTCATCTAAGAGCTTGTAGGAATCAGGGGCTTCTCCGTTTCCGGGAACCCTTTTAAAGTAAACTTGACGCACTCTTGCTCCATCGGACTCATACCATAAATTTGTATCGTTAAAATTATGTTTTGCTTGGTCCGAACGTCCAATTAGGAAGGTCGCTGGTTCCATCACAGTATCTTGAAGTGCTAAATAACTGGCCATTACAGTTGCCATAGGGCGAACATTAATGAACCACTTAAGTCTACCATCTGTTTCATCTTTGACTACGATAGTGCCTGTAGCCATTAACCAAATTCCGGCATTAATGTCCTTAAGCTTTGTAAACCACCGTATGGCCTGATGAACCTTATTAATATATTCAGATGGATAAGTAAGTCCGTCCACATCCAAAGATGCATCTGGTGAAAAACAATTCCAAACTGTGTGAAAATAAGTTGAAAATGAAAAGGGGGGCTTCAAAGTCAATGTTGGTGGCAACATCATATGGGGTGCCCATGAAATCAATTTGCATTTTCCTGGATTGCAAACATAAGCGCTACAAGTTTTACAAAAATTCGGCATATTAGCCGTAGTGTGATCTCCATTTCCGCACATTCCACATGTAACAAACATGTGATGTTTGTTTGAAGGGGAGGAATGTTCGGGGCATACTGGGGAGGCTCCATCCCAGTCACTAGCGGGTAGTTCACACACTGAACATCTTGCTGGTCCATATCTAGGTTCTTTACATGTACATTGTACTGCAAATACGGCAGTAGTACATTTTCCTTTCGGACGATCAGTATCGGTATAAATAGGCTTTTTCCAGGCGGACTCAGTCCATGGCCTGTAAGTCCCTGTTTTACCAAGGGCTACTTTAATATTGTGCATCGTAGAACGAAGAACTCCATTAATTGTTGTATAATCTTGAGCTTGTGGTTTCTCTGTTCCATCCATTTGAGCTTGCGCCTTCTTTTTCTTATCTTCAGAATATTGTTTTGGATACAATGCTTTAAAGTGTGGAACTAATTTAGGATGCATTTCTACACCCACGGTTTCCGAGCCGTTAAAGAACTGAACTGTGACTTTTTCAGTCCACTCGGGATAAATTAAACCGTCCTTGTCCATCCTTGACGCAAAATAACTGCCTGCAAAAATGTGATCTGGAAGCATAAATGTCCAGTCAGTTACTGTCCAGTCTTGTGGCGACATTTCATCTGGTTCTTCGAAAGTCACTAGTTGTTGATCAAGAAAATTGTCAATTTCATCCATGTTCTTATAATCTTCTTCTGTATACTGGTCCTCTAAGGAATCTATGTACTCTTCTCGACAAACATCTCTTGGATCTACTGGCGGTTTAAATTTTTTCTCTGACGTAGTCAAATCAACATTAAATTCATCCTGCGTTTTGTCTTTGAGTAACGTCTTAACTTCCTCCTTAACTATTGGCGTTTTAATTGCCCATGCTTTCGGCGGAATACGACTATTACGCGATGGCACTGGGGGCTTTGGCGGATCGGGTTTAACGGGAGGGGCCGGCGCAGGAGTCATTACTTTTGGTTTGAACGGCTTCGACTGCGGATTAAACATGAGTGAGTTGCCCATAGAATTTACCAGGGCTGGAGTAGTGCCTACTATAGTAGTTGTAGGCGGGAATACGCCAGTTCCTGGATCCGGCGGCAAATTGTTTTGTAGTGGCGGAACATTGTTGTTTGCCGGCGGAATATTCGGCTGGGGGGGAGGCACATTTGGAGGTGCCGGAGGAATTTGCGGTCCCTGCTGAACTAAAGGAGGAGGGCGTCCTTGGGCCATATTGTACAAAGTATCAATGTTAAATGCCTGGTTGGACATAGCATGCCTTTTCTGCATTTCAGCAAACATTGCATTTGCCATTTGGCCAAAATCCCATTGTTTATTCTGGTTACGGACCCAAGCTCCATTAATTCTTTCTATTGGCTCAAAATAAAGGCACTGAGCTATATGATTAGTAGCTTCATCTAGTGCCGTGTTGTGTGCCGTACATTTGCCGTACACATCTGCTCCTTGCCGAAGTCCCACATAAATTGGAAAGTGGAACCTTCGATAAAGGGCATTTGGATCTGTTATTCCCAAATCAGTGGGGAATGGGGAATGGAATGGTCTATTACACGTCAAAAATATGTATTTCGAATTGAAATATGTATCCGCTTTGTCCGTAGTTTTGGACATGTGAAGCTGATATGGCGCTCTGTTAACTAGAGAAATAAATGCGTCTGCTAAAATTGCTCTTGTATTTGGGTCCGCGTTTTGAAACGCATCATCCATACAAACATATTTTTGGCCTACATATCCGTCCCAAAATTCGTTTTCTTGCTTACGATTAAATAACATTGAACTATCAAATGTCTCATTTTCTACTTTGGAGGCAAACATTCGTGAAAAAATTTCTATTAGGGAAGTCTTTGACGCTCCCGGCATTCCTGTCATATAAATTACGAACGGTTCCGCTCGCATTGTTTTTCCTTGTACTATGGCAGATGCCATATCTTTAACTTTCTCATACGACTTAATCGCAAAAGAAATTCTTGCCAAAAGTTCATTGTCGTGCTTACTTGCTACAGCAATTCGATGTAATTCAGAGTGTGCCTTGAATATCGCTTCTGCCATAGCAACTGGCATGGGAGACGGAGCATTGGAACATAGTTGAGTGTATTCTTTAAGGGCCTTTTCATTGTCCATTTTAATCTTTGTGGAATCAAATAATGGTTGACCTGAAAAGAATGTATAAATCGATTCTATAATAGAAGGAACAGCTTTCGCAATTCGCTCTAAAAGAACCCATAAAGAATTTACAGTTCCAATTTTTGTTGCTACTGATGCTTGAACTACATGATCAGGAGCATCCAACTTGAAAAAAGTAGAAAAGAACACCTTTACAGATTCTGCAAAGGTACGTGTAACAGATTCTCCAACCTGGCCGTGTGCTCTACGATTGACTTCGTGTGCTCTATGGTTGGGGACTCCGCACAAATGCTCGGCTTCCAAAGATGTCGCTTCAAAATCTTCTGGATTAATATTCTGGACATCTTGTTCCATTGCTTTTTTCATAACTATTGGCATTTCTCGGGTTTGAATCACTTCGTATGCGGAATTTCTTATATGATACCACATCATCGATTTGTAAAATAAAAATGATCCTAAACCTAATAGTATCATGGATGCCAACGTCCAGATACAAGTCATTGCAACTTCACCACCTATATAGGATTTTAATTTGTCAATTATCGAATTGTATGCTGTTCTAAAGAACTGCTTAACTGATTCCAAAAAGGCAGTAAAGTTGGTTGAAGTTTGTTTCCAACAACGTGAAAACAAATTCTTAAATCCTCCAAACATTTCAGACAATGACACTTGTCCTTCTAAAGATTTTACGATAACAAAGTGAGGTGAAATCATTTTAAAATAATCTACTAAGTTTTGATTTTTTCCGAATTTAATGTAAATTCGAACTAAACTCTTTCTGATTTTCACACCCATTTTGGGTCTCGCACACCTTTCTTGAAACACTGTATTGAATCTTGACATTCTTGACTCTGTTTCATAAGACCATCTTGTGTGGTCAATGTGGGGAGGATAATAACCGGCTATACCGATCAATCCCACTCCGACATATAGTGATCTTTCTTCTAAAGACATTTTTTCGTAGTGAGAGATAGGGTATCTCGAATATCCCTGCTGAACATACATATCTTCTAATTTTTGTAAATCTTTTTCTATGTCTTCATGTTCAGGGTTTAGCCTAGTCAACATCCGATGTTTTTTAATCATCTCAACGGCGTCGACTGATTTGAATAGCAGAGGTTGAGTCTCTGCAATTTGAGGAGATTCGAACGCTTTCGCAAATGCGTGTTCGAATGGTATTTCTTCTATTTCTTTCTCCTCATGAGGGAGGTACGTTGCTAACTGTTTCCTAATAACACGGTCACGGTGTGCTCGTTTATTATTAAATCTCTTATGCTCTTTTCTATGATCCATGATTATATCTATGTTGTCTGAAAAAAGTTTTCCTAACTTTCGATACTGCGGTCCTCTTGGAGTGTACCACGACAGTATCTGGTTTAACAGTTATCCCTCGGTGCTCAAGTAAAAGTGAAGATTCGCGGTCTTCCCAGTTTCCCAGTGAATGTAGATCCTATAGAGACTTTCATCACCAGTTCCATCATTTACTGCCTTGGCTGGCAGGGTGTTTCCGTACGCCCACGTTTCTTCTTGGTACTGAAGTAAAATGTTTCCGGTTTCGTTCGATTCAATCTTGAACTTAAACGATTAGTGGCTTTTTGTGTCATTGAACCTAAAGAGAGATCTCTGTACGTCATCAAGTTGCAACGCCTTAGCATGCTGTTAGATCTGACTTATGTACTATTTGTATCTTTTCTATAGGTAAAACGTAGTCGAAACTTAGAGTCTCAAAACTACGTGGGGATCACTATCTTTGCGGTTAGGGGTTTGATATATGTCCCGACGAGCTACCCAGAAGGGTCTTTACTAATCTTGGATATCCCACACCCGGACGACTCTCAACTTCATTACAAAACCTAAAAAATCCGTGCCGCGATGAAGGCATATTTCGAACTAATATAGTATAGCTAGTTTACATTCGCACTATAATAATTCTAATAATCCTCGTTCCAGCATCAAATTTACTTCGCCGAACCCGAAGGTTACGCCATGTCCCACCTCATCCTTGTAAAAGGGCAGAGGTACATAACGGTAGCCAATAAGCTCTCAATTTGAGGTTGGTTCTTGATTAATTAATAGTAATGTAATGAATTTCGAGAAGGCCGGAGTGTAGTCTTACCTTCTATCATTCTTGAATGTCTCGAATTCTGACTTTCACTCTTTTAAATCTGTATTTTGTCCTCGAATGTTG
>Ga0213848_1098358_pt1 | contig 10058 bp, 12 predicted proteins | sample ABC_MetaT_FD_165507 | JGI IMG/M metagenome (GOLD analysis project Ga0213848, IMG submission 165507) | Metatranscriptome of freshwater microbial communities from post-fracked creek in Pennsylvania, United States - AB:C (Metagenome... | ecosystem: Environmental > Aquatic > Freshwater > Creek ... | reverse complement strand
GTTCCGCAGAGATCCGTCGGCGTTGCGGGTCTGCACCCCCATCGCCTTTACGCCGTCCTCGTTGTTCTTGATCTGGCGGGTCAGCATGTTCGCCGCCGCGCCGAAGCCCTCGGTGGTGCCGTGAACCTTGTTGATCGCGATGGCGAGCGCGCCAGCCTCGTTGGCGCTGATGCCCATCTGACGGCCCAGCTTGGCCGCCTCCTTGTTCATGTCGATGGTGGCTTCGATGGCCTCGCCAAGGAAGTGTCCGCCCTGCAGCACCGCCATGAAGGCCAGCAGCGGGGCCATGGCCGTCTCGAAGGCAGCGTTGAGCCCGGCCAGCGCGCCCTTCATCTGAAGCGTGCCCGCTTCCACGGCTTCCGCCCCTGCGCGCATCCCTTCGATCAGTTCGGCCAGGTTCGCGCCGATGATGACGTTGATCTTGTCGTCAGCCATTGCGGGCTTCCTGTTCGGACAGAAGGGCGGAACGGGCTTCGATCAGCGCCCGAAGCTGGGCGCCGCTCATCGCCTGGGGGTTCGGGGTTTGCGACAGGCCCGCGGCCAGGGTTTCCACGGCCGCAGGCTCGGCCGCCTCCCCGATCCGGGGAGGGGCGTTGGACGGCTTGTCCTTCCCGATCCCGAGATAGGCTTTGGCCATCAGGTGAAGGGGCGGGTTTTCGTCCCAGTAGTCATTCAGGGCAGCCACGCGGACGAGGTCCATGTGGTTGTCGATGTAGTCCCATGACCAGCCGGTGCAGGCGATCAGGTGGGCATAGAGGCGGCCCCAGTTCAGCGCTTCGCCGGGGCCGCCTTGGCTTCCCCCTGCGGGACGAGCCCGCTCACGCTCATCACGGCCATGAACACCTCTTGGATGTTGCCGAGGTCGATCAGGTCGGCCACCCGGTCGGCGGTCAGGTCGGGATAGTTGCGCTGCAGGGCCGCGGTGGCCACGTCGATCACCGTCTGGACGTCGTCGGCGTTCAGGGTGCCGCTGTAGCTGGTCAGCCGCGCCTGGAAGCGTTGCAGTGCGCCAAGCGTGAGCGGCGGGACCGTGTAAGTCTCGCCGCCCAGCTTGATCTCTTTTCCGGGGATCATTGGAAACGGGCCTTTCCGTTGGATCGGTTGAGGTTGAGGATTATTCGGACAGGGCGTAGGTCGCGATCCCGGTCCCGCTGTCGAATGCGTCGAAGTCGATTTCCGGCACCATGAAGTCGTCGAGCTTGGTCGCCATCGACAGCTTCGAGGAGACGCAGTTCGGCAGGGTCAGGATCAGCGACTTGCCCGAATAGGGCATGTAGACGTCAGCCCGGAACGATGGCGCGTAGCCCATCGGCACGTTCAGGACGGTGGACTTCTTCGCGGTCGTGGAGGTCGCCGTGTACTGATAGTTGATGTAGACGAGCAGGCCGGTGTCGGCGGAGGCGAAGGTGTAGACGCCCGCGGCGACGGAATACTGGCCCGTCGCGGGCGCGGAAGCCACGCGGGTCAACTGGATGCCGGTCGCATAGCGAACGCCCAGATCGACGGACCATGTGCCGGAGTTCGGAATGGTCGGCGTGATCTGATAGGGCGTGGTCGGGATCGTCGCGCCGGTCGTGTCGTAGACGTCGGAGGTGATGCCGGCCGCCAGGGTCTGGCCGAAGAGCACGTTGTTCAGGGTCAGGCCGTTCAGTTGGGCGAACTTGACCTTGCCCGAGACCTTGCCCTTGCCGCGGCCGACGGCCACCGGGAACTGGTTCTGGCCATAGAGCATCTTCGTGTCGAAGCTGATATCGACCGAGATTTCCTGCGCGATGCCGAACTGCACCGGGGTCGGGTTGGCAATGGCGTTGCCGTAGGCGTCATAGGTGGGGGTCGCCCACAGGATGCCCGCGCCGAAGACGTTCTGCGTCATGTGTCTGTCCTTTGGTCAGGCGCACGGCGAAAGCCGCCCAGGCTGGACGCCGGGCGGTTGTGGGTCGTGCGGAAGGTTTTGCTGGGGGTTAAGCGGTGGTGAGGATGGTGATCGGGACGATGGCCACGGCCTGGTCGCCCAGAAGCCCCTCGTCGGTTTCAATGGATCCTTCGATCCGGGCCCATTCGACCAGACCGCCGAGGGTCTGGGTTTCGAGGCCGGGCACGTTCGGAGCCATGGCCGCGAAGACGGCATCGACGAGAGCGTTCAGGACGCTGGCGGGCGCACGGCCCGCGGCGGTCTGGCTGTGGGCGTAGAGGTAGACCTTGACGCTCATCATCAGCTTGGCGGGCTGGCGAGTGATCCGCTGGACCACCTCCCCGGTCTGGGTCTGGAACATGGCGGGCTGCTGGATCGCATCCACATCGGACCAGTGCCGCAGCACCCGGCTGGACGTGTTCCACGCATAGGCCGCCTGCAGCCGGGCGAAGAGCGCCGAATAGATCGCTTCCCGGCTCATGCTTTCAGCGCCTCGGCCACGGCGGCCTTAATGACGTTGTCGATCTTGCCGGAGACTTCGAGGTCCTTCAGGGCAGATCGGAGAAACGACCGCTCGGGGAAGTGCTTCACGCCTGCCGGGTGCTTGGCCATGTAGTTGTCGAGGGCGGATCCGGTCAGGGTGCGCGGGCCGCCGCGGGCTCCGGCGCCCACCTTGCGGTCGAAGCCATATTCCCAGGCCTTGCCGTATTTCACATTCGTCGAGACCGTGCCGATGACGGCGGTATCGGTCACCTTGACGACCTGATCGATGGATCGGCGCAGCGTGCCGGTTTTTACCTTGAGCACCGTTCCCGACAGCTTCGCGGACTTCACATCCCGCTGCAGGCCAATCGACAGGCTGGTGATCGCCCGCTCAAGGTTGCGCTTGACCCCGTTCGGGATCGTGGCGCTCAGGCGATATTGGACAGCCTCGGAGCCGACGACCTTTCCGGTGATCATGCGGGCACCACGTTCTTGAACTGGTCGAGATAGGCGCGGGTTGATTTCGGCATGTCGGCGACGACATAAGCCGTCGTTTCCCCGGCCATGCCCTTCGAGGCCAGGCCGATCCGGTCCCTCTCCCGGTAGCGATGGGCGACAAGCTCAATGCAGGCTTGCTGCAAGCCAAAGGGGATCGACGCATAGCCCGCCTGGTAGGTGACGGAGACGTTCCCCTTGCCGCGGGTGAATACCTCGCCGTTGTTCAGGTAGACCGTGCGGTCGTCGAACCAGCAGGCGGACGCGCCGTAGGTGCCCAGCACGTTGGCGCTCTGGTCGGTGACGGTGATGGCCGAGACCGAGACGATGGGCCAGTTCGCCAGCATCAGGGTCGAGCCGCCGGGTCCATTGTAGCGTTCCGCCGTGTAGGTCGTGACCACGATATCCCGCGACAGGTACTGCTCAATGAAGTCGCTGGCGCCCGTGATCAGCCGCTGGATCATGCCGTCATTCGTGGCATCGACCTGGGTGATGTTCAGCCACGCCTTGACGTCGGAGACCTGGCAGAGGTCGATGGCGTTCGCGGTCATCGGTCAGCCTCAGATGCGGATGAAGGTGTCTTCGGTGAGTACGATGTTGATATCCAGCGCCCCGCCGGACGGCCACGCCGCGCCCGCCAGATTGAGGCAGAGGCAGTCGTTCGCTCCGCGCAGGATCGGGGCCTTGTCGTTCATCCAGCTATACTGGAAGGCTAGGCGGTCGATGGAGCCGTTGGCGGCAGGCGCGATGTTCAGACGCCCACCGTCAGCCGTTCCGATCAGCGTCCCCACGGTGGGGTTTGCGGCAAAAGTGCGGATGACGCTGGTCGCTGCATCATCCTTCTGGTCCCGTGCGACTTGGAGCAACGTGGCCGGTGTGCCGCCCGTGGCGTTCGTCGAGCGGCGAACCGTGTTGATGATGATGTTCGAGGCGGTCGTGGCCGTCCCGGTGATCACGATGGACCGGACGCGGACGATCTTCGTGGCCGACCCGGCGATTTCGAGAATGTCGGTCGGCGTGGCCGCAGGCACGAAGCCCGAAATGAAAGTCGCATAGGCGGCGCGCAGCGGATCGTTGTCGGCCACCTGGGCGCGGGTCGCGCCTCCGTCCTGCAGATCGACAAAGAGCGATCCGCTGGCGGAAAGCATGGCGGGATTGGCCAAGGTCAGCCCTCCGTCGCGGGCGCGGGATCAGCCGCGGGTTCGGCGGCAGTCTCAGGGGCGGCCGCTGGGGCCGCTTCCGGCTCGGCCGGTGTCACGGGCTCGGCAGGCGCGACTTCCGGCTCAGGCGCGGCGGCCTCGGGCACGGGCGCGGGTTCTGCCGGGGCTTCGATCACCGGAGGCGGACCTTCGGCGCTGTCATCGACCTGCTCATAGCCGAACGGTTCCAGCGCACCGGCATAATCGCCGCTCGGGGTGATCACGTGGCCGTCGATGACGGGGAAGAATTGCCCACCGACGGAGACGCCGGGGCCCGCGTCGGCGGGTGCTTTCCATTTGGCCATCTTCGGCCCTTTCGAATGAGGGGTGTCGGTTGAAGAGGTCGGGGCGACCTTGACGGCCGCCCCTCGCTTCTTTCTCGGCAACGTCAGAGGTTCCCGATGTTCGTGATCAGCCCCATGCTGAACGGGGCGAAGTGCTGCAGCACGCCGTCGAAATACACGCCGTAGTCATAGCGGCGCTTCGTGATCGGCCAGTCGATGGAGTAATAATCCTGGCGCAGCAGCATCCGAACAGGCCCGGCGATGCCCTGCAGCGGATACGGCAGAGCGGCGGTGTAGAAGAACACCGTCCCCGGAGGCACGTTCGGGTGAACGATGACCGGGATAATGTCCCCGGTGATCTTGTTCAGGTAGGAGCCGACCTTCGCGCCTGCGCGGATCATGGTGCTGTCTTCAGCGCCGGAGATCAGTTGCAGCAGCGGAGCGCCGGAACCTTGGACCACCTTCTTGGTGATGTTGATCAGTTCCTGGCTGTTGACGAAGATATGCGTCGGGGACAGCCGATACTTGTTGTAGAACTGGGCGAACATCGCCTCAAATTCCAGAACGCCGCCCGCGTTGTCGGCGGTCAGACCCGTGCCGGTTCCGGCGGTGCCGTTGGCCTGGGTGATGATCTGGGCGTTCGAGCCGGACTTGAACGCCTGGGTGAACAGGCCGTCGAAGTCGAGGGACGAGGTGGACTGATCGGCCGCGCCGCCGGGGATGGCCGAGGCAAGCTGACCGGAACCGGGGATGGAGGTCAGAACCACCGAGTTGACGGTGGTCAGGGCCGCCAGGCGCTCGGTGCCTGCCGTCGCGCCGATGAACCAGGCATAGCCCACCGCACCGTTGACGGTGGCCACGGTGGCCGAGATCGTCGAGGTCGAGCCGGTCGTGGTGATGGAAGCCGCGGCGGACTGCTGGGCGTTGTTGCCGCCGAACGTGGTCGTGGTGCCGTCCATGTTCGTGCGGGTGACGAGGCCGGGGACGGCGGCGCTGGCAGCGCTGAAGGTCTGGCCGATGACGCCGTTGTTCCAGCCCGCCATCAGGTTGTAGGCCATGCCGCCGAGAGCGACGCAGATCACCGAGTTGGTGGTGCCCGCGCCGATGGTGCCGCCCGTGGTCGCCGTCGCCAGCGTCGGGGTCGGCGTGGTGCCCATGGAGAGCGAGGTGTTGCCGAACAGGTCGATCAGTTCCTCACCGATCATCACCGACTGCAGAAGCTGGACCTGGGCCAGGGCGCGCAGGTCTTCGAAGGTCTGACCGGCGAACTGGGCCTCATAGGTGACGTTGTTTTCCAGACCCTGGCCGCGGAAGGCGGCGAAATAATCGTTGACCTGCTGGCCGATGACGCCGGAGCGGCCGCCTTCAGCGAGGCCCATGCGCAGGCCGCCGGTGTTGATGCCGGTGATGGTCTTCCAGTTGGCCTGGGTGCCGAAGCCGCCTGCCACGCGGGGGATCATGTTGCGGAACGGCGTCATGATCGGCAGCAGGTTGATGGCGACCGGATAGAGGTTGTAGGCCTGCAGGCCGGTCGTGGCCGAGCCGGGCTGGACGTAGTTCTTGATCAGTTCGTCGGGGGCAGCGGTGGCGGCCTTGACGAGGTCAAGGGTGGTCTTCGAGACGATGGCGTTCATGGTGATCTCCAAACGCAAAAAGCCCCCGGCCAGACGGCTGGGGGCTTGATGCCGCGGGGTGCGCGGCGTTTCGGGGGGTGGGGTTAGGGGCGGATCAGAAGCGGATGATCTGGCCGCCGCCGGAGTGAACCTTCTTCATGTTCCAGAGCGCCAACTGTTCCGGCGACAGTCCCGGCGGCGGGAGATCCGCAACGTCGGCGTCGGCCTTGTTGATGTCCTGAGCCTTGGTTACCGACAGCAGCGGGCCCTTGGGCGGCGCGGGTGCGGCTTCCAGATCGGAGAGGCGCTTTTGCAGCGCGGCGTTCTCGGCTTCGAGCTTCGAGAACTTTTCGAGGAGCGTGGCCGAAAGTTTCGTTCCGTCGCCCGCGATCTCGGTCTTGTTGAGATCGTCCCTAGCCGCACGGGCGGCCTTGGCCAGGCCCATGACCTTGGCGCCGTAGGCGAACTGCGAATAGTCCGGCACGGCGGCCTCCATGCCAGCCTGATCAATGTCGGCGGCCAGTTCGGAGGTCTCTTCCTCGGCCATCGCCACCAGCGCGGCCAGCAGGGTCTTGATGCCGTCCGCGATCTGGCCGGGCACGGCGCTTCCGTCGCCCTCGTCCTCGGCTTCCCGCTGGACCTCAGCCTGAACGGCCACAAGCTGATAGATCGCGCAGGACAGGGCATTGATGCCCCGCAGGCCCTTGGTCAGTCCGGCCGCCTCGCGCGCCTTGGCGACCTCGTCCAGCCCCTTGGCCAGGTCTTCGAGGCTCATGGCCTTGATGCTGTCGGCCTCGACCGGAGCGGCTTCGACCGGCGCAGGTTCGGCCGCGACTTCCGGCGCGGGCTCTTCAGCCGGGGCCTTGGCCTTGGCGATGGCGTCCGTCAGGACGCGAACCATTTCGTCGGCCGGGATCTCGGCGGATTTCACCAGATCGACAAGCTGGGAGATCGCATCCCCCGCTTCGGCCGGGGCCGCAGGGGCGGCGTCTTCAGCTTTGAACATGGTCAGGATGGCCTCCGGGTTGGCTGGCCGGTCCACCAGGGACACTTCGACCAGTTTGATGGCAGTGATGGTGTCGGGGTCGTTTTCGTCGCGGGCGAGCACCTTCCCGCCGATGCTGAAGCCCTTGTAGACCTTGGCCTGCACCTTCTTGACGGCTTCAGCGTCCACGATATGGGCGCAGAATTGGGTGTATCCCTTGGCGTCCACCTCAGCCTCGACGGCGGTCCCGGCGGCCTTGGCTTGGTGCATCTCGCGCACGGCCCCGAACCGCATGTAGTCCGGCAGGGCCTGCGCCATCGCGTCGGCCGTGACACGCTCGCCGTCGGCGTCGGTGTTCGGGGTCGAGGCAATCCCCCAGACCTTGATGGTCCCGTCGGACTGCTCTTCGGTCTTCGAGATCTCCGCGAAGACGCGCTTACTCAGTTGGGTCATCGTCAAAGCCTTCGATCATTTCGGGCAGGATCACGCATCGGCAGTTCGGATGTTCGGGCGGGGCCTGCACCCCGTCGCCGTAGTCGAAATCAAGATCGACGACGCCCTGGTCCTCGTTCGCCTGGCATTCCTCGCTGACGAGGTCATCGCCTGCGGTCAGCCACGACTTGGCCTTGACGAGCGTCGAGGCTTTCCAGCCGAGGATCGCGCCTTCGCTGTCGGCCTTGGCGACCTCGGTGCGGGCGATCATCTCGGCGCGGGCATCGCTGAAGGCGAAACTGTTCTGCAGGCGTTCGGCCAGGTCGTCGGCGCTGTCACCCTGCTCAATGGCGTCGGTGACATAGGCCTGGATCATGTCCCGCGTCGTGTCGTCGATCCGCCACTGGGCATTCGGGTTCGGGACGAGGAAATCCCCTTCCCATTTCATCCCGACCATTTCGGCCGCGCGATCCGCGGCCCAATCGGCGGCAAGCTCGCGCATGTCGTCGCCAAAGGCCTCCGGCAGGTCCGCGCCGAGTTGATCGGCCGCCAGTTTGCCGCCTGCCGCGGCGACGGCGGCGAGATATTCCTCGACGTCGTCTGCAAGCGGCTTCCAGTTGATCTTGACCTCGTCGGCCGCGCTCCGGCCGCGGTGGGCGGCGTGATCGTCCGCCTTGCCGAGCCCGGCGTGGGCCGCCAGTTGCCGCGCGACCGGCTTGATCTGCTTCTTCAGGAACCGGGCGATGACCCGCTTGAGAAGGATCCGGTTGCGGGTGACGTAGGCGCGCTGGGTGTAATCGCCGTTTGGCTTGGTCGGCGGGAATGTCTTAGGACCGGCCATCAGTCCACGTCTCGGTCACCTTGCCGTCGGCGTGCTCGACCTTGACCACCGTCCCGCCGATCTCCACCAGGGTGTCGCCGGTCTTGATCTCGGGCATGTGGATGTGGATCTGGTCGGCCTTGGCCGCCGGAGGCGCTTCGCCCGATCCTTTCGGTTCGGCACCGTTTACGGGCTTCGGCTCGCCGTTGACGTGGCCAGGATCCTGACCCGGCGGTGCCATCATCGGCGGCGCGGGCTTCATCGCCTTGATCTGCTCAAGCTGTTCGGCCGACAGCGGATCCATGCCGAGTTCGGCGCGGACCTCGTCTGGCGTCACGACGCTGGCGGCGAGGTAGATCTGGGCGATCTGCGCCTGCTTCAGCGCATCGACTTCCTTCTCGACGACCCAATCGAACTCGATATCCGCGTAGCCGAAATAGGTCACGACGAGGTAATCGATCAGGTTCTTCAGCCACTGTTTCGTCGGCTTCAGCCCCTCGTCCTCGGCCTGTTCCTTCTGGCTGTCGGAGGTGGCCCGGTTGTTCGTGGCCACCAGCGCGGTCGGGGTGACGTTGAAGCAGAAGCAGACCAGACGGGCCAGCCACTCGTTCAGGACGCCGTCGGCCGGACCCCAGAGCGCCTGCTTCGTGTCGATGACGTTGACGCCGCCGGGGACGAACTGGGCGACCCGCTTCGATTGGTTGCTGATCCGCTCGTCGTACCATTTCTGGAACTGCTTGATCTGGTCCGGCGTCCAAGCCTCGGGCGCCGCGATCAGGGCGCTCGGCAGGTTTCCGTCGGTGAAATACTCAAGCTGGTTCAGTTGGCGGCGGAGAGCGATGTTGATCGTGGTGACGATCTGCTCGACCGGGCTGAAGCCGTACAGCTTGTAGGAACGCAGGTTGCGAGGCCGATAGACCAGTTCGGTCAGGGTGTAGTCGATGGCGGGCAGACCCTTGATGGTCTGCTGATAGGCCGGTTCCGGCGGCATGGGCGTCCGGCCATAGCCGTCGATCTCCCGCTTGATCATGGCCCCGTCCATCGTCTCGAAGGCGAAGGGCTGGCCGCCGTTGGTCAGACGCGGATAGAGCGTGGTCGCGTCGATGACCAGCATGTCCTCCATGAGGATCCGGCACCACGTTTCCCAATCGTTGACCTTGTCGGGAAACTTGAAGAACGCCTCAAGCTCGGCCAGGCGGCCGTCGGTCGTCTCGTCGGAGTTGCGCAGCTTGAACTGCCACCGCTGGGCCGCGATCTGGTCTTTCCGGGTTTCGATGCAGAGGCGGACGAGGTCATAGGCATCCGCAAAGCCGCGGAGCGTGTTGTAGTCCACCCCGCCGTCAGGGACCTTCGGCTGGGCCGTGACGTTGACGCCGGACATGTAGTCCATCGCCCGGCCAGCAGTCTGGTCCTCGGGCTTGTCCGCGACGGGCGCGAGAGGCTGGTTCGGCCCCATCCATGCGGTGGTCGCGCCGCTCACGACGTAGCGCACGGCCTGGCCCAGGCGCGCGACGAGCCCCGGATCAATCGGTGTGCGTTTCGGCTCGGCCATCGGTCGTCCTGGCTGTTATTGCTCGGCCCGGCTGGCCTCGGCTTCCTGACGGTAGAACTCGAAGATGCCCGCATGAGGCATTCCCTCGACCAGTTCGCCAAAGGCCCGGCTCAGGGCGTCGATCTGGTCGTCGTGGCTTCCGTTGGGGAACATCCGCATCTCGTTGATGAGGGCGTCGTTCCAAGGACCGCGCATCATCAGCACGTTCCCGACGTTGACCTGACTGGCAAAGGGCTCTGCCCTCGTCACCTTGTCGCCGGTCTCTGGCGAGGTTCGGACGGTG
>Ga0213848_1134433_pt1 | contig 10300 bp, 10 predicted proteins | sample ABC_MetaT_FD_165507 | JGI IMG/M metagenome (GOLD analysis project Ga0213848, IMG submission 165507) | Metatranscriptome of freshwater microbial communities from post-fracked creek in Pennsylvania, United States - AB:C (Metagenome... | ecosystem: Environmental > Aquatic > Freshwater > Creek ... | reverse complement strand
GTTATGGAATTGAAAGTTAATACGCTAAACTGTATGACAGTTTCAGATAGGACAGTAGCCCTAGAGAAAGGCTCTGCTAGTTTGAAGCTACACCTAGATAAGATGTTGCGTAAGAAAGCTATCTCTGCACAGTATCATAAAGATAAGGTAGATATACTTAATCGACAAATGTTGTACTTTAAATCGGGGGTGGTGGCATGAGCCTAGGGATGTTACAATCGCTATCTCAATGGGCTGGTAAGCTACTTCCTGTTGCAGACGTTCTTATGAATAGCCTTAGCGGAGAGCAGCAAGAATGGGTAAAGCAACATGCTGACTATTTACCTATGTATTTTAAATCTCAAGTAGGTCAGGAAAATCTACTAAAGGTATTAGCAGATTTCCATGACTTCACTGTACAAGCTAAAGGTAATATGTAGGAAAGAGAAGCCTCATGTTTCTATGAGGCTTCCTGACATTACCGAACTTGTGTGTTGTTACCAATACCACTCACTGAGCCACTACCTAAATTAACGATAGAAGCATGAATGTTTTTGTTTAGTTTCGAGAGTTTGTCTGTGATAGCGTCAGCGCGAGCTTGAGAGTTAGCCTCGTGCGTAGCCAGAGTTAGTGCTGAAGCTGGAGGGCTTCCTGTTGCTACCGAAGTAGCAGTTGAGTCTGGCATAGATTCACATTCATATAAATATTCCTTGCAGGGCAAGCATTAACATACCCTTACAGGAATTGTCGAGTTAAGAGCACCTTGCAACAATGCTCACGTTTCACTACTAAGAATTATTAGCTGTGTTAATACTTGGAGCTTGAGCTAACAATTCTGTCTTACGATCACTACCAACACTTGAGCCAAAATAGAAGCTCAATACTTGCTCACACTTAGCTGAAAGATACCCAACTAAGGTTCCCGCTAAAGCTCCATCAATATGACTGAAGCCTAACAGTGTACTGCCTGTCATAGCAATGAAAGCTGCTACAACAACATAAGAGAGAACAGGAACTACAGAGGATTTATTAGCCACTTGTAGGCTACGAGCACTCACTCTATCTTGTACATCCAATTCTACTGCTTGTGTATTCAATGCTGCAATCTTATCTTGATGGTCAAATCCCAATGCAGCCATTTTCAATTGAAAGTCAGCATCAGCATTCTTCACAGCTAAGAGTTGTTCTGGTGTAGCTCCTGTAATAGCTTGCTTCACACTATCCTCTGTAGCTGCTGATAGTCCTAGAGCATCACCAATAGCTGAGACAGCCATTCCGCCTAGTGGACCACCTAATGCTGTCCCTATCACAGGTGCAATGTTTCCTACAAAACTTTTCCAATCCATGTCATTCTCCTTATACAATCACTTTACCGAACAATGTAGCTTCAGCTTGTCTACGTGCTGTCAAGCCAGGCTCAGGTTTCCCTGCACATTCATTCCATTTAATAAACTCATGGTAAGCATTCATCCATTGGCCCTTATTCACGAAGATGAGCAAGCCAGAACGAGCTAAGTTACCTGAGCCTAAATTAAATGTGAAGTCTACTAGAGCATCGAATTGGTTCTGATTTAAGACAACCTTAACAAACCTATTTACAGCCTCTACAGCGCTCTGAGTGTCTTGGTGTAGCCAAGCCTCAGCTTGCTCTTGTGTACAGCTCTGAGAGGCTGTAACACCTAATGTATGACCATAGCCAATAGTCCATACTCCACCTCCATCTTTGTAAGAGTTTAGCCTAACTCCTTCTGCGAGCATAGTTAGCTTATAACCATTTCCTGAATATTGCATTGACATATTATTTTCCTTTGGGTAGAATTACTTGTGCTAATCTGTGTTAGCTTATTGGTTCTTCTGATTATTTGTTGCTCTTAACTATCTCCAGCATAAGGGATAGTTGAGCCATGATATTAGTTTCTGTTTTCTCTATTCTATCAGAGAGTCTGTTGCTTAAATCATCAACCTCTTTAGAGTGTCTGATTTCAAGTTTCTCTATCAGATGATCGTTAGTGTCTTTAGCATAACGTAGGTCAGCTTGTAAGCGTGTCTCAATTTCACGTAGATGATCTGTATCAGCTTTCTTTTGAAGTCCTGTATCAATGGCTTCAATCTTTCCGTGAAGGAGCTTCCAAGCGACACCCAAGACACTAAGGATTACAGCACCGGAGGCTGAAAGGATTAGGTTTAAGGTGTCATTCATTATAGGGTACAAACCTTGCTTTGATATAAATACCCTTACTCCCTGCCGAAGGTGATGTAAATCCTGCTGTAATACTTGCGGATTGCCCTTTTGCAATAGGTAATAAACCTAGTCCGTAATAAGATATTCCTGTAGCATCTAATACTAGGTTTTGAATACCACTAATATTTGCAGAGAGCACTGCTGTCGTGGTGTCATTGTTAGAGTTAGTCCCTATGGCTTCAATATCTATATAACCATTAACAGGTGCTACAATAGGTGCTGTAGTGACTACCATAGTACCTGGTGTTAGTAGATTTGCACTTGCATAAGTATTAAAAGCGTCTCTTGAAATAATATTATAAGTCGTAGTTGAGGATACTACGGAATTTCCTTTGCAAGCATCTGGAGCACCCATACCGAATTGTGTAGAAGATGCTTGCAGTTGGCAATTGTTAATACACCAACTCACAACTGTCATTGTACTTGGACTATTATTAGATACGCAGTAATTAGTTCCGTCATAGTTTATCAAACTACAATTTTCAAATACTAGCTTGTTAATTCTTCCAGTGCCATATAATTGTACTACAGATACGCTAGGAGACCCTTGCGTTGCAGCCCCAAACTGGCAGTTAGTAAAACGTAGCTCTGCATGATTACCTGTTATCTCTAGTGGAGCAACGACATTATCTATTTGAACATTAACAAAACTAATCCAATCTGTGTTATTGAGTAATACTACACCTGTTTGCTTACCTATGAGGATAGCGTTTGTTATATTAATACCTTGGCAACCTGCCGCCGTGTTATTCCCATTAATTGTTATCCCTGATGAACTGAATAGTGTACTGAACACCATATTTGTGAAGTCCAGATTTATACACTGGTTTTGTATCATCAATCCATTAGGGAAAAATATACCCGTTGAGAAATACAAATTAGAAAAAGTGCTTTCTCTGACGGTGTCTAACAGTAGCAGGGATGAAGCTGTAGTTGTGCTACCTGCTGCTATCCATAACTTATCCATACAAACTGAAGGCGTAGGGGTGGCAGTAAATGGGAACACGCAAGAAATACCAGGGTTAGAGCCATTAACAATGTAACTAAAGTTTGTGAAATTGTAAAAAGACCCGATAGTGCCACAAGAGAGTCCACCACTACCTGTAAAATTAAAACCTGTAGATTTACCAAGCCCTTGTATAGAACAACCACTAGAAGGTAAAGTAACTTGCGAGGATATTAAATAAATACCTGTGAGTATTAATGGTTTTCCAGCGGAGAGTGCAGATACAAGTGCACTTGTGCTATCCGAAATACCTGTAGGGTCTGCGCCAGGGAAATCTGATAAAGAGACAAAATCTTGGAGTTTGTTTTGCACACTTCTGACAAGACTGCTACCTGCTTGCTCGAACCCTACAACGTTTGAACCTGATGCTCCAGAGAGTGTGGCTGTAGTAACACCTTGATAAACCACCCACTTTGTTGCAGAGTCACCTGCAAAGGTTGCTCCTGACGTGTGAGGGACAATACATACATACCATGTTACTACAGAACTCACTGTAACTGAGACAATATCTTTCACAGCATAAACTGTTGCAGTTGTCCAAGCCCCTTTATTATTGATTGTAGCTAAAGACAGTACAGCAGAATTAACTGATGCTTGTGCAGAAGCTATGAAAGAGGGCAAGCTCTGTACAGATTGTGACGGAGTTGTGTTAGTCGTGTAAGGTGTATTTGTGTTCACAAAAGTATTAATACAATCTTCATTAACCCCAAAACGTGTGATAGCTAGATTAGTTGCAATTGGTGTTCCCATAAGTTCTCCTATTGTATTACGTCACATTCCCAAACATAGGTAGTGGCTGCTGTTAAGCCAGTTGTACCTGAGTTAAGAACGTAAGTTGTTGTTGTTGCTGAAGGCCACACCATTGTCACACCTGAGAGTAGTGCTGTATTAGCACTAGCAGGGGTTAAATGCGGGTGTGGTGAAGCACCGTAAGCTGTGTTGAACGTAACTGTGCAAACTGTTGCTGAAGCTGTAGGTAATGTACCTGTTGTTAATGTAATCTTGAAAGCTAAATCTGTTCCTGAGATTGATACTGTAGGACTTGTTCCTGCACCAGTTCCTACTGCTATTGTAGGGGCTCCACTACCACCTATAATATGGTTTACAGTGAGAGGTGGAGTCACTACAAAACTAGAACCAAAAACAGTAAGGGTTCCTGTTGCATTTGTTGTACCTCCATTAGCTATAATCCTTGCATCGTAGTCGTTATTATTACCTGAGCTATGGAAATCTATGTAAGGAGTTCCTGCTATAGTTGTAGAACCATGCTCAATACCTGCTGACGATGCTGAATTAGTAGTTGTACCGTTATTTGTAATAGAACTTGCCGTATGCGCACCACTACTCAAAACCCCTGTGACAGCCAGACTACCTAATGTACCTACAGAGGTTATGTTAGGTTGCGCTGCTGTGTTTAAAGTGCCTGTGAAGCCTCCTGTTGCTGTAATAGCAGCAGCTGTAGTCACACTGGTAAGCGATGAATTCCCCAACACCATCTCGTTACTGTTCAGATTCAGAGCGCCATAGCCAATTGCTGTGGAATTGCTCAATTGGGTTGTTGTGCCAGGACCAGAGTACATGCCGAGCCATGTGTTATTAGAACCCGTAATGTTTGCATACGTGGTTATTGATCCCACCGTCGCATATCCTGTTTGATACCCAATCATCACATTGTTTGAGCCAGTAGAAGTTTGATCTCCTGCATATGCCCCAACGAAAACGTTTTTTGTTGCTGTTGTGCCACCTGCGTTGGCTTGATTTCCAATTATGGTATTCGAGAAACCTGTTGTTAGTGAATTTCCAGCGTATTGCCCAACGGCCACATTATTAATGCCTGTCCCAAGTGGAATTGCAGCATACCCAAGAACGGTGCTTGATGCCACCGATTGCCCACCCAGCCCTACAGTGACCCCATGAATAGTTGCGTCAGCGCTTGTGGATAGTGTGCCTGTTACCGCCACACCTGTTGAAGTAGCAGCTAAAATTTGCACCCCGCCAACACCAAGCCCAGATTGAGTGGATGCATTTAGCGTCGCATATGTTTGATTAACAGCCAAACTAAAATTGGTCGTTGACGGCGTTATGCCAGCAGGATAAATTGAAAAATACCCACCGCCGCTATATGGCTGAAATACACCTCCTGTATTGCCACTACCAACCTGCAACGAACTCCCCACACTCGTAATATTCGGCTGCGCTGCCGTAGTAACTGTAGCTGCTGTTCCTGTAGTGTTCTGGTTCCATGTAGGTACTGTTCCAGTTATGTCAGAATAAGCTAAGACAACATTCCCTGTACGTCCAGCTACACTCACAACTTCTGCACTAACACCGTCCCAATGGTCCCATGATGCCCCATTATAGACAGCCATGTCTCCAATATTCCATGAGTTATTGCCGTTTAGAGCTGTTGTACCAGCTACACTCACTTTGTAGATGTACCCTTTAGTACCTGCACCAGAGGTAAGGGTAGGTGTATTTGTGGAAGCATCCCATAACCCTTGGTAGTTCATCCCACCAACTAATTGAGGTGGTATCTGACCATTTGTTAAATACCCTGTACCATCTAATGTAGCTGTACCACTAGCAACTCCAAGAGTTGATACAGATACCTTTGAGCTTCCTAAAGATGTTATCTGAGCTTGCAGTTTTCCGACACCTACCAATAAACTGTCAGTGGCTAATACAACACTATTGGTAGCTGAACTAAAGCCAGATAAGATTGCATTCAACACCCTACTCTGTGTGAAATACTGATTAGTCCCTTCAGCTACAGAGGATGTTGTTAAAGCACTTGTTATAAAATTTTGTATCGCAGTTATAGTGGTGCGTACACTTGAGCCAGATTGTGTTACAGCTACAATCTCCCCACCAGATAATGTTCCAGCGGGATTAAGACCTGTAAAAGTTACTACACCAGCCATAAGTTACTCCTTGATATAAAATGTTCCTGATTCTGTTGCTAAGCCTACACCCGATTCTGTCGTCAATTGTGTTACAGCCAAACCAGCTAAATCTATCAATCCGTCAGCATAATCTTGATCGTTCTGATAATACCTATCATCGTAGTTGATACAAGTTATCTTGTTAGTCATCTTAGCTTGTGGTGTTCTATCCTGCACTAAGTAGGCTGAAGGTGTCTTGCTAGAATTACCGGTGATGATGTAGCCTGTTCTTACGCAAGCGTCTATATCTAAGTACAGAGGCATTCTTGGTGCTCTGCTTAGAATAACGCTGTAAGGGTCGCTTGTGGCGTACACAGGAATACTCTCTACACTCTCATCGTAATACTGCAAGAAGATGGTTAGACCAGCTACGTCAGTTAGTGTAAGAGGTTGTGATAGGTTTAATGTCAACCCTGATTGTCCTAACACTTCACCATCCTGTGTACCAACTCTCGTACTATCAGTGAGCTGAATACGATCATTCAGCAATAGTAAATCACTCTCTTGCAATCCTTCAAATTCTACTGTAACATTCTGGTACTTTAGCTTATTCCAGATGCGATTAGCTTGCATGGAAGCTTGTGTACCATTACGTACACCTTGACTTTGAATCTTTTCAGGGCTGATTGCTGACATGTCGGCAGGTATGTAGAATGTTTGTGTAGAATTATCTAAAGGGCTAACCCATGTGTATTCTACACCGTCATAATCTTTTTCAATACCGAACCTAACTGATCGTGTTTCTGAGTTAGGTACTTTATTCCTGTGATTGAACAACATAGTTGATTGCTCAGTTTGCTGTTCAAAACTCAGTTTAATCTTGCTACCACGTCTGTATGCTGTACAGAAAACTGTGTGAGCTATTGTCGCTAATGTCTCTTCAAATGATAAATTATCACTATCAAATGTGTAGCAGAAGTCAGTACATAATGTTGTACCAAAGTAATTTGCTACACTACCCACTGTGTTATAAATACTATCAAAGTCTACTTCTGCTACTGTCCTATTACCTATCACAGGGTCTAGGCATACTGCTGACATAATATCTGCTGCGTTAGTTGTAGGATAAAGTGTTGTACTGAATATACTGTTACCTAGGTATTGTGGAAGATTCCTAGTAACAATCATATTCAGTTTTCTATCTTTTACAGCTAAGGCTCCTGTTGTCGCTTGTGTCACACTATGCACAGTGGTTACATTACCAAAATTAGCTTGTGGTATTGGGATGATTGCTGTCAAATCCCTCCACTGAATTTCATCAACTACATTACCTTTAAACGTTGTGTCAGTGTTAGTAGCTCTTGCAGCTCTTACACTAAAACTGACAGCAGGTTGAGGGCATACATATTTCAATGTCCCTGCTACCTGTGACCTAACTATTGAGCTGCCTGTCAAGAGTATGTCTTGAAACGTTGCAGCTCCTACAGGATTACCACTACCGTCTAAAGGTGTTATCTCAAGATGTATCGTACATACAGCAGCGTATTGATTACTTCCATCGTCCTTGTACAACCCATTTATAGCAATGAAATTTCCCCATATTTGCTCAATATTAACAGTGCTTGTGCCTACAGCAGTAGGAGAGACAATAAATGGTCCAATCCATGTTTGGCCTGTCGTAGCCAATGTAGGGGAAATTGTAGGAGTATTCCCTGTGAAGCCGCCCCAAGCTGCATTTACAGAGACAGGGTTATTCAGAGTAATAACATGTGGAGCTACAGAAACTATTGTGTAAGTTCCTGATAAATCTGTACTGCCACCTGAGAACATTGCTGTGATGTTACAAACTTTGTATGTAGATATTCCACTGGAAAAATCAGAAGCTAAGTTATTCCATTGAGGATTTACAGCTATCGGATTATCTAGTACAATATTGTCTGTATTAACTGCATCTATTAAGTAGGTTCCTGACAAGTCGAATGCATCACCTGAAGCTGAGAATACAGCTAAGTCAATAGTGATATTACTACCTACTAATAAGCCACCTGGGACACTCCCTGAGAAAAATCTTACTGTGTTTGTAGAGGCTTCAAACCGGATATTCTCTGGCTTAGTTGCAGCACCGGCGTAATTAGCATTTGTGATTGCAACACTATCACCTACATTAAAGAATGCTGTAAAATCCAAAGCACTTGTAGAATCCCCAATAGTGACAACATTAGGGTATGTGAAATAAATATTATTCACACCAACCACTGTGTTGATATTCGGAGGACGTAATACTTGACCATTAACACTTGTACTACGTGAAGCCATAAGCACAGGGTCAGGGATATATGTACCCACTGTAATGCGAGGCATACCGGAGTTAGGTGAAGTGTAAGGGTCATATATGCAAACACTCGTACCAGGTATATTAATCACTGTCGTAGATAAGGATACGTGAGCAACTGCTGTAGCATCGTCATAAATCTGTGAAGGGTCGATAGTATAGTATCCACTACCTAAGCACATATAAGCGTACTCAACTTCAATGTTATTTTCATACACAGAGTAGGAAGATAACAAATCAGGAGTTGCACTAACAGTGCCGTAGATGGAAGGAATACGACTACCAAGCCTCACTTTGTTTGTTCTGTTTGAAAGCTCATTATTAGAACTACTTTGATTTCTATTACTTAATGTAGGTATCTGAGGACGTAGAAAGATTGCAGCAGCTACCGCTACAACAGCCAGAACAATCTCAATAATTGCTACAGCACCTTCAGGGTAATTCACTACATAGAAAGTTCCCTCTAAACTCAGGAGATATGCTATACTAGCTTCATCCCAAGGAGTGACATCTTTCTGTCCTGCTACACACTCATGGTAGATGCGAGCATTGTCAGGAAATACATTGAACTTAGTTTGAAGAAAATCAATAACATTTCCAACATCTTCAAACCTCTCCCATGTATCCTCTTCCAAGCTATTCAGAGCTAAAACTACATTGTTTGTTCCTTTGGTGAGCATGTGTAATATCTCCTGTATGTGTGACCAAATGTAGCCATATCTAAAGGTTGATATTGAACACCACACTCTCTAATATGTAAAACTTTACCTTTAGTGTATACACCTACGTGAGGTGTGCCAGTCTTGTTTGACATAAGCACTATACAAGGCTCTAGAAGCTCTTTAGAGCGTTTAAATTGGTGACGCATACCCAACGTAGCTGTACGCTCTTTGAAGGGTAGCAAGAAACCTTTAAACGATTCTCTGACATCATCCCCTGTAATATCTCCCCAGACATCACAAACAAAGTGAGCACAATTGTATGTGTTCTTATTGTACACTCTATTGAAGTAGTCATCGAAAGCCATTACAGATAGGCTCTCAACATTGGGAAGGAAGCTAATGTGTATGTCAAGCCTGTTGAGTTCACATTAATACTAGGGGCTTTAGCTTCAAATGTCACACCCTCTTTGTTGAAAGAGAATGCTTGTATCTGCATGTTAAAACCATCTAGCAAAGGTGTGGTTAAATCGTCACTTCTATACGTTCTGTATATCAATGTTGGCTTAGTTAGGAATGTATTACTAAGAGCTATATTGTCAAGCTCCATAGGGATAATCTCACCTAAGTCACCAAGGGTAATATTGAAAGACTGATCTAAGTCATCCTTCTGTCCGTTGTAGGTAATCTTGAGAGGGTAGTATTCAAAGAATTGGCTACTACCATCCTCTACAATCACTGTAACACCTTCGGAGTTATTACGAACAATTCTATAAGTTTGAGAGAAGGAAGGGTGGGAGATTTCAATCAATTCCAATTGAACCACACTACTTGCTGAATTTAAAAAGAACTCTGAATAGCTACTCATCCCACTCCTTTCTATTTGCTTATGGCTTGGATTATAACATAAAAATATTGTTTGTCAAGGGTTATTTATAACCCAAAAATATTTAAACTAGGTGCAGCAGTGTAAGCCACAACTAGAGAAGTTCCTTGTGGAATCGGTATTGTCATACTTGAAATATAAGTTATACCATATCCTTCAAGAGTTACTGAACTTATAGTCCCCCCATTCAGCGCCCCCATTACAGTGTTTCCAGTATTATTAGTATAAGTCATAGGCGAGCCTGTAAAGGTTATAGATGTTGGTGCAATAGGGTTGAATCCTAAGTTATCACTAATACGTTTCACTGTAGACCC
>Ga0213848_1252533_pt1 | contig 10327 bp, 7 predicted proteins | sample ABC_MetaT_FD_165507 | JGI IMG/M metagenome (GOLD analysis project Ga0213848, IMG submission 165507) | Metatranscriptome of freshwater microbial communities from post-fracked creek in Pennsylvania, United States - AB:C (Metagenome... | ecosystem: Environmental > Aquatic > Freshwater > Creek ... | reverse complement strand
TGTCTCCACCATCTATATCATGATAAATCGTTGTACTAGCTATTTCTGGAAGATGGGTATGGGAAATTTCCCATACCCATCTTGTATATATTATCCGTTGTATGTTCCGAGATAAACATCGACGGGAACCCCATATAGAAGAAGTGTTGTTGATGCATTAACAACAACCACAAATTCTACAATTAAATTACTTCCAGTTTGTGCATATCGATTTGGAAGACCTGCTCCAATAATTGTCATTGCAGCATTGAATTGAGAAATTGGCATTGGTGCACTGTTTAACAGTACCCCGCTGGAAGGATCGCGTAACCAGAAATGTGTTGGTGTAGGCGGTTGAGTTTCGGTTGTTGTATTATACGGGGGATTGGCATTCGTAAAAAATGTTTGAAGAAATAAAGGAAGAGATGTAAATAAAGCAGGAATGTAATACTGTTGTAGTGTTGAATCATAATGGATCACTGGACGCGGGTAAGTAGGCGTCGTTTGTCCATATTTTATCAATGATGTTGTAGCATTTGCAATTGTATAGCGGTCAGTAGCTGCAAGTGGTTGTAATGTTACAACACATGATTGTTGGTAAAGGGTTTGTGTTGAATAAATAGTAGGTTCTGCCACGGACATATCAAGTTGCAATATTAAAACTTGAGAACCACCGTAATAGTTACCGACAAATGGCGTTGAAGGTGATAACGTCACCATGTTAGTGACATTAATAACTCGGTCACGCGTTGTGGAGTATAAGAAGTATGATAAAGTATATTGATTAGTTGCCGCATTCCATTGAGGAATAATTGAAATTTTGACACCTGCTTGAAGTGTATTACTGATAACAACTAGATCGGTTTCAACGGTTACATAATTTCTATTTTGCACTGCAAGTGATGATGACATCGTTTCAGATTGATTTAAAAAATATTTAGCAATGAGTCCTTGTCGCATTCCGGGGTAGGATGCAACAAAATCTTCCATTCCATATAAAAAACATTGTGTGTTGTCAACAGGAACCAACCGAGTATGTCCGTCGGAATACGTCAATGATACTTGTAATCCCAAGCTTGTAATAGATTGTTGTTCGAATATGTAAATTTCATTGTTTGCTCGCGATTGATTACTAACGATAGAAATTCCTGTAATAACAGGTGTTTGAAAAATTGCTTCATTGATAATAATTGATTGTTTTGCAAACGCTGAGATAAGAGCTGTCTGCGCACCTTGTGAATTGAACACCTGAATAAAAATCTCTTCACCATCTACCAATGGCGCCGCCACATTACATGGAAGTAAATATGAAGCGCCTTGTTTCGGAGTTCCATCAGTATTTAATACTTCAGCCATAGGAGCTAAAGGACCAGTGTAGTTCCCACTTGCATCATAATGTCTGGAAATTACAATCTGGGATGGTCCAGGGTTTAACACCAATTGATATGATACATTGTCTGTACCAAAAACTACAATTCGACTATCTGGTCTCACTGTAATTGGAGAAGTTCTCAAATCATAATAAATTCTAAAAATATCATTTCCATATGAAACAATTGATGTAAGGCTGTCAGAAGGATTAGTATTTGATACCAGCATTCGAGCTGGATTTAATGTTGCAATGTGGGTGTTAGGATCTACTGCGTCCACTACATAAATAGTGTTATTATTGACAGTATCAATAACTAAACATCCAACAATTGGAATAATATTACCCGTTGCTGGAGTAACGGTTGGATTGTATAAATCTCCAATATTAATTACAATGGGATTTTGTGGAGTAAATAAAGTTATTCCTTGAGTCGTATTAGTCATTTAAAACATCTCCTAAAGTATTATTATCCGTCGGCAAAAGTAGATTGGCCAATCTACGTAAAATTGTATAATTTTGTAAATTTTGTACATGAATGATGTTGTATGTGGGATATATATCACAGTAACGCAAATCGACATTAGAAATAGTCGCGGTTAATGTCGGATCATTCTGAAGTAAATAGGCATAAGCCATAAATTGCTGTAGAAATAAAATATTGTCAGGATCGTTATTTAATACAATAGTGTTATTAACAACGTCATTAAAAATTGCCGTAAGATATGGGCTATATACCTGCCATGAGGTCGGGATAATAAGAGAGGATGTGTCGTTAATGGGCGGTTTTTTATTCATGTAATTATTAATGACTTGTATTTTAGTATCGTCATTGACCGAAGATACATTATTGAACACCGACATTAGAAAACTTGGAAGTGTTGCATTAATTTGATATGGTGTACCATTTCCAATTGATGCGCGTGGAGTAATCATATCTCCACCATCAATTGGATCGATGAGTAAATATCCATTTGTGAAACAATCACTCAATCCGGCATACCAAGTCTCAACATTATTAGAAATATCAATCGTATTATTTGTCACATATCCAATTGTTTTTTCTGCTTCAATTGCGGTATGTGCTATAACTTCAAGATAATTCCCACCATTTAAAGACAGTAGTGATCGATTACACATGAACAATTGTACAATGGCAGAGTTGCCATGAGAATCCGTCAAAGGATTGGCACTATAATCAATTCCCTGAATAAGACGCCGACCATTAAGATATACTTCAAGTGTATTATATCCTAAGAGTGGAGCGTATGTAATACCATCGTTACACAACGTAGAAAGTGTTAACGTAATTGGTAATAAATTGTTTACTTGAGTCGTGATGTCACCACCATAACATCTCGAAAATTGAGCATTTTGTATTAAATACGTATTTCCATACACGGTCGAATTAAAAATAATAGTTGTAGTATTGTTATTAGAAAGAGTTGTTGTGAAATCGGCATTTTGATCAATAGAAATAGTTGAATATGAATATAAAGATGATGTATTATATCCTTTTATGGGAGACGCAAGAGTATTAATTTTATAAATTAATACTTCTTTAAAAGGAACTGTTATTGAATTAGAATTTGTAGATGGTGTAAATAAATAAGGAATACTACTCCCAGTTTCAACCAATTTAACTGTCAATGTTTGACCGATTTGACAATACACATCAGGAGTAAGACTTAATAAAATTTTATCATGTATTGTATTTACATAATCGACTTGCGTATCTCTTAATTTTTGCCCATTTAGATAGACAAGTGGATATACAGAAGTTCCCGTGAGAATTAAAGGTTTTTTAATTGAGACAGCGTTAACGGGTAATTTATCGATGGTGTATTCTTTATTATATTGACAAATAGCTGCGATGGTTGTATAATATCCCAGAGAATTTATATAATCTGCTAGTGTTTGTGATAATACTGGATAATACCCCTGCGTCATTTTCATGACATATAAAGATTTTTCAAGATTGGAGGCCGACCAAAATGGTAAGGTTGGATCACCAGTACCCATTAAAAACTTTTTAATTTCAGTATCCGAACACAAATACAAATATTTAATATAATTAGCTTCGCGAATCAATTGATTGTTATGTGATCTAATTCTTACATGAAATGTAATATCCGACAAGGTTCCATCGGGAACCAATGTTTCACGATAAGCATTTACAATATCAGTATCAATTCCAAAATCACAATGTGTGATTTGGGTTATCCCATTTTTTTTATTATGATGTACAAAACATCCCAGTTGATCAGAATTACGCTGGGCAGTTATTGATACCATTTCAGGGGTAATTATCAGATTTGAAGGATTGGCTTGTTTGGGACAATGAAGAATTTCTTTGTAGGTTTGATATAATTCGCTATAATACCCAGTTGGAGATGACGTATTAAACTGGACAGTATAGGCATTAATAACGGTTTGATCCGTATAAATATCAATATATTGTCCTACGGATACACCAATTCCGGTCATCGAAGAACAATCATAGCCATTTATGTAAATAAATGAACCTTGAGAATTGTAAGTTTCAGATCTAGCTGTTGCCCATGCTGGACCTATCGCGTCTCGAAGATCGGTTGATGAAATATATTGACTTAAAATATTAAGTGGTGTTCCACTTTCTTTAGCATATCGATAAACTGAAAGATATAATTTAGTCCAGTTAGTCATTCCAACTATTAAAATAAGTGGATTTTTTTTAATCGCTATATAAACCATATTGGACGATATATCATGATAAATAAATACAGTTGATTTAGGTAACATTAACCCCGTTTCGCTGTATACATGAAACAGGGTTTGATATTCATTACCAAGAGTATCTGTAGAAATCCATGTTTTTGGCGATATAATTAAACTTTCTTCGAACGACACATAATTTACCCAAAAGACCGCATATTGGTCTCCGAAAGATGGTAATGATAAAGAAGTTTGTCGCGTGTTGGTGATAAGACTGTTTGTAACAAATCGTGAAGATGCTAAATATAATTGAAGATTGACCCCACATTCATCAACCGGAGCATTCCAAATGTTTGAAAAAGTGTAGGAATCTAATGCACGAATTATTGTATTTTGAGAAAGAGACATATGAACTCCTTACTTGTAACAATTAGAAACAATCAATTTTGAAATTCTAACCGCTTCAGTTAAATACGTTGAAGAAACAGAATGGATGGCAGTTTCTAAAGTTTCAGTTGCAAATTTATACGTCTGAATTGCGTGGTGACACCGTTTGCGATAATCACTAGGTGATCCTGATTTATTTTGAAATGTATTTTGTACAAATGATTCAATTTGTGATAATTTAGAAACACATGATAAAACTGAATTTACACCACCAGATAAAGAATTGGTAGAGTTACTCACTTGAGCTACAAAATTAGTAGGGTAATCACCTTTTGTCAAAAGATCTCCTGCACTAATAGTATAAAATTCACCATCATCATCAATGAAAAATTCTGGAAGCATGACACAAATATCATAACTAATATAAGCATCATTTTTATCATGAAACCAATTCATATTACCTTGTAATTTTGTAGTTTTTTCAAGGTAATCTTCAAACTGTAAATTAATAAATGTTACAACATCACCAATTTTATTTAATCCATGATTGATAATGTCATATTTGTATGTTGTACGAACAACTTTAATATTACTGAATGCAGCGCTATCAAATTGTTTAGTTTTAATTTGTTTAGCAATATTCGCCATTTCAGTAATGTATTGTGCTACATTTGCGTGTGCTTTTGTTACATGTTCCTTAATAGACGCATTAGCTTTGGTAATTTCAAAATTAAAAGTATGTTCACATTCCGATTGTATTTCTGAAATTTGTTGATCGCTACTTTTAAATAAATTAGAAACAAATCCTTCTTGAGAAGTAATTTCTTTAATTCGATCATTTGTTAAATAACCTGTACGCTCAAGCGATTTTGTCTTGAATTTAACCGGAAGAGACTCAAACATTTTTCATTCCTTTATTTGTAACAATGATCTACAATGTGCTTTGCAATTCGATATGCATCATCAGCAAAACCATCAGCAGCAGTGGCATAAATTGCTGCCGCTGTATTATAAGTAGCAATGGTGCTCAATAAGCCAATTTCAGAAACTATATCTTTAGAAGTAGCTTCCATAATCATTTTCTTAAAGTTTGCATTAGTATGATCACATTTTTCACGATATGACAACACATTTTTAATAGAAGAAACAATTTGTCCTGATTTAGAAATCAGATCCGTCACAAATGTTGCAGGATATCCAACTGAAGAAAGTTTTGTTTTAGGAGCATCTGTATATGCACCTTTACAAGCATGATGAATCGCTTCTGCCTCAGAATAATGTGTTAATGATTCAATCTTGTCTCTAAATGTCATATATGCATTATTGTGAGTATGTAAATCATAACGCTTTACCAGATCAGTTTCTGCTAAAATACTATCTTTAGGTTTTTGAGAATAAAGCCACTCTAAACATGTCGTAACTGCATGCATGCCAAACAAACCATCTTGTAACAATTTATATTTAATGGTATGTTCACGAAGTGTAAGATTTTCAAAGGCTTCTTTATTAAACTTCTTGCCTTTGATTCCATCGGAAAGACTTTCAATATGCAATTCAAACATGTTAAGATGTGCATCTGAATATTTATAAGCTGTATCTAAATATTGCTGAACATGGCTATTCTTATTATCAATATCGGCACATTCATCTTTTTTCTTAGTATCCAATGAAGAGAAGATACCATCTAAAAATTCCAATGCTGATACAGCAGAAGGATCAATGGTTAGAGATTCAGTCGAAACAACATTATGCTGTTTAACAACACCGGCGATCAACATTTCAAACATTTTTCATTCCTTTTTTATATTGTTACAACGCAGGTAAAAACGATTGCGTTTTTATTAAATCATCCGCAAATGCAACAGCATCTTTATTTAAATCATTTCGTTTAAATGTATTTTGAAGTCCCATTTTACGACCTGATAATACCGTCAAAACCAAATAACACCAATATGGAGGATATTCGATTGACATGGCCGACGTAAGTGCATCGGGTCCAATACTACGCTGTCTCGTGTAAATAAATCTTCTATCGATACCTTCAAGTCTAGCAATACCGAGATTATTAATACCAATACAAACATCATCCAACGTCATAGCATCATATCGATCGCCAAGTACATTTTTAAGTCTTCCAATAATACCCAACAATTGATCTGGGGTACCAAGACCAAGCTTTGAAGTTTTTACCATAATTTCAGCAGTATCTGTATCTGATACAAGTTGTAAAAAAAATAATGAAAACACTGTTGCAATCATTTGTTGTTCAGAATAATTTAAATTAAAAGTACTAGCGATCACTGAGGACATCGACATATTATAGAACCGGCATAGGTAGCGCAAAAGAGATGGCGTAAGCCAAACGGTTGATTTATTGTCATAGTAGGATCGAACAAGAAGATCTCTAACGACCATCGATTGAAATGCTAGTGTATCAACTAATTCTCCTGAATTGCGTAACATGGGAGTCACGTTTTCAAAAATGGTGTTTGAAAATTCGGGTACCACTTTTAAAGTATCCGCAAATCCACTACCATTCACAGATGTAGCAAGTTGTTTAAAATCAAACGTCACGTGTCGGTAAGTTACAACTTCAGGTATAGTTAAACTGGTGGTTGGAAATCTCATAAAATTAAAAAGATGTTCTTTGTGAAGTTCTATAGCCTGATTAAATAAAGAACTCATAGTTGTTACCGCTAACGATTTAGCTCCCACCAGTGATTTTACGTCTGGGATCGAAAGACGATAAGTTCGATTAACAACTAAAAAATTAGTTAATTCATTTAATTGTGTTTTATTGATTGTTGCACGTGTCGTGAGAGTGTCGAAAATATTGACACGTTGTCTAATATTCATTATATGTTTGTCCTAAAAATGTGATCTATAACATGATTCTTATTGCTTAAGTTTTGACGAGAATCCGCGAGGAAAAATTTAAATAATGTGTCACCAGAATTGGAGTTGACTTATGTTACAGAATAACACGTTTCCCAATGCTTACATCAATCTGCAGGATGATTCGGTTGTAACTATTCCTGATCCGACCATTTTACCACTTCATCTTCCATTATTTCTCACATTTGCTGAAACCGGTCCTATTGGTATTCCAGTTATTGGAGGGACAAATACTTTAACAGAAACATTTGGTAGTAATTTTTTAAATGAGCGTTCAATTTATTATCAACATCCTAACGTATTTTTAGCACGTGCTTTAAAATATCAACAAGTGTACATGGTCCGCGTCGCTGATCCTGCAGCCACTCCGGCATCGTTAGTATTAATGTGTGCAGTGACACCTGCAAACATTGTACAGTATAAACGCACAGCAGGTGGCTCTATTATTTATAATAGTGCAGGTGTACCAGAACCCCAGTTACAGGCGGACAATGTGACGATTGTCACACAGCCGGGTGTTCAGCTTACATACTCTATTCGACAATTGGCATCCAATGAAACTATTTCTTCGATCACCACTACAACAGTTGTCAATGGTTCTGTTACAACGACGAATTATCCAATTATGGCGTTTACCACGTATGCCGGATCTGCAGGAAACAATGTAGGATTTAGGTTATTCTATAATTCTTCATTTGATGCAAATGCGGTATCTGATTTAAATGCACTTCTTTATAACTTCCAGCCTGTAAAATTAAATACCAATACAAACATTGAGTCACCAATCTATGATCTTTACAACAGTCAAACCCAAACGTTCTCATTCTTACCGCAAGCGTATGACCCTGCAACTGCAACTTATTATAATCTTGATGAACAAATTGCAAATAATTTTAATACTATAACTCCACCTCCATTTCAATTTTATGTATATAATTCAAACGTCGGATTAATTGGTTCTGCAGTATTAGCAGTATCGCCTGAATTGGCGGGTATTGGAAACTATATGATTAACATTTTTTCCGGGGTTGATAGTAATAACAATCCATATGAACATATGACTCTTGCTGGTAACACGTCCAGTATTTTTAATTCGAACGTTGTGAATTATTTGTCGGGTGGAACCGACGGTTTGATGACTAAATCGATGTTGGAAAATCAAACTGTTGCATTTTTAACAGGTGAAACGAATCCAGCACTTGGGGATGCATTTAGATATCCAATTACACACTTTTATGATTCTGGATATTCGCTTCCAGTTAAACAGCAGCTTATGGGTTTATTTGCATTACGAGATGATGTTCATATCGACTTCTCAACACAAGATGTGGCACTCCAGTCAAATACTGAGTCGATGGATCAATCTGCCGGTTCTGCGTTACGCACAGCAGCATTATTGATGCCGGAATCTACCGATTTTGGTACCCAAACGTGTCGCGTTGATATTTACCCACAATGTGCAACTCTCTCCGATACCAATATTTATAAAAATATTGTGCCCGCTACATTGTGGCGAATGATTACACGGTGTATGTATAACGGAACAGATCGTATTACCGGAGAACCCAAGGGTCGCCCAAATAGTGAAGTGTCAATATTCAATATCAAATCTATTAACTGGACACCTACGACACCACAACAAAAACAACTTAGTTATAATACTGGTATTAATTATATGCAGTATTGTGACATTTCTACATTATTTTATCCTGATCTATTATCGGTATATCCAATTGATTCCTCCCTTTTGTCAAGTTCCGTATTTGCTGATTATGTAGCAGTATATTTGAAAAAGATCATTCGTCGTCAGTGGACTATTATCGTTGGACGAGATGATCCTCCAGCAACGTTATTTACCACTATTGCTAAAGCGATCGACGCCGCTGCCTCCTATGCATTTAATGGAAAAATTTCAACGACAACTGTTGTTTCGCAGACTGCGATCGATACTGCACTTGGTTACCAGATGACAGTCACTACAACTGTCAAAGGCAATCCGACCAATCGGGTCTGGAAAGTCATTGTTCCCATTACACGAGCATAAGGAATTTAACTAATGTCGGATAGTAATTCAGCACCATTTGGGTTATATAACGGTGGATTAATTACAGCAGCGGGGCAACTTGGCGCGTCTGATAATTCAGCAGTAGCAGACATTTCATGGGGTGCTCAATTAGGCACTGGTCCTAATCTTCCCAATATTGACGGAGCTACTCCACTTGTGATGAGTCCACTTGTGGTTGTGGTGACACGCGCTCCAAGCATGTTTACCGCCAATCAAGTTACTGTTTTGAAGGCCTTAGTGGAACGCCACGCAAAAGAAATTTCTGGCGTTGACTTTGGTTATACTCTTGAAGGCAGTCCAACTCCCGTTGGACAAGATGGTCAAGAGTTACATATGCCTACAAATTCAAAGCGCACATCAGTAACTCCTACGATTACATTTCAAGAACTTGTTGGTAATCTCGGATGGAATTTTATTAAAAATTGGATCTTTTCTATTAAGGATCCTGACACTCAAGCTTCCATGTTATCTTCATTAGCAAGTAACGCTAGTATCAGCATGGCACCAATGTTGATGTCATCATTCACAATGGATATATTCTGTATCCAATTCGATCCAACGATGCGCCCGGAAAATATTATCGACGCATGGGCGATAACAAATATGTGGCCGCAAGAGACTGGTCTCATTGGAGCAAAACGTCAAATTAATCATTCGGAAATGCCTGAACGCCAAATCCAATTTTATGGATTATTACAGCATAATCGAAACACTGTAATTGCTGGAATGAACATTGCATCGCAATTGAATCTCCACAAATCTGATTATCAATATGCCCCGCCTGTACAATCGTCTCTCGATCCAGCACTGGCTGCATATGGATTGGGTGTTGAGGTGGCAGCACAGGGTAATTTTACACCAATACCTTCGTCAAGTGTGCCAACCACTCCAGGTTCCCCATTGTAACTATATACTTGATTTTAATGATGGTATCCCGG
>Ga0213848_1085686_pt1 | contig 10570 bp, 2 predicted proteins | sample ABC_MetaT_FD_165507 | JGI IMG/M metagenome (GOLD analysis project Ga0213848, IMG submission 165507) | Metatranscriptome of freshwater microbial communities from post-fracked creek in Pennsylvania, United States - AB:C (Metagenome... | ecosystem: Environmental > Aquatic > Freshwater > Creek ... | reverse complement strand
TATATGGTGTATATGTAGTTATTATTTGGTACCACTATATGCTTATGTGGTGTGTAATTTAAGCTAACCGTTTGTTACATGGGCATAATGATGTATAGGGCTGCTATTTAGTGATTTATTATATGGGTATAATATGGTTTAAAATGAAAACAAAACAAACAAAACAAAAATTAATAATATAAATTATGAATTGAAGTATAATTTAAACTACCCGTATTTATATAGGCTCTTTGTTATATTTTCATGAAGTATTAAATAGTTATAAGTAATTTTAGTTGTATGATTTTAAATAGAAATAATATTTGATTACCATCATTAATTTGAGAGCGTAAAATGATTGTATTATAATATTTAAATATTGTACACCTCTCGTGTTTTGGGGGAGCGTTAGGTAAATGGATTTAAGGCACTTTAAATATTGAGTTCAACAAAATGTGTTAGGAGATAGAGAAGGATGTTGTCTTTTGGTTGTTTACCTCTCCTATTTGTTTGGAATATTTAAAGGCTAGTCGTCATGAAACTTTTTTATGAATCTATATTTTGCTTTTCATATTGGAGCATTTGTTAGTACTTTCGTATACGTTAGATACTGAGATATAGTGAAAACTAACAGAGGTTAAATCGTAAACCCCTACCCTGATAACTTATGTCTTGTTTAAAGAAAATTCAAACTTATGATGAAATCTGCTCAAATGAAAATGGATTAATTGTTGAAACTTATTTTGGATCATTTACATTCATTAAGGATAAAAAGTGGAGACCAAAAATGTTTATAAAACATCTAAAGTCTTACGTTTTATCTGAATTTTATGAAAAAAGTCAAGAATATATAATCAGAGATCAATTATTTACTAGATTATCAACTTTCATTAATAATCCAGAATATAGATTAAAGGCAATAAATTTAGCTTTTTCAATAATTCATTTCGATTTTGAGGATTATTTAGATTATGGTCAAGATTTTGTATTACCAATGAGTTTTTTTAATTGGTGTACAAACTTTGACTCATCATTTAATTTTAAAAGTCCAATAACATACGGACAGTTTTTAGTTTATAATTTAAAATATAATTATGGTTCAACGAAAGTTGAAGATTTTAAACTTTTAATTGGCGATTCACCTTATATAAGTAAAATGTTACAATTAGCAGGAGATATTGAATCAAATCCTGGACCCGTTTTTAGTAAGCCTACATTTAATAGAGAATGTACGATAAATGTAGGAACTGAAAGTTTTAGTGATTGGGTTAATTTACCAACTTTCTTTTCATCGTTAACTAGTAATTTTGCTACTTTTGTTGAAAAATTACCTGATAAAAATGATATCACTTCTTTTGCTTTGCAATTATTTTCAAGAATGGAACAAATTTCTTCTTCTATAGTCGATTCAACTTCTAATTTTTCAAGTATTATGGAAAAGGGATTTAATATTATGAAAGAAATGGTAACTAAATCACTTGTAGTTTTAATTTTTATGATTTTTAAGTCTGCATTAGCTGCGAATGGATGTATTAATGTTATTGGAAAATTTTTATTTAAATATTGTAATTTTACACCTATTATTTATAAAATGAAAGATTTAATTTTTAAAGATTCTTCTAGGGTTTCTACAGAAGGTTGTGTTGATGATTTCTTCGATTTAGATCCAAAGACGTATTTACCAATTGCTGGAACTGCAATATTTGTTTTATTATTCACGACAATGTTTAAAAAAGATGTTGCAAAGCATGATATGAAATCTGTTTTTTCTGATGCTTTTATTATGAATCGAGGAATTGATTCATTTGCAGGTCTTTTTGATAAAGCTTTTTCCATCTGGGATATGATAACAAATAGATTGCTGCAGCAGCAAATTGGCATGGAATTCCCTTTAAATAAATATGAAGCATCAATTAAGGTTAACAAGTTTATGGCAGATTTAAAAAAAATTTTTGATAGGGATTTTGATTTACTTGATTTTGATGATAAAAAACAATATAGAAGAGATGTTTCTGATTTGCACAAGCAGTCGATTGATATTCTTGTAGCTGTTGATTCTATGGAACGAAAAAGACAAGCTGGAATTAGACAAATGATCACTTTATTAAATCAGAAATATTCTCAAGTTATTAGTCAACCTTTAACTGGGAAAATGAGACTACCAATGTATCCTTTATTACTTGCAGGAGGTAGTGGTGTCGGTAAAACTCGTCTTTTGCCTATACTTCAAGCTATTTCAGCAAAAGTAATAGAAAAGGAACTTGGTGTTCCTGTTTCACAAGAAAATGTTGTTGCATTGAATATGGAGGCCGATCATGCGGATGGATATTTAGGACAGTATATTGTTTTTTGTAATGATGTTTTTAAAAAGAAAAATTCTGAGACAAATCCTAATAATGAGTTAGATTTTTTTATGAGTGCAATAGATCAAGCACCGTATCCTTTAAAAATGGCAAATTTAGCGGAAAAAGGTATGTTTTTTACTAGTTTGGTTGGTTTAATTTCAACAAATGTTGTTGATATAAAACAATATGCTGAAACTAGTCAGTCGTATACTTCTGCAATATGTACTAGATTAAAGAATAATTATAAAGTAACTGTTATTCCTTGTTATAGAAAATTTATTTCACCTAAAGATAAAAGATTATTAGTGCAAGATCAAAAACATTTTCAACATTCAGTGGATCCTATAAGAGCTAGATATAAGATTTTTACAGAGAAATTTGCAGAATGTGGAATTAGAGAGATTAATCATGAAAATTTACTTGATACATATACTGATGCTGAATTTGAAAGAATGCCTAAAGAATTATTAAAAAATTTACCTGAAAACGCAATTAATACTTTTGTTTATAAATTTCGACGATATAGATTAGATCCTTTTGAAGAGTGTGGTCCATGGATAACATTTACTGATTTTGCTACCGAATACGCAGAGAGTTTATCACGTCATATTAAATCTGGAAGTATTACATTAAAAGAACAAACAACTTTTTATAATTTAAGTTTGGAAGATATGTTGTTAGGAACTAAATTGCAAATGGATGATACATTGTTAGTGGATAGAGTTCCAACAGAAGGAATGTATTCAAATTTTATAGATTGGATGTGGCCAAACCCAGAAAGAAATGAATGTACTGAAGTAGAGATTTTTCATGATTGTGAAGGTCCAGTTAATTATGAATTTGAAGAATGTATTAAGGCCTTTTTAAGTGCTTTTGCTGCTTATACATGTTGGAGAGATTTTTCTGAGTTAGATGATGTTGCTTACACTACTTTCAGGCATGGAGTTAATAGATTTGGTGATGATTTTTTGCATGAAGCTTTACATAGAGCTAAAGATATGATGGATAGAAGAAATCAATATTTTGAAAGAGAAACACTTTTACATGGGACCTTTACCGCTAAATATGAAATAATTAAGAATAAATTTTTACAATCAAAAACTTTTGTCTTATTTAAACAAATTGGTATAATATTGAGTGGTGTTATTATGGTGTATGGCGCTAATAAATTGTTGACTTCTTTTATTGATAGTAAAGTTGAAAATTCAAATCCAAATGCACTTCAAGTTAAAAATATTGTTGTTGATAGAATAGCAAAAAGAACATGGCTAGAATGGTTTTCTGATTTAATTAAAGGTAGATTAAATACAATAAAATTAACTGATATTACAGATATTGAATTAAGTTACTCTGATTTAGTTACATTATACGAAATGTATGGTGTTGTTGTAACTTCTGAAACAAGTTCTCCTGGCGGTAAAACTCAACAAAGACATCGTTTATTAAGATTACGAGTACCAACTCAAGTAGCTATGGAACTAGTTGAAAATATAAGAAATGTTCATTTGATTGATGAGGGAGTTGAATTTGAGGAAAATAAGATTAATACTGTAATGGTTCAAACTGAAGCTTTAATGTCACAATTAACAGAAACAATGGTTGATCATATAATTCCTGCTAGTCAATGGTATATGAGTTGCGGAGATTATGGAATAGGTAATGCTACGTTTTTGGATGCTGAGCATATTCTTGTACCCTATCATTATACTGAAACATTAAATTCTCTTAGAAATCAAAAGAAAATTAATGATAATACTAGGGTTCAATTTCAACGTGGTCATACATTAAGAGAGAAAATTCATGGTTCAAACATTAATAAGGAAATAATTACTGAAGTTAGATTTTTAAATAATTTTAAGCGAATTGAGAGTGGATTACCTTCAAACCCAGATAAGAAATTTCAAAAAGATGCGGTAATTATAACTTTACCATCAAAATACCGAAGTGGGACCACTTGTAGAGATATTAAGAGTAAATTTATAAGGCGTAAAGAAATGAGTCGATTGTCTGCAATTCAATGTCAAGGTAATATGTTCAATTGGCGTATGCATGAAGGTCAAATTTTTGATAATAATACAACTTTAACTGATATCACTCCTATTAATATAATTAAAGAATATGAAGCAATGGCCTTAACAGAAGTTCAACCACATACTTTCGAAGATGGAACAAAAGGAGAAATTTCTATTATTTTAACAGCACGCTATGAATATTCAATTAATTCTAGAAAAGGAGATTGTGGCTCCTTATTGTATATTTCAGATAATCAATTACCAAATGGAATAGCAGGAATTCATGTTTCAAAAGCAATGACTGCTGGAAAATCTTGTTCTGTACCAATTTGCTATGAAGATATTTTGGAAACTCTTGAAACGAAAGTAGAAACACTCGGTTTAATTCCTTTAGTAGAATTAAGTAAAGAAGATTTGTACGCTCCAGATAGAGTAGCTCCAGAATATCCTTATGAAGTTCAAGGAAAAATTATTGATGAAAAATATACTGTTTATCAACCAACTAAATCTTCTTGGAGACATTCTCCTTTGGGAGAACATTTAGAAGATTTAAAATTTAAGTATAAAGGGAAAGGAAAAGATTATAACATTCAATTTCATATGGATACAGCAGTATTACGTCCATTTGTAAGTAATTCAATAGAATATTCAGTAAAGAATGGTAAAATATATAAAGGTAATATTAAATTAAATGAGGAACAATGGAATGATTTTAATGAAAGTGGAGCAAAATTTATATCTCCTATGTTACAAGGTTTAAAGAAAGCACAACGTGAAGTACCATATTTCAATCCTATTTTAATGAGTAGAATAACAGAGTTTTTAATCAAAAAATTAGCGTCAGGAGGCAAAGCAGGTTACTGTGACTTGTCAAAATATTTAAGTTCTATAACTAATACAGAAATGAGTAGTTATAATAAAGAAAGAGAGTACTTAGACGAATTAGTTACACGTATGATGAAGTTTTGTTCACACGATAGTGTTGAAAAATATTTTAATAATAAGATTGATTTAAATTTTAATAATATGAAAGATGTGTGTGACACAGTTGTTGAACCTTGTGAAAAATATGGAAAATTGTCAGTTTATTATTTGGATTTAGCAAAAGAAATGCGAAAAAGTGATTTTATTGCAGCATGGCCTGCATTAACTAGTATGATGTTTTCTCAAGCAAATTTTGTAAATAAACCGGTGAAGAAAATTTTTGATATAAGAACAGCAATCAAAGGAATTGATGGAAATCGAGCTTGTAAATCTATGAATGCTAAATCATCACCTGGATATGGAGGTCTTCTTAACGGAGGTATTCCATATATGAATCGTGGTTTTCCTTTTGGAAAAAAGTGTTGGTTTGGTGAAGATTATATGTTAGATGATACAAAAGTTGATATTACTGTGAATGGAAAAGTTGTTTGCACAAAAGAGCAAGTGCGTGAGAATTTTGAAGGTTTAAATCGAGATGTAGAAAAAATTTTGGAAATTGCAAAAGTTGAAAGACCACCAGTTATCTTTGTTGCTAGTTTGAAAGATGAGAAAAGAGCATTTGAAAAATGTATGCAAGGAAAAACGCGTGTATTTTTTCAATGCGACATGTCGACTTGTATTGCTTCTAAAATGTTGTGTGGTCCAATTTGGTCTTGGTATATTTTAAATAACATTGAGAATCAATTGTGTATTGGAATAAATCCGTACGGTATTGATTGGGAAAGAATTGCGGAGAAAGTGACTAGATTTGGCGACAAGTGTATAGTAGCTGGAGATTATGCTGCATTTGATCAATCTCAAGGAATGCAAAATATGATTTATGTAGATGCAATAGATGAAGGTGTTGCAATAAGAGGTGACATAACTGATGAGGAACAATTAAATCAAATGAGACATTTGCAGAATGGTATTTCTAAGAAAAGAATTATTGCTAATAATATTGAGGTTACTATTGATCAAATTGTAGAAAGTGGTGGACCTAAAACTTGTATTAAGGATTGTTTACTGAATCTTATTAATATGTATTACTTATTTTGCCTTTTATTTGATAATTGTGGTACAATGAATGATGAACTTTTATTAAAAATAAATATTGCATTGGGAATTGTTGCTGATTTCCAAGCATTTAAATTAACTGAAGAATTCCAATTATTACCTAATTTAACTAAAAAACATATAGAAATTGTTAATACCATACCAATTCCAAAAGTAAGTTTAATGGATTCGGCTGATTATGTAGAAATACAAGTTTGTGGTGATGATCATTTATTAGCTGTAGCAAAAGAATTACAACCCTGGTTTAATCAAAGAACAATTTCGGCACTTATGAAAATTATTGGAATGGATTATACTGATGAAACAAAAACAGGTGTAATGCCACCAGATTTAAGAACAATTGAAGAAGTAACTTTTTTAAAAAGGAAATTTAAAAAATTTAATAATCATGAAAGAAAATGGATCGCCCCCTTGGATATTGATGTTGTGAAGGAAATACCATTGTGGCGAACAAATAATCAAAGTATAGAAGCTCCAGAAGCTTTATACGATAATATGAAAACTGCTTTACGTGAAATGGCGTTACATGGGAGAACTGAATATAATGATATGAAAAAATTCTTTGAATTTTCATGGAGTGAATTATATCCTAAAAAAGAAGTTCACTTTGAATTATATGAAGCTTCTCTCTATGAAACATTGAACTCGGAATCTGATCTTGAATTTTGACTAAGTTTAGTATTAAGAATAATATTTGCATTATGCCTTTTAGTTTTATATTATAAAAGGAGACAAGTACGAGTACTATGCATCTTAAAAATTAACTGTAATGAGCGAACGCTTCGGCTAATAGCTAACATAAAAATGAATAAAAATATACAATCTAATTTTAAACAACAAGAAATTGTTAAATATTACTTACAAGGTATTTATAATAAATCGGAAATTTTTAAAAACCAACAAGAAACGCCTTTTGCTGATGAATTAACACTTGATGATTCATCACACAGTATTGCTAGTTTTTTGCGCAGACCCATTGATATTTATAATTTTAAGTGGTCTGTAAACAATACTGTTAATAGTGAATTGATTCCTGGAGGATTGAAGTTCCCGGATGTTTTATTAAAATCTCAATCTGTAAAGGATAAATTGCGAAATTTTGTTGGTATGAAAGGTAAATTAATGTTGCGTATTAAATTAAATCCTCAACCATATCAACAGGGTGTTCTTTTAGCTTATTATATTCCAAATGCACAAAAAATTTCTAAAAAAGTTGATATGATTCAGGCTTCGTTATCTGGAAAAACTGGTTGTCCTGGTAATGTCGAAATTGATGCTCAGGGAGGAACAATGTATGATATTGAAATACCTTATGTTTCTGAATTTAACTATTATAATCTTTTAACTGGACAAGGTTCTTACGGAAATTTTTATTTTACTCCTTATTTACAATTACGTTCAAAAACTGCAAATGACTTTATTAATATAACTATTCAAGCTTATTGGGTTGATCCTCAACCACAGTTTACAACTGGTGTTGATATGAAAGTACCTACGGAAAGTGAAGAACAACAATTACATAATAATACTTTAGAGACAGGAGGGTCTACACATATTTTAAAAACTGATTTAATTGACACTTTACAAACTGGACAAATAAAACCATCTACTGTTTTGAAAACTGGAGCAAATTTATTACAACTTGCAGGCTACCAAAAACCTAACATTGAAACTGGAATTCAACAATCTCATTTGCAAACAAATAAATTTATGGCAAATTATAATGGAGAACAATTTTCACATTCTCTTGCTTTGAGTTCAACTAATAAATTGGAACATCCTCCTCGTCCAACTTCGACAGAGGATGATGAAATGAATCTAAGAAGTATTTGGATGAAGTCTACTTTTTATAAATCTTTTACGTGGTCAACTTCTAATGCAAAGGGAGATATCCTATATCATGATGAAATTTACCCTGCTAAATTTGCACCTTCTGCAACTTCTAATGTTTTAAATTCAACTTTTCTAGGGTACGCTACTGCTCCTTTTACACAATGGAAAGGTTCAATAGTTGTTCAGGGACGATTAGCAAAAACACAATACCACTCTGGTTCAATTAGAATTTCATGGGTTCCTGGTTTATATGATAATGATTTTAATGCAAACGTAATTAATTCTCCAAATTTTAACATGAATATGAATTATTCAGAAGTAATTGATATAAAAGAAAATAATGAATTCACTTTTGTTGTTCCTTACACTTCAACGGCACCAGCTTTATGGAATGTTAATCCACACTCCAAACAAGCTGACAACATAGCAAAACATAATTGGTGTTGTGGCTCTATCGTTATTGATGTGTTCACCGACCTTGTAGCTAATGAAACTATTGTTGTTCCAACAATTGACATTGCTATTAGAGTTGCTGGTGGATCAGATCTTGAAATGATGGGAGCTACTGCACCAAATATTTTTCCTTATTCTCCTACTGTCGAAACCGAAGGAGTTAGTGGAGAAGAAGTGGGTGAGCGTTCTCAAGAAGATCAAGAAATTCTCAACCCCGTTACTGGTAGTCTTAAAAATTCTTTTCTTACTTCCGCTTTATTAACTGGTGAATGTGTAACTTCTGTGAAAAATTTTTTGGGAAGACAGGCTTTGTATTCAAAAATTGATGGTAATACTGCGACGGGAACTATTAAAATATCTCCATATGATTTTCAGCGACCTTTATCTGCTTTATCTTCAAATATAACTAATTTTGATTTTCTTGATTATTTCTCTTTTATTTATGGATGGTATGCAGGAGGAGTAAATCTTTCATTTTATAATCAAAGTAATAATGCAATTAGGTATTATGAGGTAAGAAGTTTACCTGGTTTAAATTCTTATTATCCTTCAACTTTTGAACGTGCTGTTGCCTTGACATCAACTGAACAGACTAGTTATGATAATACTTTAGCATTATTGCCTCTACCAACTCAAGTTGTAAAATCTGATTTAGAAGGTATGGTTCATATTATGGTACCATATTATAATAGAGTACAAATAACGCCTGCTTTAACAAAACCACAAACAGTAAATTTAACAGAAGAAGGTTCATATCCAACTCCAATTTTATATGTACGAACTGATAATGTTTTTCCAAATACAAAAATTTTTAGAGCAGCAACTGATTCATTTCAATTTTATTATTTATTAGGACCACCTCAAGTTGTTTTGTTATCTGGTTCAGCACAATTAACTCCTTTTATTTATCCTGATGTTTTTATTAAACAACAAAAACAAACTGTTGAAGATATAGGCGGTGGTTCAACAAAAGTCGGTCCTTTTTTCCAAAATAATAGTTTAGTTTTTACAGGAGCAACTCCTATGACGTTAACACCAGACACATTTTTCTTATCAAGATATCAATTAAATAATGGAGATCCTTGGTCTTTTATGGTAACACCAGGAGGTGATACTTATGATTTCACTTTAGCTAGTGGAGATATGAGAATTGCTAAGAGTGGAATTTCTACCTATGCTTGGAATTTGTTGAATGGTGCTTTTACAGGAACAGTTGTTGGAACACAAAATACTTTCCATGTTTTAACTCCTGTTAGTTTATCTAATTCAGAACCTATTAAGAGATCAACAATAACAAGTACATCATCTACTTTTAATAATACTTCTTGTATTATTTCTGGCATAAATAGTGGTGTTTCGTTCCCACCAAATACTCCTGTTTTAGTAACAAATGATCCTGGTGTTCTTGTTTTTGATTTTAATACACGTGCACCTTTAATAATTCCAAAGAATGTTACAATTTCTATTGGAGCTGCAGGAACAGTGAATTATAATGGTATAAGTTATTCATTCATTACTGCGGTAGCAAATGATATTAAATATTCTAATGGTCTTTCACCTAATCCTTATGTTCTTAATGATCCAATATAAAATATTCCGTGCTCACGGTTATAATATGAGACATCCGAACTTCCGGTTATAATAGAAGTAATTTTACGTTAATGATTAAACGTGCCCTTACATAGTATGCGAGCTTAAAATCATTCAGTAGTTTTCACTGTAATGAAAACAATTATTTAAAGTATAAAAATAAAAGTAATTTTTCAGAAAAAACAATTACTTCAAGTCTAGAATTTTAATATTATTTGTCTTATAAATCTTGTAATTTTTCACGCTTTATTATTAAATTTTATACCCAACACGCGGGTATTCTGTTGTATTGATTTAAATGTGACAGAAGTAGTCGTT
>Ga0213848_1247707_pt1 | contig 10977 bp, 16 predicted proteins | sample ABC_MetaT_FD_165507 | JGI IMG/M metagenome (GOLD analysis project Ga0213848, IMG submission 165507) | Metatranscriptome of freshwater microbial communities from post-fracked creek in Pennsylvania, United States - AB:C (Metagenome... | ecosystem: Environmental > Aquatic > Freshwater > Creek ... | reverse complement strand
ACTTTCTAAGTCTATCTTATAATCGTTAATCATGTATCAATCTGCTCCTTTTCTTTTTGCCACTTCTCTTATTTTGATGATAACACTAATGCTTCTTTCTGTTGTTCTATTATCATTTTGAATATTTATTGTATTCTTCTTTAAAATAATTATACACTTCTGGAATGTACTTTTTATAATATGGTTGATTATCTATACACCATTGTTTTAATTCTTTATGAGAATTAAATGGTTTATGCCATGAATTTCCATTCATTATTGCATTGAACATCGGAGATAATTCATTTATAAAATCTCCCACAGTCCATCCTTCCCATATATGTTTTTCTTTATTCATAATTTAAAAGGGTAATTTTTCTAACCATTGAAGAAAAATACCATTGTTTTTATAAACAATGTTTGTCACTTTCTTAAATACACCATTTGTTTCCCACACATTTTTATTATATGCTGCTGAAGCAGGATGAGAAAGAGGAAAGTCTAATGATTTATTAACAGAAAATTGTTGAAAATATTGAGCATTCTTTCCTAAATAAATGATAGGAACATCCATATATTTAAAAACATTTTCAAATAAATATTGAATAAATGGTTTCCATATTTCTGCATGACTTCCAGCTTTATTTTCTTCCACTGTTAAAGAGCTATTTAACAACAATATTCTTTCATCACACATGAATGTTAAATCTGGATTTTTTATTCTATCAAGAGCTAGTCCATCATACACATCTTTCTCTATTCCATCATACAATATTTCAAGAGAAGGTTGTAATTTCATTGTATTAGCACAACAAAATCCCACACCATTTGCTATTGGAACATTATTCTCAAATTTAAAATATGGATCTTGTCCGAGAATAATAACATTAACATCATTTATTCTCACCTTTTGAAATACATTATATACATCAGAAGAAAGAGGAGCAATTTTAGCTCCTCTTTTTCCTTCTTTTTTCAAAAAATCATATATTTCATCCATTGTTCCATCATCAAACAAAGGCTCTATTTTCTTCCACCATGTTCCAAACATAGGAGCAAATTTCTCTTTATTTAGTTTTCCCATAGTTCCAATTGTTTAAACATTGATTCTTCTACAGCTATTTCTTTGTTAAATTGTTTGTTTAATTCTTCTGTATAATTATCTAATAATATTCCTGATTCATTAATAAAGAATTTATGAGCATTAATATGACTACTCATCCAATTAGTAGGATGTGTTTCTTTTAATGAATGTGTAACATGCTGATATAATTGGTATAAACTACCATCACATTTATAATCAAAAGAAGGTAATTGAATTTCTCTGTTAATAATATTCAATTGTGTAGAGGTAATTATTTCTTCTTCTATAAACATTCTACCAATTAATTCAGCACTAGTCCTTTTGCTTACCTCTATTTCCTTCATAACATCTCTTTCATATTGAATTTTTTCAAAAGCATCAGCACTTCTTTTTATATATTCTTCAATAGTTTTGGGGGTAAATTCTTGAATACTTCCTGTATGCTTTTTACGAAAAGAACCAAAATTTCCACTCACCATATTGTTAGTACACACTATCACTTTTGCGCCAATTGCAAAACCCACACTTCTCACTTTATTATAACTATTCAACCATCCTAGTTGTAGTTTCATTTCACTGTCTGCTACATTACTAATAGTATATTTTCCTGTAGCAATTAATCCTTTACTTGCTGCTGTATATGATTCACTCTCTAATTGAAACCCTGCTTTTTCAATTCCATTTAATGTTAAATCAATTAATTCTCTGTAAATGACAGGCTTATATGTTCTGCTTTCCAGAGGAATTTCTGTCCTCAATAACATTTCTTTTGTTACATTATAATTTTCCATTTTTATTTTTTATTTATATTATTATATGAAAATTTATATTTTTCTTCCATAATATTTCTTAATTTATTGTTGCAAATAATTCTTCTAAAAATTTATTTAATTCTAGAGAAGAGGGTTTTATTAAATGTTCACATTCTGTTGGTCTTTCTTTTAAATACCATTTAACGTACCCTTTATAATACACTCTCAAATCACAACCAATTTTTGATGTTGTATTTTTTAATATCTTATCTCCAGAATAGTCTATCCAGACGTGAAAACCACTTTTACTAGGATAGTTAAAATGAATTTTAAATAATTCATCATATAAATGATGAGGTATATTATCTATACCTTTTACCTTTCCTGGCTTATTATCAATATCTAATACAATATATTTTCCTGGACAAACAGCTAATGAATATCCTTCAGGCAAATCTCCAATAAAATGAATATTATTAGGCAACATTCCCCAAGAAATAATTGGTTTATTAGTTTTATTGTCTAACAAAAAACTTTTCATATTTTAAAATTTATACAAAGATTTTGCTTCCTCTGTTTTCCAGAAGTTTCCATAATTTCTCACTTTACAATATCCCCAAAGCTTATCAATTTCATCTAAAAGAAAACCATCTTTACTTATTTCTTTTGATAGTGTAATTTCTAAATCTTCTTTTTCTTTTTCTAAATACAATGTATAGCCTATCAACACAGTTATTGCACTATTTCTTCCTCCTTCTTCAAAACTAATATTATTATCTTCTATAAATTTTCTTATCATTTTCTTAAATTTTTAAAGTGACAAATATGGGTTCTCAGCTATCCAAACCTTTGCTTCTTCTTCATTTTCAAATCCTGCTGCTGTCCAATCTTTTGCTCTTATACAAGCCCATGTATCGCTGTTATTTGGAATATTCTTTTTTTCATTTTTTAAATTCCTTAATTCCATTAACAAAAGTTCTATTTCTCCCATTTTATTTTATGTTTAATTTTTCTAATAATTGTTTTAAATAGTCATATTTTTGTTCTCCAATGATTATTTCTTTTTTTTTGTCTGGATGATTTTCTGGAAGATAAGGAAGATAATCTTCTGGATTTGCTTCAATGGCATATTCTTCATTCATTTCTCCATACCACTCAACATTTTCTTTACATTTTATATATTTTCCATTTCTAATTTCTTCAATATGAAGAACATCATTTCTGTTTGTTGATAATATACATTTACATAAATCTTTTTCACCGTAGTGCCAGTATTTAAACTTATACCATTTTCCTTCTTCAAATTTCATAATTTATTTAATATAAATTTTCTAATTCTTTTAATTCTTCAGAAGTAATAGATAAAGTTTTTTCCCAAACTTTTATAATTTTCAAAACCAGTTCAAATTCTTCTTTTGTTTTGTTATAATAATCTATTCCTTTTTCTGATTTATAAATATTTTCTGTTTCTAAAATTTCTTCTATTAAAGAAATATATTTAGAAGTTACTTTACTTACATCATAGCCTCTATTTGTATATTTTACTACTCTGGAAAATTGTCTTACCAATCTTTTACAAGACCATGGATCTGTTTTATAATAGGAAGGATTCCATCTATTCCAATTACAATCAAACCCTGTAGATTCTCTTAAAGACAATGTTTTTCCTGTTTTAATATCATACCCTACAGTTATAATATCAATGTCAAAATTTGACAAAATATCAAAAACATTATTTTGATGTTTTTTATAAATAATATTAATAGGAACTATAGTGTTATAGTAAAATTTTATAGTTATAAGTTGAAGTTTATCTAAAGAAGATTTATTATTTTTTAGATATTCGTCTAACTTATGTTTTTCTAATTTATCTAAAATTTGAAACATTTTATTATATTTCATAAAATATAATAATGCTGTAAAACTTTGTTCATTATATGTGAATATATCAAGATCCATATTCCATCCTTCTTGATAGCCATTAATCATATATGAACCAGTGATAGCTCCGTCAATATCTTGAGAAGCTATTATATCAAATGCTGCTTTAAATTGTTCTTGCATAATATAAAATAAAAAGTGAGAAAATATTGAAATTTCTCTCAATATCTCTCACTTATAATGTTAAAAAATTAAATATTCTTATCTACATGAATTTTAGCGGCTGCTATAATTTCTTCAATTGTGTAAATTTTATTTAATTTCACCAATCCTTCAGAGAAATATTCTCCTACTTTTTCAACATCATTAATTACATTAAATTCTTGTAATAATGTGTTTATTTTCTTAGATTTTTCTTTGTCTTTTTCAAAATCAGCAAATTGTAAAGCATAATTCACCAATTCATCATTTACAGCACTAACAGGTTTTGTAGGAGCATCTACATATTTCACTGTTTTACTTTCATTAATACTGTTTAACACTTCTCTCTTGATGCTATCAAGACTCACTGTTTGTTTAACACTAAAATCTTTGTCTTTGATTGCTTCTGCTAATTTAACAAAATACTCTGCTGCTTTTTGTTCTTTCACCCAACCGTCATGCGTCACTGGCTTGTTTGATGTGTTACTTACTAAATACCCCGCTTTGTTTAAAGCTACTTTTGATGCTAATAAAAATTCCATTTTTGTTTTATTTTAAAATTAAGAAAAAATTGATTAATTAATTGTTGTTATCCAGTCTGTTATGAAAATAGTTTCCTTTTTTGGTTTGAACCATTTTGCATAACCTGTTACTCTTTCTTTTTGTTCTGTATGTAAAGAATAGAGAGTTTCCACTGTAAAATTACATTCTGTACTATCTGATGATTTATCAAATTCACCGGGTGAATCATCATCACCCATTGAAATCACGGTAGAATATTCTTTTGGTTGTTTAACAATAGCTCTATACATTTTACCTTCATTGTTATATCCACTTTCTCTAGCTAATTCTATTATGTCAGATTTTTCTACATCTTCATAATCTATTAGAATAGTTTTTCCTGATGTTAACATAATGTCTGCATAAAATTTCTTAGACATTAGTTTTGCTAAATTTGTAATTGTCTTCACCACTGCTCTTGGCATACTTCCTGATACATCTAATATTAATAAGTTCTTCATATTAGATTTTCTTGCTGCATTTCCTACATTCATTCCTAATTGCTTATTAAAAGCTGTTGGATCAAATATCACTTCATCAATAATATTTGTTTCTACAGCAGCTCTTAAATCATCCAACCATTTTGGAAGAATTTTTAATTCTGCTAATTTGTCAAAATTTACTAAATAACTGTCCTGAATAAATTCATTTACACTTATAACATCTCCAACACCTTCTCCATCATCAGGAAATATTCCTCCAGAAGAAAGAGAATAACTCTTTAAAAATGTAGAATATCCCAATCTTCTTAAACAATCATCCCATTTAATAGGGATGTCTGTTTTCTTACAACTTCTCAATAACACCTGAAATTCCAAATAAATTGTAATAAATTCCAATTCTTTTCTGTCAGCTAATATTCTCGGAAGTCCTTTTGGTAATTCATCCCAATCTTCCTGATTTTCCACCAGCCATATAGGTGGCAATTCTAATTTTCTACTTACGATTTTTTGTATCATTTATTATTATTTTGTACAATTAATTTCAATAATTCAAGAAATTCAACTTCTTCTCCTTTCTTAATATTCAAAAATGATACATCCATAGGAGAAGCTATTTTCTGTTTAAGAAAAGGTAATAATTCTGCATCATAAGGACTTTCTAATCCACATCCTATTTGGATTATAGCCTTCTCTATACTGCGGGGTGTTCTGTAATTCCAATCACTATGTTCAAAATTTTCTTTTTTAATTAATGTACACAAATGTTTGGAAATAGTTTTTGGTATGCCGTATTTATCTTTTAAATATTCTTGATACTCTTTTTCATCAAATTTCAAATCATATCTAATAAATCTTTCTTTAATCTGAGGTGTAATATTAATGAGTCCTTGTGGATTTGAAGCAGCCACTATCATTATATCTGCTAATTTTTTACCACTTGGTAACACTCTGTCTTCAAGAAGATTAAGAAAAGCATCAAGGGTAGCCTTCAAAGTCCCATTAAATACTTCATCTATAAACAATATATCCCCATCTTTTAATTCACTTAATTCATGACTGTCATACACTTCTAATTTCTTTAATTTGCTATTAGGCATTGTCATAGCACTCACTTCATTAGGCATTCTTTGACTTAATGTTAATTTCTTCATGAAAACACCTTTTTTTTCAGCAAATTCTCTCACTAATGTGGATTTTCCCATTCCTGGAGAAGACATTAACAATGGAACAGTTCTTTTTCTTAATTCTTTATTATTGTATGTATTTTCTAAAATGTCTAATATTCTTTTTTTCATTCCTATTTCTTTTTTTATTTCTGTGTTGGGAATTGTTCTTACATCTAATGGTTTTCCTAATACTTCATAATATTCTATTTCTCTAGGTGTAGCATATCTCCATTCATAATCTTCATCCTCTATATCAAACTGATAAGCATCCCATCCATTATCTATAGACCCTTGATTATCTAATTCTGTATTTAGATAATCACTGTCTGTTCTTTGTTTATATATCCAGAATTCATGATATTCATCTTCTACTTCTTCCCCTAATAATACAATATAGTCTCCTTTCTTAAATATTGTTTCATATTAATCTTTTATTTTTTAATATTTTTTCCACTTCTGACATTCCATATTCTTTAAAAATTAGTTATTTTCCAATAAAAACCATTAGATTTTTTATTAGTTTTTATTGCTCTTGCTATATTAGGACGACTAAATTTTGTTATTTTTTCCATCTCATGTAGAGATCTAAATGTATTAATTAATTCTCCTTTTTGATTGTATTGAGAAACTTGTTTAGATATTTTTTTTATATGATTATTATCTTTTATACCTAACGTTATTTCTTTATAAGAAGATATTTTTTTAGGAAAATCTTTCTTATATTTTTTCCATATAAATCCTCCTGCTGATTTAACTCTTTCAATATTAATACAACCACAAATAAGAGAAGCTTTAACTCCTGTAATTTCTTCAGCTTCTACTCTGGAATCATATAATGCAATAAAATTACCATCTAAATCATATTGTAATACTTTTTTAGCATTATTATTTTCATTTTTATACTTTGGGGTAGCACCATCTCCTCCTATAGTCATATTACATAATTTATGTCCTTCTTTTTTAAATTTATCAATGTAATAAATCTCCAGTTGTTCTCCCTTTGTCCAATCAATATGTTCATCTATTTGTTTTATTTCTATTTTATAATTTTTACTTTTTATCCAATTGTATAAAAAATGATTTTTTGTACAATGTTTAGTCGCAGAAAAATGTTGTCCTAACCTAGATTTTAAGGTTTGACAAGTTTTACCAACATATCTAATTTGTTTAGGAAATAAAGGGTCATATATTACATATATAAGAGTCTTTTTATTAAAGTTTACAGATCCCATAAAAGTTATATTTTTTTACAAATATAACGATTTACTCTGAGTCTATCACTTTTTTTAAAATTAAATGTTCACGAATTTGATTAATTCCTGATTTTCCCCAATCAGCAAAATCTTTTATTTCAGGTAATAAATAATCAGGAGGATTAATATGTTTATATCCTAATTTCTCAGTTATTATATAACTTGCTTTTTTTCCAGGTACATCACTGTCTCCTCCATAAAATACCACCTTAGAGTTGTTCTTGATATGTTCAATAGTTTCTTGAGAAAATGCTGATAGAGATTCATTTTGAACACCACAAACATGTGGATATATTTTTCTACAGACAATGTAATCTTTCAAAGATTTGCATATTAATGTATTTTTATTAGCATCAAGATTTTCTAATCCCCAAGATCTATTTAAAGGCACATTAGACAACCATTTCTTTTTTCTATCAGAGAGAGGAGAATAAATTTTCCATTTTCCATCATAATAATATCCAAATCTTAAATCTTCTAAAGATACTAATTGTCTATTAAGATAGACAGTCTTTAAAGAATAAATATTATTGTCTTTTAACTCTTGAAGAGAAATGTGATAGCTGCTCCAATAATTTAATTCTTCCTTTGTAAATTTCCTTGTTATACATTGAATGAATGAATATTGTTTGTCTATTCTATTTTTTTTTGGAAAATTTATTATTCTGTTATCAATTTTTCCTAATTGAAAATCTTCATCAATTTTCTTTAAACATTCTGGAAGAGAAATATTATACAACATCATTACAAAATCAAAACAGCCTCCTCTTTTAGAAGTGTCTCCAAAATCAATAAAAGAAACATTGTTATTTTTATCAGAGATAAAAAAAGATGGTGTTGATTCCTTTCTAAAAGGTGAAAGACAAGGTTTATTTATTTTCCAAGGATGAGGCATATACCTTTGAAATATTTCATAAGGTGAAATCTTTTGCATCACTGATTCTATAGAAAGATCAGTTTTCTTTTTTCCTTGTATCATTTACATAGAAAATTAAAAAGCCTGCTATTACAATTATAGCAGGCTTTTATTTAAACAAAACAATTAATAATCATTGTCATCTTCAGAAATTGTTGCTTCTGTTGTTACAATATTATCATCTTCATTGTATTCTTTTAATTTCTTGAGAGCATGTAAATCTTTCCAGCCATATTCTCCTTTAATATCAGCTACAAAATATTCATGTGGCTTTAATCTCTCTTTATTTATTCTCCTTGTAATAACATCTTTGTAAATGTGTTCTTTGTCATAATCCCTAGAGATTAATTTTTCTAACATTCCAGGATATGTTATTTTCTTATATACAGATTGATAGGTGACAAGTTTTGTTGTACCATCTTCCATAGTTTTTTCTGTTGTTTTAATTCCTACAGGAACCAAAATATTAGAAGAATACTCACAATCAATTAAATTTCTCAATTCTTTGACATTTCCTTTCATTAATTTATTCCATTCAACATCAAGAACAGCATCAGCATCTTTATAATCTAATTGAGAAATCCACACTCTCAAAAATCCATACATATCAGATTCTCCTTCATGGCATTCTCTATAGTCTGTTTTCTTAAAATCAGCATTTAAACTATTTACACTTTCAGCCCAAGAAGTGTTTCCTATTTGATTAATATATTCTTTCTTACTTCCATCTTTATTTGTTCTTACAACATTCTTTAAGAAATAAGAAGTTTTAAATATTTTTTCTTCATCTTTTACATCTTGCATCCAGAAATCTACTCTCAATAGCTTATTTCCTTCATCATCTGTTCCTAAATAATCAAATTGCTTACTACCTTCTTTAACAGTGTTTCCTGTTAATTCTACATATTGTTCTTCATCTGGATTTACAGCTACCACTTTACACTCTACTAGTCCTATCCACTTTTTGCTTTCTTTGAATTCTGTTCTCTCTTTTTTACTACCACTTACACCCATGTTAATTTAATTTTAATTGTTAATTTAATTTTTAGTTATATATGTTTTCCCAATAAGTTTCTATTTCTTCTTTTTTATTTTTCTTAGAAATAAGAATTCTTCCTTTTAAATGCGGAGCTCTACTACCAGCAATAATACTTTCATTTAAGACATCAAAATTAAGCCATCTTTCATCTCCATCTGCTGTTAATTTAGCTAATGATGTTACCTTAGATGCAAAAATAGTTTTTAATTTTCCTGTCAAAGATATTTCACTTCCTACCACTTCTTCTTTACCATTATCTTTTATGTATTTATCAGATACATGAGCAGCATAAATTCTATAAGGAGAAATTTGTCTAAATATTTCTATTTGGTCCATAAACCATTTTCTTGTATGAGAATATCCAGCACCTTCTGGAAGAGTAAGAACAGATCTCCATTCTGGGGAATCAAACTCTAATTTATTTCCAGAAGCATCTCTATTAAATTTTTTACCAATTATAGAATTCATATAAGAAAGAGTACCACCTATTTCACTTAAATCATCTAAATCAGTAAGACCATCAATAATCAAATACTCATATTTTCCTTTAGCATCTAATAAGGCTTTTCTATATCTAATATAGTTTTGAAAAGATTCCCATCTTGTTGTTTCTTGTGAAGGATATGTACTTAATTTTCTAGCAGCAATAAATTCATATCCTCCTTTTTCTAAATCTAAAACTAGTGCATTTTTCTTTACTGTAAGATCTCCTAAAATTGTTCCTTTGCCCATTTTTGGAATCGAGATCAAAACGAGGTCTCTCGGGTGTGTTGAAGATACCTTTGTAATTTCATCAGGTAATAACACTTCTTCTTCTTTTGCCATATTTATTATTTATTTTTTACAAATTTAATTAATTATTTCCAGATTCCTTTCTTTTTTTCTTGTAATAATTCACAAAATTCATCTACTTCTTCTGGAGAAGATATATAAATATATTCAGAGTCTTCTTGTTCAGTATTTAACAATCTTAATACTAAAAAAGAAGGTGATTTTTCTGATTGTTTTGGAATAATAGAATTTATTTTAAATTTTTCTCCAGAAGCTAATGTATAAATTATTTCTTTTGTCATAATATTTCCCATTTTATTCTTTCTTTAGGAATTTCTGAAATTCCTTTGTTTAAAAAATTTTATTTTTTTTTCATCAAAAAACATTAAAGCTGTTTTAAGTCTTTCCTTTTCAAATTCTGTTTTTGAACTAATGATATGTATTTCTGCTTTTTTTTCTAAATTATCATATTCAATTCCTAAAAATCTACATATTTTTTGAGCACTATCTTCTGGATTTCCAGAAATATAATTAATAATACCTAAAGAAATTGGTAGAATTGTTATTCCAGATTGCATCATTTTAATTGTAGACAAATGTTTTCCATTACCATTACAAAATAATTTAAAAATCTCTTTTTCTTTTGTTTTAGAGTGATAAGAAGGAATACCTAAGCTATCTGCTATATCTGTTGTTCCACAAAACACTAGTATTCTTTTATCAGAATTATCTTTTAATAATTTAATAGTTTTTTCTTGTTTAGCTACTGAGTTTTGTAATAAACTAATTATCTTTAAATCTATAAAAAAAGTGGATTTTTCTTCACTTAATAACTTGTTTTTTAACCATGTTAACTGTGAATATCTTGTCTTTTCAGAAACCATTCCTTTTTTTGTAGAGATATTTTGTTTTTTTACATCTAAGTCTACTT
>Ga0213848_1221186_pt1 | contig 11244 bp, 6 predicted proteins | sample ABC_MetaT_FD_165507 | JGI IMG/M metagenome (GOLD analysis project Ga0213848, IMG submission 165507) | Metatranscriptome of freshwater microbial communities from post-fracked creek in Pennsylvania, United States - AB:C (Metagenome... | ecosystem: Environmental > Aquatic > Freshwater > Creek ... | reverse complement strand
TGGGTGCCGCTGTTTGGGAGAGATCGCAAGGTTGCAACACGCGGTTGCCGGCGGCGGCGAGCGTAGATCGGGCGCGCTATCGGTTCTCTTCGGTGTGCCAAACCCGCGGTACGATGATCGAGTCGTATCGCATCTCGCAATCGCCCACAAACCGCCGTCTCACTTCCCGCTCGGACTGACCTCCGAGGCGCGATCCGAGCATCGGCTCACCGAATAGCCAGGAGGGCCGGAGCCCTCCTGGTTTCGTCCGATTACTCCGCCGCGGCAATCCGGGGCTGCGAATACTCCAGATTCTTCGCATCCCGACCAGCCGCGATCGCCCGCAACCGGTTCATCACCGCGCCCGTGCCCGCCGGGATCAAGCGCCCGACGATCACGTTTTCCTTCAACCCCATAAGGCTGTCGCTCTTGCCCGCCGTCGCGGCCTCGGTCAGCACGCGCGTCGTTTCCTGGAACGATGCCGCGGAGATGAACGAGTTCGTCTGCAACGACGCCTTGGTGATGCCTTGCAGCACCGGCATCGCCACCGCCGGGCGTTCGTCCTTCATCAGCTTGTTGTTGGTGATGTCGAATTCCGTGCGATCCACCTGCTCCCCGGTCAGGAAGGTGGTGTCGCCCGGATCGGTGATCTCCACCTTCTGCAGCATCTGGCGAACGATGACTTCGATGTGCTTGTCGTTGATCTTCACGCCCTGCAGACGATAGACGTCCTGGATTTCGTTCACGAGGTAGTCGGCAAGAACCTCCACCCCCATGACCTTCAGGATGTCGTGCGGCACGCGCGGACCGTCGACCAAGGGGTCGCCACGTCGCACGAAGTCCCCTTCCTGCACCGAAACGTGCTTGCCCTTCGGGATCAGGTACTCGGTTTCCTCGCCCGTCTCGTCGTTCTTCACGATGACGCGGCGTTTCGCCTTGTAATCCTTGCCGAATTCAACCCGCCCATCGCATTCGGCGATGACAGCGTGGTCCTTGGGACGCCGGGCCTCGAACAGTTCGGCGACACGCGGCAGACCGCCGGTGATGTCGCGCGTCTTGCTGCCCTCGCGCGGAATACGCGCCAGCACGTCGCCGGCGGCAACCTGAGCCCCGTTATCCACCGAAAGAATGGAGTCCGGCGCCAGGAAGTAGCGGGCATCGGTGTTGTTCGGCAGCCGGATGACCTCGTTGTTGGCGTCCTTCAACTGCAGGCGCGGCCGCAGATCGACACCCTTCGCCGCCTGCTTGTAATCGACCACCACCTTGGACGTCAGCCCGGTCACTTCGTCCATCCGCTCCACCAGCGTCACGCCTTCGATCAGATCGAGGTATTCGAGCTTACCGTCGCGTTCGGTGATGATCGGCAGGGTGTACGGATCCCATTCAGCCAGTTTCTGGTTGCGGGTAACCGTCGCACCTTCGTCGCACAGCAGCCGGGCGCCGTAGGGCACGCGGAAGCGGGCGCGTTCGCGGCCCTTGTCGTCCACCAGCACGATTTCGCAATTGCGGCTCATGACGACGGTGCCGCCCTGGCTGTTCATCACGACCACGCGGTTGTTGATGGAGATCGTGCCCTCATGGCTGGCTTCGACCGCCGAGACCTCGGCGCCACGCTGCGCCGCGCCACCGATATGGAAGGTGCGCATCGTCAGCTGCGTGCCGGGTTCGCCGATCGACTGCGCCGCGATGACACCGACGGCTTCGCCGATGTTGACCGTGGTGCCGCGGGCCAGATCGCGGCCGTAGCAATGACCGCACACGCCCACCGCCGCCTCGCAGGTCAGCACCGAGCGGATTTTCATCGATTCGACGCCGGCCACTTCGATCTTGTCGGCTTCGATTTCCTCGATCAGCGTGTTGGCCGGCACGAGAACAGCACCGCCCGTGGGATCGAGCACGTCCTCGGCCGTGGTGCGGCCCAGCACGCGTTCGGACAGGGACGACACGACTTCACCGCCGTCCATGACCGCTTTCACCGTCAGGCCGCGGTCGGTGCCGCAATCTTCCTCGACGATGATGCAGTCCTGCGCCACGTCGACCAGACGCCGCGTGAGGTAGCCCGAGTTCGCGGTCTTCAACGCGGTGTCCGCGAGGCCCTTACGGGCACCATGGGTCGAGTTGAAGTATTCGAGAACGGACAGACCTTCCTTGAAGTTCGCGATGATCGGCTGCTCGATGATTTCGCCCGAGGGCTTGGCCATCAGGCCGCGCATCCCGGCGAGCTGACGCATCTGCGCGGGCGACCCACGCGCGCCGGAGTGCGACATCATCCACACCGAGTTCGTGGGAACGCCGATTTCCTGCTTGCTGATCTCCTTCATCATCGCCTGCGCGACTTCGTCGGTGCAGCGCGACCAGGCGTCGACGACCTTGTTGTAGCGTTCGCCCGCGGTGATCAGACCGTCCTGATACTGCTGTTCGAACTCCTTGACCTCGGTCTGCGTGCGATGGATCAGCGGACCCTTCTCCACCGGAATGATCAGATCGTCCTTGCCGAACGACAGACCGGCCTTGCACGCCTGCGCGAAGCCCAGACCCATCATGCGGTCGGCGAAGATCACGCATTCCTTCTGACCGCAATGGCGGTAGACCATGTCGATCACGTCGGACACGTTCTTCTTGGTCAACTGACGGTTGATCAATTCGAACGGCACGTTGGGATGTTTCGGCAGGATCTGGGCGATCATCATCCGCCCCGCCGTCGTCACGACCGGCAGACGCAGCGGGTTGCCGCCGGCATCCACGGTATCGAACCGGCCGCGGATTTTGTCGTGCAGCGAAATCTGCTTCGCGTTAAGCGCGTGCTCGATCTCGCCGATCGTTCCGAAAGCCGATGTCTTCTCCACCGCGGTCTCGCGGAACGCCGGCGTTTCCAGCGACAGGTAATACAGCCCCAGAATGATGTCCTGCGACGGCACGATGATCGGCTTGCCGTTCGACGGGCTGAGGATGTTGTTCGTCGACATCATCAGCACACGTGCTTCGAGCTGCGCTTCCAGCGAAAGCGGCACGTGCACCGCCATCTGGTCGCCGTCGAAATCGGCGTTGAAGGCGGTGCAGACCAGCGGATGCAACTGAATGGCCTTGCCTTCGATCAGCACCGGCTCAAACGCCTGAATCCCCAACCGATGCAGCGTCGGCGCCCGGTTCAGCATGACCGGGTGCTCGCGGATGACTTCCTCCAGGATGTCCCAAACCTCGGGACGTTCCTTCTCCACCATCCGTTTGGCGGCCTTGATGGTCGTGGCGTGGCCGTACTTTTCCAGTTTCGAGTAAATGAACGGCTTGAACAGCTCCAGCGCCATCTTCTTCGGCAGGCCGCATTGATGCAGCTTCATCTCCGGCCCGACCACGATGACCGAACGGCCGGAGTAGTCGACCCGCTTGCCCAGCAGGTTCTGCCGGAAACGGCCCTGCTTGCCCTTCAGCATGTCCGAAAGCGACTTCAGCGGACGCTTGTTGGCGCCGGTGATCGCGCGCCCGCGGCGACCGTTGTCGAACAGCGCGTCCACCGATTCCTGCAGCATGCGCTTCTCGTTGCGCACGATGATGTCGGGGGCGCGCAGTTCAATCAGCCGCTTCAGGCGGTTGTTGCGGTTGATCACGCGGCGATACAGATCGTTCAGATCGGACGTCGCGAAGCGGCCGCCATCCAGCGGCACCAGCGGGCGCAATTCCGGCGGAATGACCGGCACCACGTCCAGGATCATCCAGCCCGGCTGGCAGCCGGATTCACTGAATGCCTCAATCAGTTTCAGCCGCTTCACCAGCTTCTTGCGCTTGGCTTCGCTGGTGGTTTCCTTGAGGTCCGCCCGCAGCTTTACCTTTTCGGCGTCGGTGTCGATGCGGTGCAGCACCTTCTTGATCGCCTCGGCGCCGATGCCGACCTCGAACTGGTCCTCACCGAATTCGTCCTGCTTGGACAGCAGTTGATCTTCGTTCAGCAGCTGCAGCATCTTGAGGTCGGTCGTGCCGGGTTCCAGCACCACGTAGCTCTCGAAATACAGAATCTTTTCCAGATCCTTCAGCGTCAGATCGACCATCAGGCCGATGCGGGACGGCAAGGACTTCAGGAACCAGATATGCGCGACGGGGGAGGCCAGCTCGATATGCCCCATCCGCTCGCGACGCACCTTCGCGAGTGTGACCTCGACGCCGCATTTTTCGCAGATGATGCCGCGGAATTTCATCCGCTTGTACTTGCCGCACAGGCACTCGTAGTCCTTGATCGGCCCGAAAATGCGCGCGCAGAACAACCCGTCGCGTTCCGGCTTGAACGTGCGGTAGTTGATCGTCTCCGGCTTACGGATTTCGCCATACGACCAGGACCGGATCTGTTCCGGACTCGCGATCTGAATCTTGATGCTGTCGAAGGTCATCGCCTGGCCGGTCTGGCCGAGGATTTTCATGAGTTCGTTCATGCGTCCGATACCTCAATGAAGCGTGAAACAATGCCATGGCCGGGTTCGACCCGGCCATGGTGCGTCAATGTCATGCCGTGTGGTTGTCTAAATCCACGTTCAGGCCGAGCGATTTTAGTTCCTTGACCAGAACGTTGAAGCTTTCCGGAATGCCGGCTTCGAAGTTGTCCTGCTCGCGCACGATCGCCTCGTAGACCTTGGTGCGGCCGGACACGTCGTCCGACTTCACCGTCAGCATCTCCTGCAACGTGTAGGCGGCGCCGTAGGCTTCCAGCGCCCAGACCTCCATCTCCCCAAACCGCTGACCGCCGAACTGCGCCTTGCCGCCAAGCGGCTGCTGCGTGACCAGCGAGTATGGCCCGATCGACCGTGCGTGGATCTTATCGTCGACAAGGTGATGCAGCTTCAACATATAGATGTAGCCCACCGTCACCTTACGTTCGAACGGCTCCCCGGTGCGTCCGTCCGTGAGCACCACCTGACCGGAGGTGTTCAGTCCGGCACGCGTCAGCATACCCTCGATATCGGACATCCGGGCGCCATCGAACACCGGCGTGGCAATGGGAATGCCCTTGCGCAGGTTGTCGCAGAGTTCCGTCAGCGCGCTATCGTCGAGGTCGGCGATCTGCTGGTTGTAGACATCCTCGCCATAGATATCCTTCAACTGGTCCAGCAGTTCGACACGATGCTGGCCGGTCCGGCGATAGGTTTCCACCATCTCCCCAACCTGCTTGCCCAGCGTCGCGCAGGCCCAGCCCAGATGGGTTTCCAGAATCTGCCCGACATTCATGCGGGACGGCACGCCCAACGGGTTCAGCACGATGTCGACATGCGTGCCGTCTTCGAGGAACGGCATGTCCTCCACCGGCACGACGCGCGAGCAGACACCCTTGTTGCCATGGCGGCCCGCCATCTTGTCGCCGGGCTGCAGCTTGCGCTTCACGGCAATGAAGACTTTCACCATCTTCATCACGCCCGGCGGCAGTTCGTCGCCACGCTGTAGTTTTTCGACCTTGCTGTCGAAACGCGCCTGCAAGCGGCTGACAGCGGCGTCGTATTCGCGCTTCAGCGTCTCGATCTCCGCCATCACCGCGTCGTCCTGCACGCCGATGTTGCGCCAGGAGTTGCGGGGATGTTCGGCGAGCACCGCTTCATCGATCACCGTGCCGGACTTGATGCCCCGGAACCCGCCGGCGGCCTTGCGGCCCAGCAGTTTCTCACGCATCCGGTTCAGGAACGACCGCTCCTGGATCGCCTTCTCGTCGTCGCGGTCCTTGGCAAGGCGTTCGATTTCCGACCGTTCGATCGCCATCGCCCGCTCGTCCTTGTCGACGCCACGGCGGCTGAACACGCGCACATCCACCACCGTGCCCGTCACGCCCGGCGGCAGCTTCAAGGAGGTGTCGCGTACGTCCGAAGCCTTTTCGCCGAAGATCGCACGCAGCAGTTTTTCTTCGGGCGTCATCGGGCTTTCGCCCTTGGGGGTCACCTTACCCACCAGAATGTCGCCCGGGTTCACTTCCGCGCCGATATACACGATGCCCGCTTCGTCGAGGTTTTTCAGCGCCTCTTCACCGACATTCGGGATATCCCGCGTGATCTCCTCCTGGCCCAGCTTGGTGTCGCGGGCCATCACTTCGAATTCCTCGATGTGAATGGACGTGAACACGTCGTCGCGCGCGATGCGCTCGCTGATCAGGATGGAGTCTTCGAAGTTGTAACCATTCCACGGCATGAACGCGACGAGCACGTTCCGGCCCAGCGCCAGTTCGCCGAGTTCGGTGGACGGGCCGTCGGCGATGATGTCGCCTTCGATCACCGGATCGCCGACCTTCACCAGCGGACGCTGGTTGATGCAGGTGGACTGGTTCGACCGCATGAACTTACGCAGGCGATAGATGTCCACGCCCTTGGTCGTCCCATCTTCCGCCGTCGCGCGGACGACGATACGCGCGCCGTCGATCTGGTCGACGATGCCCGGACGCTTCGCAACGATCGTAGCCCCCGAGTCGCGCGCGACCGCCGCTTCCATCCCGGTGCCGACCAGGGGCGCATCCGCCCGGATCAGCGGCACCGCCTGCCTCTGCATGTTCGAGCCCATCAGTGCTCGGTTGGCATCGTCGTTTTCCAGGAACGGGATCAGCGCGGCGGCGACGGACACAAGCTGCTTCGGCGATACGTCGATCGCGGTCACATCCTCCGGCTTCACCAGCCGGAAGTCGCCCTGCTTGCGAACGGATACCAGTTCCTCGGTGAATTTACCGCCGCCGTCCATCGGCGCGTCGGCCTGCGCCACCACCAGCTTCTCTTCCTGCATGGCGGACAGATACTGCGCGCCCGGCTGCACGACGCCGTCCTTGACCAGCATGTACGGGGTTTCGATGAAGCCGTACTTGTTGACCTTCGCGTAGGTCGCCAGCGAGTTGATCAGACCGATGTTCGGGCCTTCCGGCGTTTCGATCGGGCAGATGCGGCCGTAATGGGTCGGGTGCACGTCGCGCACTTCGAAGCCGGCACGCTCGCGGGTCAGACCGCCCGGCCCAAGCGCGGAAAGGCGGCGCTTATGCGTCACTTCCGACAGCGGATTGGTCTGATCCATGAACTGGGAAAGCTGCGACGAACCGAAAAACTCCCGCACGGCCGCGGCGGCCGGCTTGGCGTTGATCAGATCGTGCGGCATCACGGTGTCGATATCGACGGAACCCATACGCTCCCGGATCGCACGCTCCATCCGCAGCAGACCGATGCGGTATTGGTTTTCCATAAGCTCGCCGACCGAACGCACCCGGCGGTTGCCGAGGTTGTCGATGTCGTCGATCTGGCCGCGCCCGTCCTTCAGGTCGCAAAGCGTCTTGACCGTGTTCAGCAGGTCTTCCTTGCGCAGAACGCGCAACGAATCATCGGTCTGCATACCCAGGCGCATGTTCATCTTCACGCGACCGACAGCCGAGAGGTCGTAGCGATCGATGTCGAAGAACAGACCACGGAACAGCGCTTCCGCGGTTTCCTGGGTCGGCGGCTCGCCAGGGCGCATGACGCGGTAGATGTCGATCAGCGCGTCGTCGCGGTTGGTGTTCTTGTCCACCGCGAGCGTGTTGCGAATCCACGGACCGTTGGACTGGTCGACCGCCAGCGTCGGCAGACGGGTGATCCCGGCATCCTCCAGCGCGGCGAGGCGTGCTTCAGCCAGTTCCTCACCCGCCTCGGCGTAAATTTCGCCGGTATCCAGGTTGACGAGGTCCTCGGCGACGTAGCGCCCAAGCAGGTCGGCGCGGCCGACGAGGACTTCCTTGGTTTTCTCGGCGATGCGGCGGAGCTGGCGGATGGTCAGCTTCGCCTCGGTATCGGCCACGATCTCCCCGGTGGCGGCGTCGACCAGCGGTTCCATCAGCTTGATGCCGCGGAACGCCTCGGGGTCGAAGGGCCGCGCCCAGCCCTTGGCAGTACGGTCGAACACGACCTGGGTGTAAAAATGGTTCAGGATTTCTTCCTGATCCATGCCACGAATTTCGCCGAGTTCCAGCGTCTCGCCCTTCGCCTCGCGGGCGGCGCGCAGCGCTTCGGTCGTCGCGCTTTCCAGCGCGTACAGGAGCGTCGTGACCGGCAGCTTCCGCTTGCGGTCGATGCGGACGTACACAAGGTCCTTGCTGTCGAATTCGAAGTCCAGCCACGACCCGCGATAGGGAATCACGCGCGCCGCGAACAGATATTTGCCGGACGAGTGGGTCTTGCCCTTGTCGTGATCGAAGAACACGCCGGGCGAGCGGTGCATCTGGCTGACGATCACCCGTTCGGTGCCGTTGATGATGAACGTGCCGTTATCCGTCATCAGGGGCATGTCGCCCATGTAGACCGGCTGTTCCTTGATGTCGCGGATCGACCGGGCGCCCGTGTCCTCATCGAGGTCCCACACGATCAGCCGCAGGATGACCTTGAGCGGCGCGGCGAACGTCATGCCGCGCTGGATGCATTCCTCGACGTCGTATTTCGGCTCTTCCAATTCGTAGTAGACGAACTCAAGCCGGCCGCGGCCGGCGAAATCGTCGATCGGGAAGACCGATTTGAACACTTCCTGCAGGCCGGAATGGGTACGGTTGTCCGGATGGACGTTCATCTGCAGGAACGCCTCATAGGATGCCCGCTGCACGTCGATCAGGTTCGGCATTGGCGTGGTTTCGGGGATCCGCCCGAAGCTTTTGCGAATGCGCTTGCGCCCGGTAAACGACATCGTGATAGCGTTCATCGATTATCCTGCCTGCTAGCTTGAAAAGACGGCAACACGGGCGGGAATCAAGCGATTCCCACCCATGTGCCGGTCAGACACCTCGTGCCCCCGAAGGGACGCGAGGCTTATATGGTATGCCGGACGCGTTACTTCACCTCCACGGTGGCGCCAGCGTCTTCCAGCATCTTCTTGAATTTGGCGACGTCGTCCTTGCTCGCGCCTTCCTTCACCGGCTTCGGTGCGGCTTCCACCAGGTCCTTGGCTTCCTTCAGCCCGAGGCCCGTGATGGCACGAACTTCCTTAATGACGTTGATCTTCTTGTCGCCGGCTTTCGCCAGGATGATGGTGAACTCGGTCTGCTCTTCGACCGGCGCGGCAGCAACCGCGGGACCGGCAACGGCGGCAACAGCCACCGGCGCGGCAGCGGAAACGCCCCACTTCTCTTCCAGCATCTTCGACAGTTCAGCGGCTTCCAAAACCGTCAGGGAGGACAGCTCGTCAACGAGCTTCTGCAAATCGGCCATGTTCATCTACCTTCATATTGGTCGTTGGTTGGGTTCCAGGCAAGCCCGCTCATCGGGCTACCCGATAGGTCAGGCTGCTTCTGCCTCGTCCTTTTTGGCATAGGCGCTCAAGACACGAGCGATCTGTCCGCCCGGTGCCTGGAGGATACCGGCGATACGGGTCGCGGGGGTCATGATCATCCCCAACAAACCAGCACGCAGCACATCCAGGCTCGGCAGTTCGGCCAGCGCCTTGACCCCATCCGCATCAAGCGTCTGGGTGCCCAGGGCACCGCCAATCAACACGAACTTCTCATTTGTCTTGGCGAACTCGACGGCGGTCTTCGCCACGGCCACCGGATCCATCGACCACGCAAGCGCGGTCGGGCCGGTGAGCATGGGCCGGATACCTTCGAATCGGGTCCCTGCCAGAGCGAGGTTGGCCAGCCGGTTCTTCGCGACTTTGTAGTTCGCGCCAGCAGCTCGCATCTTGCGGCGCAGATCCGTCGCCTCGGCGACCGTCAGCCCCGCATTGCGCGAGACAACGATCATCGACGTATCGACGATTGCCGCATTGAGCCCCTCGACGAACTCCCGCTTCTCCGTACGGTCCACGTATCGTCTCCGTTGATGCCCTCGGCACCGAAATGCCGCGGGCGGGGTTTCCCAAGGGCCTGTTACAGCCCAGTTCGCCTGTCCCAAGGGACGCCAAAGCGCCCTCTTGCAAGCCGGAACCACCACGACCCACCCCGCGAGGGGCTAACCCTGGCTTCCCCGTCTCCCGCCCGCGAACCAATGGTTCATTAAACCCCGAAGGGTGCGTACGGTCTTGGACAGGTTCGGGGCCGCGTAAACGGCCCCTGCCCACCAGGCATCGCTGCCCGGTGTATTCCTAAAGTCAGACGCCGATGCTGGACACGTCCACCCGAATGCCTGGCCCCATCGAGGAGCTGATCGACACCCGCTGCACATAAGTGCCCTTGGCGCCGGTCGGCTTGGCCTTCTGGATCGCATCGGCCAGGGCACGCGCGTTTTCCAGCAGCTTGTCGGTCTCGAAGCTAACCTTGCCGATGCCAGCATGAATGATCCCGGCCTTTTCAGCCCGGAATTCAACCTGACCAGCCTTCGCCGCGGTGATGGCGCCCTTGACATCCATCGTCACCGTGCCAAGACGCGGGTTCGGCATCAGACCCCGAGGCCCAAGGATTTTGCCCAGCTTGCCCACCACACCCATCATGTCGGGTGTGGCAATGCAGCGGTCGAATTGAATTTCGCCCGCCTGAATCTTCTCCGCCAGGTCGTCGGCACCCACGACGTCCGCGCCGGCCGCGCGGGCCTCGTCCGCCTTCGGGCCACGGGCGAACACGCCCACCCGCACCGTCTTGCCGGTGCCGTTCGGCAGGCTCGTCAGCCCACGGACCATCTGGTCGGCGTGCCGCGGATCAATGCCGAGATTCATCGACATCTCAACGGTCTCATCGAACTTCGCCTTCGCCGTCGACTTGATCAGCGCCAGCGCTTCGGTCAACGGATAGGACTTCGTGCTATCAACGGCAGACCGTGCAGCCGTCATACGCTTGTTCTTGGCCATGATCTCAGCCCTCCACCACTGTCAGGCCCATGGAACGGGCCGAACCCGTCAGCATGCGCACCGCGGCGTCGATATCGTTGGCGTTGAGGTCGGGCATCTTGATCGCCGCGATTTCCTTCAACTGGGAGATGGTGACGCGTCCGACCGGCGCGCCCTTGCCGACCGTCGGGCTGCCCTTGTCGATCTTCGCCGCCTTCTTCAGAAAATAGGTGTTCGGCGGAGTCTTCATCACGAAGTTGAACGACCGGTCGCCATACGCGGTGATAACCACGGGAATCGGCATCCCCGGTTCCATCTGCTGCGTCCGGGCGTTGAATTCCTTCACGAACGCCATGATGTTCAGGCCACGCTGACCAAGCGCCGGACCAACCGGCGGGGACGGGTTCGCCTTGCCCGCGGGAATCTGCAACTTGATATAGCCGACGATCTTCTTCGCCATGTAATCCCTGGTCCTTTACCATGGGACCGCGGTACCTGCGAACGCCCGTCCGCCAAACCGCTGGCGGCGGGTGTTCTCCCGCGTTC
>Ga0213848_1031929_pt1 | contig 11655 bp, 4 predicted proteins | sample ABC_MetaT_FD_165507 | JGI IMG/M metagenome (GOLD analysis project Ga0213848, IMG submission 165507) | Metatranscriptome of freshwater microbial communities from post-fracked creek in Pennsylvania, United States - AB:C (Metagenome... | ecosystem: Environmental > Aquatic > Freshwater > Creek ... | reverse complement strand
CGCAATCCTGTTTAACATGCTAGATCATTGCTTACACAGATGATAAAAATCCATTTTGAAAGTGTCGGTGTTATGACAAATTTGAAAATAAAAAGCGAGAATATAGCGTCCACTATTGTGTTTGTAATAGCGACATCTCTACGTTACCCATAAAACTTTTCAAATTAAAATTCCCTACGCGTCATGCTCCTTGCATACCCCGACGTAGGGGCTCTGTTCAATGGTAAAAAATTTCCATGTGTTTGATTATTCAACTTCGCGTTGTAAACGTTTTCCTTCCCTTACGGGCCAAAAGACGCGAGTTGACTTCCCCTCTGTCGAGGCTTCGATATACGCTTGCTGAATTTCAAGGTAATCGGTTGACAGTACTGTTCGATCTAAGACAGTACTCAGTAAGATACTATCACAGGCATACGACGTTATCTCCTTATTGAATATAAGTTTTGTAAAATTAACAAAACACTTATGTTGGTAAGTTGTTTCATCCAATATCCTCTCGTCGCAGCAAAAAGCTTCCATGATAGTTCCAAACGCACTTTGTGGTATGTAAATTGCGTTTTCCAGTCCTTCAGTAACTGGCGTGATTGTACGGTTTGATGTTGTTCTTTCAACATCGACTTGATCCATGCGAGCAAAGATCTGCACAGGTATGCTCTTAATATTCTGTGCTTTAGCCGGTGTTAAACCAGATTCCGTAACAATTTGTAATACTTCAAGTAACAAAGATCCAAAAGTAGGTTCTTTCACTTCATTACTTAAAATAGGTTTTAAGAAATTGACAAATCGAGATATATCAATTCCACCAGCAAGCGCACCTGGAATGCTTGCTGGATTTTTCTCTGCAGGTTTTTCTGTTGGTAATAGACCACCTAGTAAACCTCCAAGCAGACCTCCTACACCTTCTCTAACTGTTGATATGGCTGCATTTATGAGTGGTCCTCCTATAGAAGAAAGAGCACTAGTTGCTAAAGCACCCAAAGATGCTAAACCAAAAGCATAAATTGCTGTTGTTTCAACCATATCACCGGGAAGAGATACGTGCATAATGTCCGCGGCTACACTCTGTGGAAGTCTAGCCTTAATGAAGTATTGTCCTATTTGAGGTCCAAATGCTCCTGCAGCTCTCGGAACGATATTTGCGAATCTTTCAAATTTTTGTGTTAATTGATTCTCTTGACCGTCCCCTAAATAATCTGTTGCTGTTGACAGATTCAGAGGTATGACTGTTGGTTTTCCTAATTCTACATCTCCATTCCATATCTCTGCGAAGAATTCATCCTGGTCTATGATTTCTTCATATGCTCCTCCTTTGTTTGTTTCACCAAATTCATTGGAACTAGCCGCTCTTGGGGCTATCGCGTTTGACATAAATCGATTGTCAGCCGGAGAGTGTTTGATGTTTTCCGGCGGATCTTCTGATTCCTCAATAATACTTGTTTCACAATCAGAGTGATGAGTTATTTGATTCAATTCAGACCATAAATTTAATTTATTTTCTGAAATTGCATCAAATACTTCACAAGTAGTTTTGAAAAATTCAACTAATCCTGACATATTGACTGGTGCTGTTTTGCGCGGTTTCGTTGGTGCTTGAAATACCAGATCACCATTTTTAATGTACAAAGACATAGTTATATCTTTTATATCAGCTGTTCGATTCATAGCTAATAATCTGTAAGTTAAACTATGTTTAGCTCCATCTGTCTTCAACCATGCATTGTTAGCATCTCTAAGAACTCCATTTCGTGGTGTTGCGAAATAATCTGGTGTTAGATAAAATTCTTGAGCGCCTCCGAATGGAACTAAGTACTTTGATGTTGAGTTCATATTTGAATCTATAAACTCGACCACTCCTGATATTTGTGGTGGTCTCGTGATTTTTACTTTTGCAAGTAAACCACGTACATATCCTGCATTTCTTCCGCCAGATACCCATAAATTCTTCCTAAGATTCAATGCTATTGACTCTCCTCCCCCTTGTGTTAGAGATCGAGGATCAATAGTTTTGATTCTTTCCTTTCCTACGTCAGCTTCACCTATTTTAATGTTTTCAATAAGAAACCATCTAGTACTAACATTTCCCGTTTGATTTCTTTTAACAGACGAAGTTCCTTTTCTTGGTGGTTTTGTTTTGGGTATTTGCTTTTCAGCAGGTGGTTCTTTAGTAATAGACGGTGTCCCATCTATTGCTTGATTAGCAGTTATATTAGCTAATCCGTCAGCTTCTACTTCCGCTGTAGCTGAATGATGTTGTATCTCTCTTAGTGGAGGGTCCAAAGGTAAGAAATTAAATGCCTTGTTGTTTATTCCATTTTGATCGTTGTATGGTGCTTGATTGTTATACGCAACGCCTGATATATTTGTTGCATAACACCATATGATCATAGACAAGTTTTCTTGAACACTAGTTGTAGTATTGTTCTCCTGAGTTGTTATTTTAATAGAACCTCCACTTTGTCCATCTCTACCAATTCCGTTAGGTACTACACTCACATCACTATTCCAAGGCAAGTAAAATGCTATTGTATTTACTGCCTGTGGTGTCCAGATAACTCCTCTTGTTTCCGCATCCTTTTGGATCTCTGGACCTTCAGCTTTCATAACTAGGGCTGTTCCTAGTGGACAAGGAATATGGACAATCCATACAAAGTCTGCTTTCACAAACCGATATAAACTAAGAATACTAGCCAAACGGAAAGATATCATAGGATCAATGATCATATGAGATCCAACCGCTGGGACAGTCTTCGTAATTACAATAGGTTCTGAAAATACGTCACGAATAAATGCTGAACCAAAGATGTGTCCTGGTGTTCTAACATCTCTTGGTTGTCTTAAATTAAAGACGGTGAATTTTTGCATTATATTCGTTATCCTCATTTGAACTTCACTTTTGTCGACTTCTAAAATGATGTTTCCGTCATCGATTTCCTTGTCGTAGGTTGCTAATAATGTATCCAGAAAAACCCTATATACACGGGGTTGATCATGGAGCGTCAAACCATTATTAACAAAGTTTTGTTTGACGTCTTCTGCTTTTGTTTTAAAAAAGAAAGGCATTTTTGTTTTTAATTTAATACTCTAGTTATCAACTAAAGCATATCCAGTACCATTTTGGCCACTGGTGAAGGAAAAGTTAATATTCCCTTGTAAGATTGGGTAATTTACAACTGTTGATTTTCTGATGGTATCGAAAGATGCTACTAACGTCACTTGCGTTCGGAAAGTACCACCTCGAGAATCACGTATCATTGCATAATAGCCGATATTAGCTAAAATTAAATAATCCGCTTTAGCTGGTGTATCCCAATCTATAAAATACGTGAATGTTGTTGTTCCATCACGCACGTACAAATTAGTACGTCTATTTTGAAGGACGAATAAAGATGGTGAATTTTTAATTTCTCCTTCGAGTATAGCTACTCTTGCTGTTAATAAATTTATGTTTCTCTCATTATTAGCTGATTGTAAAGCAACTTCACTTAATGCAACTTCAACTGCTCTTACAGACGCTATTAAATTATTTAAATTCGTTCTAAAAGAAGTTATTTCAACATTCATAGCATCTAAATTTGATTGCATCACAGCGATTTGAGAAACTAAATTATCTACATGTGTTCGTAATGCACGAACTTCTATATTTGTTGAAACTAAGTCAGCAGATATAGCTGTTATTGCTATATCAACCAATTCAAGTCTCCTTGTCAAAGAATCCAGTTCATTTTGGACTATAATTTTTTGTGCGTTAAAATCCGCATCCAAACTGTACAATTTGACCGAAACCTGAGTTAATTGATACTGTGTATCAGCTAAATCTGTTTTGACTAAGTTCAAATCAGACACAACGGTGTTGATTTGTGTCTCTATGCCCTCTATTCGTTGATTATTAATAGGGACACCTTCATAATCTAAAACATCATACAATGTTTTGTTATGGCTAAATATCTCTTCTCTAATACTCATTTTTCTTTTGTAAATAACGACTAAACGCTATATGATAAGGTACAGTTAAAAGTGGTCTTATATGATTAAGTAATCCTGATGATTCACACATTGAGAGTTTCTCGCGAAAATTCTCATAGTAATCTTCACCATGAAGTACTGCTTCTTCATAAAGTCTACCCTTAACTATTTCATACCATATTGAAAAGTCAGTTTCTTTAACTTTTGTCCAAGTGAATGGTGCCTCTAATGATCTTTTATCTAAAGGCATCGTCCAAGTTGTTTGATGGACGAATTTTCTTTTAAGAAAAGATATTTCATTTATTGACATGTATGGTTGTATATTTGTTGTTTTCGATCCGGGTGTTACAACCATACCCATTTTTGTGAGTTGTTCTTTCATTGTAATGAAGTTATAATCTTCAATAATATTCTCACTAATTGATTCGGTTTCATCATCTCCAAAACCAGCAGATCTTCTATTTTTACGAAAATATCGCAAAGATAGAAGATATGCGAGTTCCGGATGTGCTCTATAAAACTCTCTAAAATTAGCGAATTGATATTTATCTAAGATATGTTGACACCAACAGAAATAACATGCAAGATCTCTTGCGATGTTATTTACCACTGTTGTCATAACTTCACCACTACAATTACCTCGATTGGTCATGGTAATATCCCTAAACTCAACAACCAATGTATATATGCTTTCTATTCCTGAAATCATTCTAGCATATTGCCATGGGTCAGTCGGATCTTTTCTCCTAATAGTGTTTGTTATAACACTAAAAACCTCTAGTAAAAGAGCTCTGTGTAACCTTTGATCAAAATTCGTGAAATCCTTATCAGAAAATTTATCAAAAGAACAGAGATGATCTACTAGAGCATCTACATCTTTTGAATGTGGATTCATGCCTATAGCTGAATGAACTTTTAATCCAGCCTTAGTATAAGCTTCCTTAAAATCTCCAAATAATGCTAAATCAAAAATAATCTTGTCAACCGGGATCATGTGAAAAATTCGTCCTCGTCCTATTTTCACATAATCCATCTTAACAAGAGCATCCTTAAGCTTCGCATTAGAAAAAGATATAAGTCTTACACCTTTTTGTCCCCATAAGAGCTTCTGCTCTACACGGTTTCTCAGCATGTCTCCATATTCGTCCTTTTTGAAACTCCTTCGGCCTTTCCCGTCCAACTCTATAAAATCAGATTTCATAGGTTTTAATTCTGCCCAAGGAATCCCAGCTGCTTTGTTCAGTTCCATTCCTGTCACAAATTGGTTGTTATCGTGACCATTCAGTGCTCTGTCAAGCATTTGTTTTAAGGTTTTTGGAGATGGTGTTATTTCTCCAATAGCATTGTATAATTCTTCTTCAATCTGACGACTACAATGCCCTAACAATTCCATATCTATATCTGGTATAGTTTCAGAAATTGTTTGATTTAAAACTCCCAATAGTGTTGGTTGTCCTCTTCTGTTGGTAGGGAGTTCCGCTTCTATCCTTTGGTCATAAGGATCTAAAGGAGCCGGTTGTAATAGCTCATCAAATTCATTAAACCATGGACTTGGTGACCAATGTTCTAATGATGTATTTGATACCGGTAATGTGTTATATTTATAGTTGCCCACATGTACAACTTCTGGACCTGTTGGACTGTCCACTGGTTCACCCTTTTCAATAAATTTCAAAAAGGGATCAACAGAAAGCAAACACGGAATTTCGTTGGTATAGTGGTGTTCCGTATTTGTTTCTGGATTTATATAAAGATATTGTGTTTCTATCTTTTCCTTCCATAACATGACTCCGTAGTCTTCGGCAAAATTACTACCAGAGTATATTCCTGCTATAGAAGGGGCGTGTCGAGCTGTATACGAAAAGATTGGACTTCCGCATTGTCCAGCCTTAACATATTTATTATCGAGAGATATTCTTTTAATTTGAAGTAGCTCTCTATTAGCGAATGTTGTTTTATCGCCAACTGTTACTCTCGATAATGTTGGTGTTCCTAATTTTAATTGAGTATCATATAATGTTTTCATGTTACAAACATATATGAAACCCTTAGATCCTTCTATCCGTTCCTTATATAAATCATAAGGCATCAAGTAAGAAAGCAAAGAACAATATTCATCGTTGTTTTTAATAACGTTTCTGCTTTCTTCGATCAAATCACTATATCTACATATCTTTAGATAAGCTTCATCAGTTTCAGGATTTAGGTGCATAACTTTTGCAACTCTATATTCTTCACTAATTAACTTATCACAAGGCCAAAAGGCAGCAAGTTGATCTATTCGAGTGAAAACATGTGCATTTGTAATGATCATATTTCTATGAGCAATACCAAATGATTGTCTTGAAACCTTAGCTGGTAATGGTCCATTTTCAATCCTAAAAATACACACTGTATTCTTTGTTTTTACCTGTTCAGCTAAGTCACAACAAGTTGTGGCAGAGCGATGTGTTAGTTCAGGTAAGTTTTCCATCAACACTTCCTTGACAGTGCTAGTTTTATTTTTATTCTTAAATAAAGATTTTAATTTAGCTTCAGTTATTGTTACTATTCGATTTTTCGACATCCCATTCAAAAGGAATAGCGACAATTCTCCACTAACTGCATCTTCATCTTCATCATAAAATACACTAGCTCTTATATAATACTCATTGATGTTTAGTTGTCTGAGTATTTCTATCGATTCATTCAATTGTTCTTTGTTTGGAGTAGAACAGCTTACCTTATATCGATAGTGTATCATCGGTTGTTTATTACCATTTAAAGGCTGGTAAGTATGATACATTTTATGGAAACCTTCTTTCACGTTCGGATCTTCCATCTCTTCCTCCTCGAAACAAACAAAATCATTACATTCATTATGTGAAACATAATGAAAAGTACCATCATTTGTTTGATCGGCCAATGCTTCAAACCATTTGAAATCAAATAATTCAGATCTAGAACCTAAACAGTCCCATTCTAAATCATTCAAACCCAAATCAGGTGAATCACAATCCTCTTCACAACTCTCATAAGCTTGATGTAAAGTAATATCCTTTCTGTTTGTTTTTCGGACATTACGGCGTTGATTTGCCTTACCATCGTAATTTTTATTATGGTGTTTTATTTTCTTTTCTTTCTTTTTGAAAAGAAGTTCGTATATTTTATAAAAACCATAAGTCAATAACGACAATAAACCAAATAAAGCTGTTTGATGTATAAAATCAGACGCCATTTCACAAAGACTATCCATCCAAGGACCAATTTCAACACCAAGGAATTCAAGAATTTTAATAAGCATACGCTTACCACAATCCTTAAAAACCTCAGTATATTTTTCGATCTTTTTCCATACGATATCCTTTATGACATGGGTGTAATTATATACTCTTAAACCACTAAATAATAGTGATTCTGCATCATCTCCAACCCAATTTCTTTGATGATAGTTTATGTTGTTGATAACTGTTTGAGACCAAATAACTGATGAATAAATATTCATAGCAGGCATACCTCGACAAACGACTAGTACAGTAATTTTTGCTAAACTAGAGTTTGACAAATATGTCTGCCTCAATCCGTTAAGTAATCTCAAAAAGCCTTCACGATCATTCAAAATTGGTGTTGTGACGTGTTGTTGAAAATACATTCTACAAAAATTATAAAATGTTGAGCTTCGAAGTTGTTCTATCAAAGCGTCATCCAAAAGTATCAATACCTCTCCTCTATGAATTGATGGCATCCAAAGGTATTGACTTGTTGTTAATGGATTCTCTACTATAACAGCAGGAAAACCAGAAAAAGAATCAGGACAATATCCGTCATTTGTTTCAAATCTCCATACTCCTAAAGCAGAGATAAACTCATAAGGATGAGTATTTGCTAGATGTTCTCGAGTACAAAGGTTGTTAGTTGTACGATGCCTAAGCTGTAAAGCCCATGGAGCAAATGCCAATGAACTATTTATAGGTCCAGCTCTAGCAGCTATTCGTAATGATTTTAAAACGTCGATTACTGGTTGTTGGTAATCTTCCATAGCTGTTAGAATAGTTCGATCAACTGTTTGACGTGGGTTATTAAGTTGAACATCCATCAAAGGTTCTTCTTCCACCATATGATGGACCATTTCTTGATCTTCTCCAAACATACGATCTTCCTGTGCTAAGCGTTGTTGTAGCTTAGTTTCTTCCATAGCCATAAAATCAACAACTTGTTCCACAATTTCTTCTAAAGTGATCGGTTGTATGCGTCTTGTTGCGACGTCAAGATAACCAATCATTTCTTTCATAGAAGTCATTTTGAATTCAAGGTGTTGAAAATCTGGATCGTAGTTTCCATCATTTACTCTTCTAAATCTCTTTTTACAATGAATTGTAAAAGGAAACCTTTCCCATAGAGCAAATACGTTGTTGATGGTACAACTCTTATCGGGTAATGTATTTGTAGATGTAAAAAATACTTTAGCGGAAAAAGGTAAACCTTTTTCTTTTAAATCTGCTTGATAAGTCGAAGTAGCACCACCTGAAATAAATGATAAATATTTCAAGTGATCCTGATTCGATCTATCAGCAAAAGCATCATCTTCATATGCAAATTCATCACCACGATAGTTTTGATCGTATTCGTCTCTTTGTTGAGAGTTCCACATTGTCCAGTGTTTCGAACCAAAGAAATATTGTGGGTATTTTTCTTCAGCTCTGGCTGCTATTCTATTTTTAAGTTCAGTAGCTAGGGTTGTTTTTCCTACTTGACTTTCACCAAAAAGGCAAATTCCGGCTGGGACCACTCGTGGCTTTCTAGCTTGTATCATTCTTACTTGAGTTATTTGTTTAGTAACTTCAGTAATAATTTGACGAGCCAAAATAACCACTTCTGATCTTTCTAACTTTCCTCGTTCCACTTGAGTCAGTATTTCTACTGACGAAAGTAGTTTCGCGTCAAGTTTAGCCAATCGTTGTTTACCTTTCGGTTTTAAGAACTCATTGCCAGTAACACAAAGGCACTCTGAAATCCACTCACTATCTTTACGCAATGAAGCAACATCTGCTGTTAACTGATTTATTAAATCAGCTTGAGAATCTTCAATTAATCCAAGAGAAATTGCAGATTCTTCAATTGTAGAATATATTACTTTCAAAGCGGCGATATTTGCGTGAGTAGTTTTAAGAGTACGACTCATGTTACTAACAGAAGCACTTTTTCCTGTCATAGCCATTCCTAAACCCAAAACTCCAATAAGTTTCTTCGGATCAAGCGCATGATGATCTAAATTCGGTATTGGATGATCTCTCTGAATTTGAGTAAAGGAGCCAATGCGAGATGCTAATCCGCCCAAAACTACATCTGTGGTAGAAGTTTCAAATTCTAACATAGATCCAATTTTGACTAGTTCGCTTCCTACATCAGCGATGTTATCAGCCTTAGCTATTGAATAAACACATGATGACAATCCTAATTTGTGTTTATTGAACCCATTTGCTGTTTTTGTGAATAGGTTATTCCTATCTGTTAAAGTTTGACCTATACCAGTTAGGTTTTCAGAAATTTCTTCTCGTAAAGCTCTAAAGCCCGGTGTTAATCGAGTTGAAATAGCTGAAATAGTGTCAAGAACAAAGAATCGAATTAGTCCTGACATATATATTGGGTAAACCCACATCGTCGACCAACCAAAGGCGAAACATAGAATGTGCATTGTTATCAATATTAATAAAAATACTGGCCACATTCGAAGTTTTTCCTTAAGTTTATTCTCCCATACAGTTAAAATTTCATCAGAAATCGGTACACGAATTCTGTCAAATAAATCTCTAACTATTTGGGAAAAATTCATTTTGCTTTTGATGGTCCAGCTAACTGGGTAAACTCTATTTGAATAAATTCTTTTAGAGTTTGGTCACGACTTGTTATATAAGTCGAATCGATTTTTAATCGATACGCTTCTAATATACAAAAACAATCATTTAAATTGCATGATTTCAAACGAGTAAGATTTTCTTTAAAATCAACAATCAAACTACTTTTGTAATTAGTCGCCCTATTCCAAGCATTAAGCCTCGTATAATAAATATTTTTGAGTTTTCTATTAAAATAATTTCTAACAGATTTCTCATCCGTATTTAAATCACGAGGATAACCTTTGATTTTTTGTTCAATTTCCTTCTTTTTAGGAAGGGTTTCCTTCTTTTTGGAAGGAACAGCACTATGGTGTTCTAGTACTTTTACTTTTGATCTCCTTGGTGCTACAACTAACTTAGTTAAACTTGATACAAGTGTTTCATAACCAGTTGTTGCATCACTAAAGATATCTTTAACCTTAGTAATGACTGGAGAACTAAGGTAAGTAATTGGAATTTTCTTTAATTCAGTAATCTGTAACTGTAGAAAAGCAATAAATTGCTTATCTAAAGTACAATATCTGTTCATAAGAACCAATATTGCGTCATTACGCCAATAACCTTGATAACCAAGTTTATCTGCGGTCTGAACTACATCATATTTGAATTTTATATGATCTTCCATTTTTATTTTTATCATTTCACAAATTTTTAAAAATGATTCATGATTTTTAACAATTTTATAATTGTCGTGTTGTTCCATAGCTTCTTTGAATAAAGCTAGAAGAACATATCCTTCATCAAGCATAGCCATATCAATTTCTGGTATAATAAATCGATAAGACGGATCTATAAACATGCTTAAAAAGGTGTGTCCTCTTTGAACAAATTCTTCATAAAAATTCAGTTGTTCCAAATTTTCCTGAGATTTTGTAACCCAAGTTGGTATGGGTACTTTACTTTTAATTGGTAATTTATTACCTTGTAAATCAAAACTAAAATTAGCTTTTGAAAGGTATTTTCTGTTTTGTTTACTTTTTGTTTTAGAGATTGTTGGTTGTTCTTCTCTAAAAATCATTTGTTTCTGTTGTGGTTGTGAAACAATATATTGCTCTTTGTGATATTTATGAGCAATGTTAATATTTTTAGTTAAAATCTTCTTCCTACTATCCTTTGATTTTACATCTGCTTTCATCTTCGGTTGGGGGAGTTGAGTTTGCATAGACATGGGTTATCATGGTGGAGGTTTACGATTTCACCGAAATGCCAAAAGGTTAAGCTCACTAACAAGACCGGCTTATTAGTTACTGTTGATATCCAGTATTCTGAAGATATCTCTTAATTCTTTCTACGAAAATAAATCGTTGACTTGCTTCTTTAATTCCTAAAATAATGCAACTAAGACATGACTAGTTGCGTCCAGTTATTTGAATTAAATTAAAGACAGTTTTAAGATTTATAATCTAACATTTTACCTCCAAAACACACGGTGTTATAAATAAATAAACTAATATTAAATATCATTGCTGACGTTAGCTCAATTTAACTTTCATTTATAATTTATAATATTCGAGTTTTCCTTAAACATAAGAATAATCAATTTCCGTTTATGCTGTGGTCTAATAAATAGATAATGTGCTAGGGTAAAGATTATAAAAGAATTTCGCCATTACTTAATGTTACTAATTTCACATAAGCTTCTTTTATAAATTTATTTGCTTCCCTCTAAATTATCTATAAATTTGATTGGTTCGAAATTAATAGACGTTAGTAGAATTTATATTAAGGCTCCAGCGGTGCCGCTTCCTGAAGTATAATTAAATACCAAGATCCCGTACTGTGCTCATCCTTGGAAATATAATAATCTACCACATAT
>Ga0213848_1036293_pt1 | contig 11889 bp, 18 predicted proteins | sample ABC_MetaT_FD_165507 | JGI IMG/M metagenome (GOLD analysis project Ga0213848, IMG submission 165507) | Metatranscriptome of freshwater microbial communities from post-fracked creek in Pennsylvania, United States - AB:C (Metagenome... | ecosystem: Environmental > Aquatic > Freshwater > Creek ... | reverse complement strand
CGACTGCGTGTCCAGGCAATATCGCAACAGGGAGGCGCGGGCCGGGTTCGTAGGAACTACGTTACAACGCTATAAGCCAAGACTCGTAGAGTCAGTGTGCCCCTGTCGCGCGAATTGCGAGGGGGTTTTTTGTTGCCATAGGCAATGGAGACCCAAATAAAGTTAGGAACGAAATATGCAAAGAGGTATGAATGCCGACCGTTAACCAATTGGTACGCAAAGGACGTAACGTCCCTAAGGTGAAGTCTAAGTCACCCGCGCTGAAGAGTAATCCGTTCAAGCGCGGAGTTTGCACCATCGTGCGAACGATGACCCCGAAGAAGCCTAACTCGGCTCTTAGGAAGACCGCCCGTGTGCGATTAACCAATGGTGTCGAAATTACGGCATACATCCCCGGAGAAGGTCATAACCTCCAGGAGCACTCAGTCGTCCTCGTAAGAGGTGGCCGTGTGAAGGATCTCCCCGGCGTCCGCTACCACATCGTGCGCGGAACGCAGCAGACCGCTGGCACAGCCAAGCGTATGCAGGGACGATCGAAGTACGGCACGAAACGACCGAAGCCAGGTCAAGCAGCCGCAGCCGCCAAGGGTGCACCGAAGAGAAAGTAAGGCGCTAAGAGGATTTAGAGAAAGCTAATGCCAAGAAAAGGACCAGCAGTAAAGAGAGTGACGTTGCCCGACCCAATTTATGGGTCGGAGCTCATGACCCGATTCATCAACCGAATGATGGTTGATGGCAAGAAGGTCACCGCCGAGAAGATCTTCTACGGCGCTATGGCCATCTGCGAGCAGAAGGCCGGTGCACCCGCAGTTGAGATCTTCGAGAAGGCTCTCCAGAACGTCATGCCTGCCGTTGAAGTTCGCCCTCGCCGAGTCGGCGGTCAGACATATCAGGTTCCAATGGAAGTTCGCCCTGATCGGCGAAGAACACTTGCGCTTCGATGGATGATCGGGGCCGCCCGCAAGCGGTCCGGTAAGACGATGATTGATCGTCTTTCCTCCGAAATCCTCGATGCCTACAACGGCACCGGAAGCACCATCAAGAAGCGTGAGGATACGCATCGAATGGCGGAGGCCAATAAAGCCTTCGCCCACTATCGTTTTTAAAAAGGACAGATCATGCCCCGTAGTCATCCCCTCGAACTGGTCAGAAACATCGGAATCGCCGCGCATATTGACGCGGGTAAGACCACCACAACCGAGCGAATTCTCTTTTATACAGGGAAGTCGCATAAGATGGGCGAGGTTCATGACGGCGCAGCAACCATGGACTGGATGGAGCAAGAGCAGGAACGAGGGATTACGATCACCTCGGCTGCTACCAGTTGCTTCTGGAAGGGCAGTAATAAAGACAAGCCCGAGCACAAGATTAACATCATTGACACCCCCGGCCACGTTGACTTCACTGTTGAAGTTGAGCGCTCACTAAGAGTTCTTGACGGTGCGGTGTGTGTCTTGTGTGCAGTCGGTGGCGTGCAGCCTCAGACCGAGACCGTCTGGCGTCAGATGAACAAGTACGTTGTTCCACGCATCATCTATGTAAATAAGATGGATCGCTTGGGAGCGGACTTCTACACTGTTCTCAATCGTGTTAAGGAGCGACTTGGAGCGAATGCCGCTCCAGTGCAACTCCCGATCGGTGCGGAGTCGATGTATGTCGGCTACGTTGACCTGATCACGATGAAAGCCACGATCTACATGTCGGACGACGGAAAGACGAGCGAAGTGCGGGAAATTCCCGAGGAAATGCTCAAGATCTCTGCCGAGTACCGAGAAAAGCTCATTGAGTCGATTTCAGAATACGACGATTCCATCATGGAGCGATTCTTGGAAGGCGCTGACATCTCTGAAGCCGACATACGAGCTGCTCTGAGAGCGGGAACGCTGGCGAATAAGATTGTTCCGATGTTCTCGGGCTCATCATTCAAGAACAAGGGCGTGCAGGCGATGATCGACGCGGTCATCGACTACCTGCCGTCACCTCTTGATGTCGCAGGTGCGAAGGGTGTCGATCCAGATACCGAAGCGCCTATCGAGCGAGCAGCAAGTGACAAAGAGCCGTTCGCAGCGCTTGCGTTCAAGATCATGTCGGACAAATACGTAGGTAGGTTGACCTTCCTTCGGTTGTACTCTGGCATGCTCAAGAAGGGCACTGCGGTCGCGGTTACTTATCGAGATCCTCAGACAAACGAGTTTCGAGTTCGAACTGAGCGAATCGGCCGAATCCTTGAGATGCACGCTAATAGCCGAAATGATATCGATGAAGTTTACGCAGGTGAAATCGTCGGTGTTATCGGTCTTAGCGATGTAAACACGGGTCACACAATTTGCGATGAGAATCATCTGATTGCTCTGGAAAGCATTAAATTCCCAGAGCCGGTTATTCAGATCGCAATCGAACCCAAGTCCAAGGCGGATCAAGAGAAGCTTGGCTCATCGCTCGTTCGATTGGCACAAGAAGATCCAACGTTCCGAGTGTTCACTGACCAAGAATCTGGTCAGACGATCATCTCAGGAATGGGTGAACTTCACCTTGAGATTATCGTTGATCGTTTGAACCGAGAATTCGGAGTTCAGGCGAATCAAGGTAAGCCTCAGGTTGCCTATCGAGAGACGGTACGTGTTTCAGCGAAGGGTGAAGGACGCTTTATTCGACAGACAGGTGGTTCCGGACAATATGGCCACTGTTGGATCGAGATGGAGCCACTTCCAGCCGGGTCTGGCTTCGTATTCGAGAACAAGGTTGTCGGCGGTTCGATTCCTAAGGAGTACATCCCTGCGATCGAAAAGGGTGTCCGAGAAAGCTTGCATGCAGGCGTACTCGCTGGCTATCCGGTTGTCGATATCAAGGTCAAGCTTCTTGAAGGGTCGTACCACGAGGTTGACTCGAACGAAAACGCTTTCAAACAGGCAGGAATTCTCGCTTTCAAGGAAGCGATGAAGAAAGCCAATCCGGTCTTGAAAGAGCCGATTATGCATGTCGAGGTCACAACGCCTGAGCAAAACGTAGGTGACGTGGTTGGAGACATCAACGGTCGACGAGGACGGATCGAAGGAATGGAGAACGCGATGGGTGGAGTGACAATTGTCATTTCTCACGTCCCGCTTTCCGAAATGTTCGGATACGTGACAACGCTGCGGTCGCTTACTCAGGGGCGAGCGCAACCGAACGTAACCCCTTCTCACTATGAGGAGGTTCCGAATAGCATCGCAGCCGAGATCACGGCTAAGGCGCAAGGCGGCCGCTAACGGCGTGGCCGGAATAGATTAGGTAGGAGCAATAAAAAATGGCAAGAGCTAAATTCGAGAGGAAAAAGCCGCACGTCAACATCGGCACCATCGGCCACGTTGACCACGGCAAGACGTCGCTTACGGCTGCGATCACAGGCACCCTGGCACTTAAGGGTTTGTCCAAGAAGGTTTCTTATGCAGAAATCGACTCGGCGCCTGAAGAAAAGGCCCGCGGTATCACGATTAACATTTCGCACCAGGAATATGAAACAGCAACTCGGCACTATGCCCACGTTGACTGTCCAGGACACGCGGACTTTATCAAGAACATGATCACCGGCGCCGCCCAGATGGACGGAGCAATTTTGGTCGTGTCTGCGACAGACGGTCCGATGCCACAGACTCGTGAGCACATCCTGCTCGCCCGTCAGGTCGGTGTTCCTCATATCGTGGTTTACATCAACAAGGTTGACCTCGTTGACGATCCTGAATTGATCGAGCTCGTTGAGATGGAAGTTCGCGACCTTCTCAACAAGTACGGTTTCCCTGGCGACGACACCCCAATCATCAAGGGTTCAGCAGTACAGACTCTGGATGCTCTTGAAAAGGGTGTTGCGATCGACAGCGATGCTTACAAGTCCGTTCTCGAACTGATGGATGCGGTTGACTCGTTCATCCCAACCCCAACTCGAGATAAGGACAAGCCGTTCCTCATGGCTGTTGAAGACGTATTCACGATCACTGGTCGCGGTACGGTTGCAACGGGTCGTGTCGAGCGCGGTCAGCTCAAGTCGATGGAAGAAGTTGAGATCGTTGGTCTCAGCGAAGCTCCTCGAAAGACGGTCTGCACCGGAATTGAAATGTTCCGCAAGACCCTTGACTACTGTGAAGCAGGCGACAACGTTGGTCTCCTTCTCAGAGGCGTCGATCGAGCTTCTATCGAGCGTGGAATGGTTTGCTGTAAGGTCGGAACGATCAAGCCGCACACCAAGTTCACTGCTGAGGTTTACGTTCTCTCGAAAGATGAGGGCGGACGCCACACCCCATTCGTCTCTGGCTACCGACCGCAGTTCTTCTTCCGCACCACTGACGTGACCGGAACGTTGTATCTGCCGGACGGCGTCGAGATGGTTATGCCGGGTGACAATATCACCATGACGATCGAGCTCATCAGCAACGTCGCTATGGAACAGGGATCGAAATTTGCGATTCGTGAAGGCGGCCGAACAGTCGGTGCCGGAACGATTACACAGGTGGAAGTCTAAGAAACCAAGTAAGCCTCCGTCCATAAGGACGGAGGCTTCTTAATGAAAAAGCACACTATGGCAGGAATCAAAGTTAGAATCAGGCTCCGCGCATACGATCATCGGATCATCGACCAGTCGGCCGAGAAGATCACCGATACCGCAAAGCGCACCGGGGCTCGCGTGGCTGGCCCGACACCATTACCGACGAATATTCGCCGGTTCTGCGTTATCCGAGGTCCGCACATCGACAAGGAGTCCATGGAGCATTTTGAGCTTCGGACCCACAATCGGCTCATCGACATTCTTGAGCCAACAAACAAGACGATTGACGCGCTAATGAGACTTGATCTCCCAAGTGGCGTTGACATCGAAATCAAGAGCGCTTAGGCGATCTGATTTCATCGATTTATACAATTAAACATTGGCGCTTCAAAGGCAGAGTCCAGCGACCCGAAGGCAAAGAGGGCAACGCATTAAAGGACCGAGCACAGTGGAAGCGAAGAGGGTGAAATATGTTGCCAGGAATTCTAGGCACAAAAATTGGGATGACCCACGTCTTTACGGACGAGGGAAAAATGGTGCCGGTTACAGTCGTTCAGGCTGGCCCGGTATTCGTTACACAGCTAAAGACAGAAGATAAAGACGGTTACACTGCAGTTCAGGTTGGTTACGGCGAAGCGAAAGAGAGCAAGCTCACTTTCCCTAAGTACGGCCACCTCAAGAAAGCTGGTTTGACTAAGAATCTCCGGACACTCAAAGAGTTCCGAATCGACACGACCGACGGGCTCGCTCTTGGTCAGGAGATCACAGTCGATATCTTCGCTGAAGGCGAAAAGATCACGGTAACTGGAAACAGTAAAGGCCGCGGTTTTGCGGGCGGCGTCAAGCGGTACCACTTTAAGGGTCAGCATATGACGCACGGCTACATGACTCACCGCCGGCCACTCTCGAACGGTGCAACTGGACCTCAGAGAGTTTTCAAGGGCAAGCGTGGACCTGGTCACATGGGTGACGAAACGGTCACTCAGAAGGGTTTGAAAGTAGTCAAGATCGATGCTGAAAGGAATCTGATCCTGATCGACGGCAGCGTGCCAGGCCCGAACGGCGCCCAAGTAGTAATCAACAAGGTGGCGAGGTAAGGCAATGGCAGATATTCAAATTCACGGAAAGGACGGCAAGTCCGTCGGAACCCATAGTCTGAGTAAGGCGATTGCCGAAGCGAAGGTTAACCAGGTTACGGCTCACAGAGCTGTCGTTGCTGAAGAGGCAAATAAGCGACAGGGTACGCAGTCTGCCAAGACACGATCGGAAGTTCGTGGTGGTGGCCGCAAGCCTTATAAGCAGAAGAAGACAGGTAACGCTCGTCAGGGTACGGTCAGTGCACCGCACTACACCCATGGCGGTATGGCGATGGCTGTTAAACCTCGCGACTACGAAAAGAAGATTAACAAGAAAGAGCGACGCGCAGCCCTCTTGGGTGCTCTCGCAGCTCACTTGGAAGCTGGGAATGTAAGCGTGATTGATTCAATCACCTTTGCGGAGCCAAAGACCAAGGATGCGGTTGCCCTTCTGGCAGCACTTGGACTCGGAAATCAACGCCGAGTGCTCGTAGTGCTTCCTCAGTACGACCAGATCACACACAAGTGCTTCCGCAACTTGACCAATGTGACGGTGCGAACTGCTCCGTCGTCGTCGGCTGGTGGTGTTGAAGCAGCAAAGACCGCCGTGTTCTCCACGCGAGATCTGCTGGTAGCACAGAAGATCGTGATCGCGAAGGACGCACTGACCAAGATCGAGGAGGTCTGGGCTAAGTGAAGAACCCACACGATATTATCGTTCGACCGCACATTACAGAAAAGGCTGTGGCCCTTTCGTATGGCGATCCAAGAATTAAGGACGAGGAATTGCTCGTTCGCAAGTACACCTTTGAAGTAGCCACGAACGCAAACAAGATTGAAATCAAGCAAGCGATCGAAGCGATCTACAACGAAGGCAAAAAGAAGGATCAGGCTATCAGCGTCGAATCCGTCCGCACGATCAAAGTGTTGGGCAAGAAGCGACGACGTGGAAAGAGTGTTGGATATGAGCCAAATCGAAAGAAGGCCGTGATCACACTCGCCAAGGGCCAGATGCTCGAGGATTACGGAGTCTAAGATGCCAACCAGAGTTTATAAACCAACCTCACCAGGCCGCCGAGGCATGATCGGCGCGACCTACTCTGAGGTAACGAAGTCTACGCCAGAAAAGTCGCTGATCGCTCCTAAGCCGAAGACCGGTGGTAGGAACAGCAGCGGTCGACTGACGTCGAAGAATCGCGGCGGTGGCAACAAGACTCGTTATCGAATGGTCGATTTCAAGCGAGAGAAAGACTCGGTGAAGGCGAAGGTCGTTGCGATTGAGTACGATCCAAACCGAACTTGCCGAATCGCACTCGTTCACTACCTTGATGGCGAAAAGCGATACATCCTGGCTCCTCGGAACCTCGAAGTCGGCACGCTCATCGAGAGTGGAGAAGGCGCCGATATTCTGCCGGGTAATGCACTCCCGTTGAAGAATATCCCGCTTGGTACGCTCGTCCACAACATCGAGATGCAGCCCAAGAAGGGTGGCCAAATGGTCCGCTCCGCTGGTGCTTCCGCTCAGGTGATGGCTAAAGAAGGGAACTACGTTACCCTTCGTCTGCCAAGTGGCGAAATGCGAATGGTTCACAACACTTGCCGAGCAACTGTCGGCGAAGTTGGTAACGCTGAGCATGAGAACGAAGTTATCGGTAAAGCCGGTAAGAATCGCGGACTCGGAATCAAGCCACACGTTCGTGGTGTCGTTATGAGCCCACGCGACCACCCACATGGTGGTGGTGAAGCGAAGTCGCCCGTTGGACGCAAGAAAGGTCCAGTTGACCGTTGGGGCAACAAGGCAATCGGTCAAAAGACTCGTCACAACAAGCGAACGGAGAAATACATCGTTCGCCGGAGGACGAAGTAAGGGCACAAACGGACTAGGAAACTATGGCGCTTGGGTCAGCCCTGAGCGCCGTCGAATCCAAAAACCGAAAAGCAAGTGCACTGGCCAACTCCTCAGGAGTTGGTTCACCACAGGAGAAATATGTCAAGAAGTTTAAAGAAAGGATTTTTTGTCGATGACCACCTCATGAAGAAGGTCTTCGATTTGAATATTAAAGGTGAGAAGCGACTCATCAAGACTTGGAGTCGCAGATCCACCATTACTCCCGACATGGTCGGACACACGTTTGCCGTTCACGATGGACGCAAGCACGTTCCGGTTTTCGTTACGGAGAACATGATTGGTCACAAACTCGGAGAGTTTGCTCCGACCCGAACCTTCCGTGGTCACGCAGGTGGCCTCGCCGAGAGGGGGACGAAGCTAAGATAAGCCCCCGACGGGTAAAATGAGCGGCTTTGCGCGAGGTTCGCGGACGCTGCTTAGAGGCAAACAGACGATGGAAGTAAAAGCAATCGCAAAATATGTAAGGGTGCAGCCGCGAAAGGTGCGGATTATTGCCGACGAAGTTCGCGGTAAGAATGCGCAGCACACGGTAAGTCTTCTCCGATATCACACCGGAAAGGGCGCTAAGGCACTGCATCAGGTTTTGGTCTCTGCGATGGCGAACGCGCAAGAGAACCACGGCATCTCGCCAGAGCTGCTTAAGATCGCGACGATCACCGTCGACGAAGGACCGCGACTTAAGAGAATGCAAGCTCGTGCTATGGGCCGAGGAAACCGAATTATCAAGAAGACGAGCCATATCACTGTGGTCGTTGAGGACTACGAGGTTGAAAAGCCGGTTAAGCCACATGGCACCAAAGCCAAGCCGAGACCAACCTTTGCTGCCCCAACGCGACGACAGCGCAGAGGCACCGGAAAGGCAGCTGAACTAGAAGCTGGTTCAGAAGCTCCGGCAGAGATCGTAATTGAAACAGCGCCTGAGGCAGTTGCCGAAGCGCCAGTGACGACAGAGCCGACCGAAGAGGTCGCCAGTGTTGAGGCCGAAGCCTCGGACGAAAAGGGAGCGGAGTAACTTTGGGTCAAAAGATTCATCCAGTTGGCTTGCGCGTCGGAGTCATCCGTGGCTTCGATAGCCAGTGGTATTACAACAAGAAGGGCTATGGCCCGGCGTTGCTGCAAGACCACGAAATCAGACAGTTCATCAAGAGGCGAACAGGCCTCGGTAACGTTAGCCGCGTCGAAATCGAGCGTGCAGCAAACCGCGTGAAGGTTACGATCTTCACTGCGCGACCTGGCGCAATCATCGGTCGAGGCGGTAAAGGCATCGACGAGCTTACGGACATCCTCAATCGGATGGTTCGGGCCAAGGACAAGACGATGGTCGTTCAGGTCAACGTCACCGAGGTTCGACAGCCAGAGCTCGATGCTCAGCTTGTTGCTGAGAACGTTTGCCAACAGCTCGAGAAGCGAATTAGCCATCGTCGAGCGATGCGACAAGCCATGACTCGCGTTATGCGAATGAATGGCCGAGGTATCAAGATTCAAGTCTCGGGACGATTGGGTGGTTCTGAAATCGCTCGACGTGAGGGAGACAAGATCGGAAAGATCCCTCTGCACACGATTCGTGCAGACATCGACTACGGTCAGGCAACGGCACACACTGTTTACGGATCCGTCGGCTGCAAAGTCTGGATCTATAAGGGTGAAGTGCTTCCTGAGCGAAGACTTCGAGATCTTGAGCCTCAGGTACAGCAACCACGACGTGGTCGCGGTCAGCGAGACGAGGCAGAAGCCCAGGCATTTGCCGCAGTGAACACTGCCGCTGCTGCCAAAGCCGAAGCTCAAACCGGAGGAGCAGCCTAATGTTGATGCCCAAGAGAGTTAAGCATCGTAAGATGCACCGTGGTCGAATGAAAGGTAAGGCCACCCAGGGCAACCGAATCTCCTTTGGAGAATTTGGAATCGTTGCCTTGGAACCAGCCTGGATCACTTCGCGACAGATTGAAGCGGGACGTATTGCAATGACCCGCCACATCAAGCGTGGTGGAAAAGTTTGGATCCGCATCTTCCCAGATAAGTCCTACACCAAGAAGCCACTCGAAACCCGTATGGGTAAGGGTAAGGCACCTGTGGAAGGATGGGTTGCCGTCGTCAAGCCAGGACGCGTTCTGTTCGAAATGAGCGGCGTGTCTGTGGACGTTGCCAAAGAAGCTATGCGCTTGGCAATTTTCAAGCTTCCAATTAAGTGTAAGTTCGTCACTAAAGCTGATTTGGACGCGCTGGATTATGTCGCTCCACAGGAAGTAGAAACCGCAGAGGAGACAGCGGCCGAATAGCACTCTAGGGTGCCTTACGGATTAGCGAATAAAGAAATGAAGGACACAAAAATATCAGACCTGCGGGACAAGAGCGTTCCTGAGCTTGAGCAGTTGGTGAGCGATGAGCGAGCCAACCTGTATAAAGCTCGACGTGACTTAGTATTCCGCCGGATTACAGATACGGCAAGCGTCAAAGTGCGGCGACATAACATTGCGCGCATGCTGACTCTCATCGCCGAGAAGAAGCGAGGAAACGCGTAATGGCAGGTACTAAGAAAGTTGTTGAGGCACCGGTGGATGCCGTGACCGCAGAAGAGCGCGGTCGTCGAAAGGTTCGACAAGGCATCGTCGTCTCCAACAAAATGGAGAAGACAGTTGTCGTAAAGATTGAGCGACGTGTTCAGCACCCTATCTACGGAAAGGTTGTTTTGCGCACCAAGAAGTTCAAGGCTCACGACATCATCGGCTGTGACGAAGGCGACACTGTCGAGATTATGGAGACACGACCGATCAGCCGAGATAAGTGCTGGCGCGTTACCCAGATTCTCGAGAAGGTCAAGTAAGACGTTAACGGCAGTCGCAAGCTGCCTGTGTTTTTGAGGCAGGGCAAACTCTGCCTCAAAAACATGTCAAGCCTACTCCCGCTTGCGGGAATGGCCTCTGAAGCAAAAAGGATAAGAAAATGATTCAGCAATTCACACGGCTCAAAGTGGCCGACAACTCGGGTGCACGCGAAGTGATGTGTATTCGAGTTTTGAAAGGTTCTCAACCTCGCTACGGCGGCGTTGGCGACGTCATCGTCGCTGCCGTCAAAGTAGCAACGCCAAACATGCCGGTCAAGAAGGGCGACGTCATCAAGGCAGTTATCGTCCGAACGAAGCGAGCAATGCGACGAATCGATGGATCAACTCTTCGATTTGACGACAATGCATGCGTGGTCATCAACCCACAAAACCTAGAGCCCAGAGGAACCCGTATCTTTGGCCCAGTGGCTCGTGAACTGCGCGACAAGAATTTCATGAAAATCGTGTCGCTTGCACCGGAGGTGCTGTAATGCCTACAAAGGCCGAATTAAAGCAAAAAGCGACGCACATCAAGCTCAAAGTCCGTAAGGGCGACCGAGTCGTGATCATTGCCGGAAAAGACAAAGGCGAGATTGGATTCGTAGCTGCCGTTTCACCGAAGGACCAGAAGGTCATCGTGTTGAAGGACAACGAAGAGAATCCAGACCAGCCGTTTCCGCTTAACGCTGCTGTAAAGCACCGCAAAGCGAAGACACAAGGCGAGCGATCGATGCGAATCAAGATTCCTGTGCCGATTCATGTCAGCAATGTCATGGTTCTTGATGCCGACGGTACACCAACTCGTGTTGGTCGAAGGCTCGAAGATGGCAAGCTTGTCCGGTATGCAAAGAAATCCGGCGCGAAGCTGATTGATGCTCAGGTAATGGAACACAAGCAATAAGAGAGAATTGAGGCCTGGTCAGCAATCAGGCAACGATAGGAAAAAGAAATGGCACGAAAAGAAAAAGAAGTCCCAACAGGTCCGATAACCCTGCCCCAGCCTCGTTTGAAGGCTAAATATCAGGCCGAGATTATGCCTAAGCTCCGAGAAGAGTTTAAGTATAAGTCCGTAATGCAGATCCCTAAGCTTGACAAGATTGTCATCAACATGGGTACCGGCAGCAAAGAAAAGAACGGCGACAAGAACCTTGAGAACTCCGTCCGAGATATGACGCTGATCTCTGGTCAGAAGCCAATCGTTACGAAATCCAAGAAGGCCATCTCGAACTTTAAGCTTCGAGAAGGTATGGACATTGGTTGCAAAGTCACCCTCCGCGGCAACCAGATGTACCACTTCTTCGATAAGCTCGCGACAGTTGTTCTTCCGAGAATTCGAGACTTTCAAGGTCTTTCTCCAAAGTCGTTCGACGGTCGAGGCAACTATGCACTCGGTCTGAAAGAGCAGTTGGTTTTCCCTGAAATTCCTTACGATACATTCGATCGAATTCGAGGAATGGACATCATCATCTGCACGACAGCGAAGACAGACGAAGAAGCAAGAGTCTTCTTGAAGGCCATGGGTCTTCCGCTTCGCGAGAAGTAAGCAAGAAAGATCCGCCCCGAT
>Ga0213848_1186223_pt1 | contig 12082 bp, 5 predicted proteins | sample ABC_MetaT_FD_165507 | JGI IMG/M metagenome (GOLD analysis project Ga0213848, IMG submission 165507) | Metatranscriptome of freshwater microbial communities from post-fracked creek in Pennsylvania, United States - AB:C (Metagenome... | ecosystem: Environmental > Aquatic > Freshwater > Creek ... | reverse complement strand
GTTATATTAAATTTAGTATTAAAAATTATTTGATAAAGCCTTCCAAATGAAGACCTTATAAGTTCAAAAAATTAGGGCCAATATTGCAGAAACTGTGTATTTTTTCTTCCCATTTCATCTAGTAGTGAAATGAGGGTTTTCATTTTGCTGATATATATTTTTTGTGGGCATTATGCACCCATTTTTCAAATTTTCGACATACATTTTGTATGCCCTGATTACATTCATCCTCTAATGCTCTGCATCTAGTGCAGTAGCCATTCATCCATCACTTTATTTGGTTTTGGGTTTTGGGTGGGTACCGGGCGGCAAACTTTTGCCATCTATTGTAAAAATATTTCGCTAACACATTCATTCGATCATTGGCTGATGTTTTAAAAAAAAAGTTTAAAAATTGTGTCTACTAATGACACCAGCCTTTATAAACAATCATACAAACAAGGACGTCCCCCGCAAACTCACACAATACTATAGCGAGAACTAAGCTTTTTCCTTCTTTACAACTGTTGTTCTGTTGTCATCACTTCTACATCGTCATTAACACCATTACTCCACCGATCGATGTCTACACCGATCCAATGTCCTATGGTATCATAACTCGGAACACTAAACGGGATCCGATATTTCGCACAGAGTACAGGTATAATTTCCGTGAGGTTATTATACTCTTCTTCTCCTCTATGCCAAGCAGCTCGACATGCATTATACATGTTCACTTTTAGCTGCTCCATTTCTGGCAGTGTTGTTCTTTGCCAGTTGAGCAAATTCCAAAAAATCTTTGCAGATGTTTTGGCTGCCCACACACTCCTCTCAGAATCCCATCTAACGTTTAGTTGTAGAAATGACACTTCATAGATATTCTCGAATCTGAAATTTAAATCTTTGTTCGCAGTAGTAACATCGAAACCCATTGTACGATATTCATGTACATATGCATCTGGGTTCAAGACATTAGCGTAAACGGGATTAATCCCACGCAAAACGTCGTCTCCGCAAGTTACTGTGCGAACAATCTCCAGCCACGAATTAATGTTTGCAAGTTGTGGCTTTGTCCTTGTTATTATATTCTTATAAAAATAGTAATCCATTATCAAATGGCCAAGACTATTCTTCACAAGAGTATCTCTCTCTCCTGACTTCAATCCATGTTTTACAACAAAGAGTACGTCTTCATGCACAATAGTAGTATGTGCTTGTCCTATGGTGAAAGTGAATAGAACTTCACGCGTTCTGGCGGGGAGTGCTTCGCCTCTGGCAGCATAAGCTGTCTTGAATAATTCGTAGTAATAGTTTGCAATAGCTTCTGACCAACTTATTGGACAGCTGCCATCCCAATTCTTTACATCGAACGCGATCATTGTATCATGATATTGTAGCCAATTTACTAGTTCATTGAACTGGTACGATTCAAAGTTAAAACCGCAAGCAATTCTTGATTCTGTAATTGACATATTCTTAAAGTTGCGACAAATGTCACCCGTTAGGATGCCATTGGCAACAAGCACATCTAGTGCTGGCATGATAATAGTTCTTGTTTTAGGACTTTTATGAACCTTGTCGGCTTTTACCAACTCATCTTTGTAAAACATCTGGTACGTCTTTGGTGGATATGTACCAGTCTCACATTGGGCTAAAATGTCAAACACATTGTGTCTGAGAAGGTTATGGATGTTATATTGCCCTGAAATTTCATCTTTATTAATGAATCCTTTCTTTCCTTTATCAGGAGTCATATGCGACCATGGTAAGCCTGAACCTTTGTTCAAATTTAGAGGGGTTGCTCCCAGCTTGCCTGATCCAGCAACAGATTCATAAAGAGTCTGAAATCTCACGTTTGGCATAAGTGTAGCATGGTAGCGGCCTAGCTCGGCTGCTGCTAACATTATACCTTCCCTATCTTGGAACACTTGTGGATAACAAAATTTATTTATTCCAATGTGTGCATAGTGTTCTAATTCAGGATTGAACCTCTTGTCTTTCTTGCTCAATAGACCTGGCTCATAAGGACATTTATCTTTAATGTCCTCGTGGAACTTGGTAGGGACCAGCTTGGTCTTGTCCATACCATGTTGTTTTGGGTAATACAGCCCAACAACAGGTGTTACGTCATATAGTTCCTTGTCAAAATTAATAGGATCTGCTCCTTCAATCTCTCCGATGACGACTTGTTGTACGATATCAAATTTACTCATTGTTTCAAGTAAATCTTCTTGTGTTAACGGCACAACAATAGTACGAGTTTTGTCTGATGCGCCAATAATACCAACAAAACCTCTTTGGATTAGTGTGTTGTCATGAAAGACAACAGCTCCGCTATGTCCCGATGGGATTGCGTCACTATCCATTGTATAGGCAAAGATCTTATCATTTTGGTATATACCAAACGCATTTTCGTACTTTTCATTATGTCTCGTATTGAAATTTCTCAATTGTATAGATTCTAAATACAAGGCATTATTAAGCTCTCCAAAGGCAACACAGGTGTGATTGCTGCCCTCAAGCATATTAGCTCCCAAATCATCTTTAGTGACAAAGTGCTTAACACCATCCTTGGTGCACCTAAAAGTAGGTAAGCATATTATCACTGCGTCACGACCTGGGATTTGCTTGATATCTCGGCTTCTTCTGATGGTTACTTGCTCCCAATTTACATTGGGGCGTCCTGCAAAGACATTCAGATTATCAAAGATCTTTATGGTGATAACATCATCTAACAGTCCCTGGAAGACATGCTTGTTTGTCACAAACAGGTTCCCACGCAGACCAACAATGTTAGCAGCCCTAGTAGTTTCAACAATCCTTCCATCTCTATTAACCAGTCCTTGTACGCGTACTCTATACGCATGTCTCATACTCATTTCAGTCATCTGTTGGGAGAAATGGTAGCTAGAACTATTTCTTGGTGTTATCGTCGCAAGTCTTTTTACACCTTCATGATGGTATATCCTAGGTTCCTCATTAGTTGCTGTTAATAGCAGTCTTATACTCATTAATATTAGTACTATGTAAAATACCAACAAGATAGCTGCAAATGTACTAACGAGATTATCAATTGTTATCCAATTGGCGATAGATGTAAATATTGCTCTTATTCTTGTTCTCCATGGATTCACTATACCTCTAATCCTATTTTGCATTTCAACATAATGTTGTGCAAAACCCTCTGATGTTTCTACTATACGGCGTACATTAGCCATATCAGGTTGTACTAGTATATTTGACATAATTACAAACCACTCTGCTAGCTGCTCGCCCGTAGGTTCCGCAACGTCGGTAGCAATCATGCAATCTACAATAGTACTGATCCTGGAGGGTGTAGTATTTACTTTTACATGCACTGTTGTATTATTAGGATTAATGGTAATCCTTCTTCCTGATAAATCAGCGAGTGTGAAATTATCATCTGGTGTTATTTCACGGAGACCATACCATCTTATATTTTCATTGGTTTGATATGTTGGTGTAACGTCTATTAACTTCGGCATTAACAAACCGACTGGTAAATCAGCTCTAACAGGAGTATGACCTGATAACATGGTCCAACCAGCGTGACCTGGTTCAAGTATCCATTCACCTGGGGAAAATGTTCTCACTCCAGATGTTGGTACATTAGTCCTTGCTAGGTAATCTGCCTCTAATTCTCCGTCCATTATATCGGCTGTAACATACCTCTCCATATCTCTATTATAATGGCGGGTTGGCGACATCCCACTCGCGAATGTGGAAAACCAAGGATCATATTCATCCATCCTGGGTTCTGGTACTGATACACCAAATTCATTTATCAAAACAGCAGCAGCAGCGTGACCTGATGTATTGGTCGATACTGTATGCAATTCGATAGCTAAGTCTTCATATAGCTTACCCATGACTCTCATTTGCTTGCTGCTAGGTGGTAATGTTTCAGCTAAAATTTTGGTCCAAGTCTCTTTAAATTGTTCCATAGCACGCCTCATATTTAACGTGCCTTGTTCTTGAGCTCTCTTCTGTTCAACTATATCATGCCTTTTGGCAATAACAGTCAAATACTTGATGAGATCTTTCCAAACAAGACCTGTTAATGAGCGATTTAATGGTGCTATCGACTCATTTGTTGGATCCAAAACTGTGAATAACAAGTTTTGAAGGTATTTATTTGATGTTCCTGTTGTTTCTTCAGGATTTTCATATTTTCCAGGATTTACTTCAGCTTTTATCAAGATCCTTCGTCTCCACAAAGCTCTATTCTCTGACACGTTGGTAAATGTTGGAAATGGGACATTAGTATTAGAAAGCACAAATTTAAAATCAATAGGCTTTCCTTTGTCAGCTAGATCTGCCATAGGTAGGATAACTGATCCCCCACTCAACAGCAAAATCTTTGCGATATAATTCTCATCATCTCTTTCAAGATGGGTGTCGTCCCATGTTGCTATCTCTTGTCCGCAATAGTTATCCAGATATTCCAATTTATCATTTATAGGATAAGCATTCAAATTAGATGTTATATGTGGTGCTATTTCATTTATTAATCCGGATTGGACATTGGTTTTGCCAATCCCGGGTGCACCATATATTTGAATGTGGAGTGGTTCATATCTCCCGCACTGGAATTTCATCAGTGCATCCATCACATTTGAAACAGACATAACTTGACGCCATGCTGCTTCAACTGCTACTTTAATCGATAAATGTGAAATCAATCTTGACATCTTTGCTCTAATAGCGAATCCTTGTGTCTTTATAGCTTGATACCACAATCCAATCTTCGGATTGGCCAAATACGCTGGCTCTATAATCCCTTTTGTACACAGGTTAGCTTTGTCTAACCATTCCTCCACTTCTTTGAGGAATTCACTCTCTTCCTGGTACTCAGGATTTTTCCACTTCCTATATTGGTCCATAGCCCATGAGAATGCTGCGTAAAACACTTGGAATATGCGTCCCACTGCAGCGCTACCGCAGGCTATCCAATGGAAATTCTTCATGACATCTATTACTCCTTTTGAAGCGTTATTATACAGTGTCTTCCAATCAGCTTTAACACCAATGGAAGCTGCGATAGCTGTACCTAATACAGCAATTGCCTTAGTGTCATGTTTCTCCCACATAGTCTTAAGCCAACATAGCCATCCTTGTGGTCTCTCCTCATCTGGGGTTGTCTCAGTCGGGGGTGTCTCAGTTGTGGTTGGAGGTTCAACTGCCTCCTCCATAGCATCATTTTGATTTTCTAACGATGCTAGCAATAGTTCAAAATCTTTTGGTGGGGTATACGTGGCAGTTTTTCTTTCATTCAAATTTCTTTGATAACTAGTAGATGATGTCTCAGGTAATTCATCACCATCAATGATGGTGGTTAATTGACTCATCAAACTCAAACACTGTCTTTTTGCGTTTATGAGTTTAGCTTCAAAATGAACTTTAGCCATCTCAGGATCATTCCTAAGAATGTCCATATCTGGATTTTCAAAGTAAGTCTGAAGTATTGATACTTCCCCAACCAATTTAGTCAATTCTAGTTGTTCTTTATCTTCTACCATCACTATAATAGCTAGTAATCTTTTTCGGTTAAGTTCAAACGAGTGGAAGATTTCTTCACTTGTTCTCTCATCGCTTCGTGGTTCAACAGATGTTGCGCTGAACATTCTACACATAAAACAGCCAGAGCATTCCCAATGGGTTGCCTTCTTTATGACTGTTTTACCTACTTCCCACAAGTACTTAATTATCTTAACCACCAAATCGATCATATTCAATATTGGTGTAGAATCATTAAACATCAATGTGAGTAAGGCTATATACGCAATATAATCACTCGTTTGTAATCGCTGATACAATATAAATGCCAGTATAATACGCGGTACTGAGACACTAGTTATTTCAACTGCGGGTAAACCACAGAGCCCCAATATTTTATTAAATGAGGTTTTTATAACAGTGTCCATTCCATTATTTAGCATAGATATTATACTTGCTACCTGGTTTGTCAACCACTCTCTATTATCTGATAAAAGATTTCCAGCAGGTGTTCCGGTTGTTAATTCTGCTAACCTGCTTATATCACTTTGCACACTTTGTACTGTTGGATCTGATGTTATTACATTCATTGCTTGTCCAGTAACAGCTGTTCCTATATTCTCAAAGACACCACTTGATTGCTCTAGTTCAGCTGTAGCGCCTCGGACGAATGATCGTCCTAAGCGCTCAACCAAGCCATCAAAAATTCTTGGCGTCATTGGTTTTATTATATCGATATATGAGATTACTAGATACTGTAAATCAATAGATTGTACATTTCCAGCATTCTCTTGATATCTTGAAGAAACAGCCATTAATTGGTCAATCAATGATCTCTTGCCTATTTCGTATCTTACAAAGGCATAGAATTTCGGATCTTGTGAAACTCTCTTATTGAAGGCAGTATAATTGTTTGGGGAGTGTAAGTCATCCCACAAGCACTGTACATACTCATCATCAGAACCAGATGTAAATAGTTCTTTCTTCTCTTCAAAGAATTTTTGGTTTAATCCAACGATATTCTTTATTGACAAGTCACACAACTGAATTCCAGTTTGTATTTTATGAGTCTGCCTTATCGTATCCAACAAGCTTTGGTGGAAGTTCTTACCCTCCACAAAATCGGTAACAACGGTTTCAACTGCATCATACATATCGAGGCCTAGATATTTCTCTCTTCTACATCTGGCTACTAACTTTTTCTTCTCTGGTAACCATACTAGTGCCTCGTGTAATGGCATATCATTGTCCATCGTTGTTCCTTCCTTGGTCCAGTATATCCTTCCCACCTTACTTGTATGCAATTTGATAAAAGGTTTCGTAGGCTTTAAAAACCAATAAAAACCTAGTATTGTCAAACTTTTTATTATGTCCAGATCGGGCGTCTCGGTAGATAGATGGTCAGCAATGTACTTTCGTTGTTGTACTGTACATGCTCCCAATAAGAATGCCCAGGGTGTCTGCCTGATATCTTTGGCAGCTACTTTTAAGTATGCTATCTTCTCATCAAATTCTTCTAGATGTGCATCACTTATGGGCATACTCAACTCACGTTCATATACTTCAAATTGAAGTGGGAGGTCTAGAGGGATTACAAACTTGTTTACCTCTAGAAAATTCTCAACCACATCTTTATGTACTTCTATATTATTCCTTTCTAAATTTACTTGTAGTGCAGTTTCAAATGACGTGAAAAAGAAACTAGCATTATAGACTATATCTGCACTACCCTTTAAAAATGTTAAGCTATGTAGTGTTGCCTGTAAAGCAGATAACTCTAAGCAATTCTGAGCTGTTACTATATTTTTAGACAGATACCAAGACAGATAATCCTTGGTATTAAAATTTACATTTTGATCATGATAAAAAATATTTTTGAAGTTAGTTATAGTTATTAGTTTATTAGGAATAAAAAACATATTGTCCACAATTTGAATTGAACTATTTTCGCGTGATTGCGTCTCCATATAATCAAAGAACTTCCTCTTATAATAGGTTGATCTGTATTTGTCTTGTATATGTGTTGTATTGATCTTAAACCCAAACATTTTGTAAACATCAAAATGGGTCTCAACCATTCTTGTATGTACACCAGTATTCGCTGTGATTTCACTCGCTATCTCACTAACTTGTGGTAAGTCAAGGACCTGCGGTGGAAGCATGGGCAATGGAACATCCATTTGCACTGGCTTTGGTTGAAACTTACGTTTCTCTGTTCGCTTTTCATATTTGCATAAGAGCAATTCAATATTTGTACCTTTAAAAACCTTATTTAAGATTTTATCTACATCAGACCATTCTAATTTATCGAGGCCGCATCCAATTAATGGCATCGCTATTTTATCTACTCTGAATTTGGAGCACTGCTCTCTCATTGATGTTATGGCTTTCGTCATTGTATCTAAAGTAGGCTTGTCATAGTAATTTTTCTTCGTAATAAGATTAAAAATCACTCGTGCCTCTTGTCTCACTGCAACTGTAGTGCCTAGCTTGCCAGCTGGCATCCTCTTCAATACGGGGTATTTACTCTTCATCACAACTGCAATACCTGAGGACATTTTATAGTCCATAGATACGCAGTGACATAGCGCATAGTTCCTTGGTGTGTGGAACAGATCTCTATTTTCAATCTTCACTCTCGAGTTGGAGTCTACAGTCTTAGTACTGGATTCCATCGCAGAAATTTTAAGCACGTGCGGGGCCAAAACCGCGTTCAGGCATGCGTTATTATGTTCCGGTTGTGCAGTCATAGTGTCGGGGAACATAGCTTTTGAGAAGCAAAACAATTTATAGTGTTGTTGAGGGGTCACCACCTCTACTTATAGCATGGAGGTCGCTAGTTAATTATTCTTATGTGCCTTGCTAAAGAAAATTAACAAAAAGAAGCTTTATTTACTGTAGCACAACAGCACTTAAAGCGATATATTTTTGGATTTTTAATTGTTTTTGCGGATAGCCACCTCCTAACGGTTCCAAATCGTGGAGAATGGTCTTCCATTTTTATTTTTATATAAAAACTCGTACGCTAAGGAATTTGAATCGATATCAAGTTCTGAGCTAAATCGTCTATCTCTGATTGCTCTTTTCCTTTCAACTCCTTCGCCTTCTTTACGTACCACTGATTTAAATCTACTGCAGTATAATAATTGTCACTAAATCTAAACCAAGTCGGATATATCGGAGTCTCAAAAATTATTGGACTGAAATCAAAAATGAAATCTAGGATAATTGGGGCTGTCTGAGATGAAATTATGTCACTCAACGCATAAATAAGCATGACATCCTCAGTATACCAAGCAGCAAAAGGTTGAATTGGATTCAAACCTCCTACATTCTTATTATTGGCATTATTAATGACATGTGGAATGTCTATAAATGGTCCATGATCTCTATGTGGGACCTCATTAATGCCATGGCGTACAAGAGAAACGTCATTAATAGCAAAGCTTTTAATAGCGTGTGACTGTAACCTCAAATCAGCATCTGATTTGTAGCCTGGATACTTATTTGCAGCATCGTCCCAATCATAAATTCTTGGAATATTATTTGCCACTGTGTATACTAAGTTCCCAGATATACCAGTATTACTAGTAAGTCTTACTGATACATTGGGAGCTCCGCATACATATTGATGTGAAAGTAGCAAGTTCTGGTAAGCTATAGGATTATTGAAGCTAGTTATTTTAAAGTTGGATTTATCTCTCACAACATTATCTAAAAATTGTACAGGTGAGAACAACAAAGCCAATTTCCTCAATAATCCATCTCCTGCTATTCCATTAAATATATTTAAGGGACTAAGTCTGACCACTGCTAAAGGAAGAGCAGTATCGGTAACAGACAGAGAATTTGGGAATATAAGTTTCCAGTTTATTATATTATTTCCTGAATAAACTTCTGACAAAAAAGGTGTCATACTTTGCACCACTTCAGTGGGTGCTTGATCTAAAATAGTGTTTGGTCTGTCTTTATTTAAATCCATTGGGTTATTCTCCATTTTTCTTTTAATTCCATGGAATTGATCGGTTCGAGGTTCTCAAGATTGTACCTTCAGTTTGCACATTAATAAATCTTGCAAAAACTAGAACTTCAAATGATTTCGGTTGTAAATTTGTTGGGACAAAGGGAACTCTTACGGAGATGGTAGTGTAGACATTAGGTCTTAAAGACCCAGAAACACTACTCGAAGAAGTTGCGTCATTCCATGCATTCATTCCATTATAAAACGGATGTAAGGTAGTCGTAACAAATTGTTCTTCTCCTAATTCAATGATAAATTTTTCTGCCATTGTTGGGTTCATATTAATCTGATCCTTGGCAAAGTAATGTTCATAGGAAGTTGTTATATCCATTGTACCTCTGACATTAGGTAATTTGACAAATAGGAATCCCAGTTCGACATCATAAGATATCCAACTAGCTAACCCAATTCCAAAAACCTGCCAGGGTACTACCTCAGTTTCACTTCTGAATAAGTTGGTGGTGTTCAAAAGATAGAGGGCTTTGCCTTGGGAATCAGTTTCAGACCAAGTGAATCTACCTTGAGGTATCCACTCATTTTGTAAGGCTGAAAAATCTATATCTGTGTTAATTAGGGGTGTTGGACCATAAATGGAACCCTCTCCTAACGTTTTAGTAAGAGTTAAAGGTGTTGGTGATGTGTCTTCTGTAATACCGGGTTTTTCTGGTGATGTGTTCATAATTGAATCATATTAGAATTTGTACTTGTATTCGTAGAATCACTAGTTACACTAGTGGTGTCATCTTCTGGAGTTAATCTTTCCATGTCAGAGTTAGTACTCCTCATGCTGTTACTAGAAAGACTTGACTGTACGCTATAATGACCACTGCCAAAGCTAGATACTGAATCCGTATCACCATCACTCCTTGTTGATTGTGCGGTATTCTGTCCATATGTTATATTTCTTGCTCTGACTGCTGTTTGATTAGTATCTTCTTTGCTACTTTTAGCTGTTGACAGTTCTGCTTCTTTAGGGTCTATATATTCTTGATCTGTAGTAGCCATAGTTTTATAATTGGCATTCTTCACTTCTTCATTAATATAATTGTCCCTATTGAATGATCCTATTAGTCCTCCGACTAACATACCAAGTGGACCAGCCACAGCTTTACCTGTATTTGTCCAGTTGTTAGATCTGTCAACGCCTCTTTGCTCAGCAGCTGCTTGTATAGAAGCTCTATCATGCTGTCCATTATATATACCATTCACTCCAGAGATATTATTAAACCAGTTATTAGTAATCATGGAATTATTACCTATATTCCAACTACTTTGAATTCCTGTTCCTATACCAGATATCGCTTCTGATGCACCTTGTACAGCTGCCGCACCACCTGCAGACTTAGCATTAACATGTCCGGCTCCATTGGATACGGGATATTGTTTTTGCAAGCCTTCGGTATTTGGTGTTTGCGTATTTTTGTTCTGGAAGTATGCACCAATATTATTACCCAAACTATAATTGTCAGTTGTTTGGGTGGAACTTGACGAAGTTGGATTAGTCAATTGGATATTGGATTGGTTTCTCATAGTTGAATTACCAGTATTATAAAAAGTTCTTGTTTGTACTGGTCTATCTTGTAATCCTCTTTGTACCATTACGTTTTTCTGCCTGAAACTCTTTGTGGTATGTATTTACCAAATCGTTTTGATATTTTAATGGGCAAATTAGTAACCTCAGAGACTGTATTCAATTTTGACAAAACCTCCAATTTTATTCTCCCGAATACGTAATCCTTAATTGATGATAAATTACCCATTCCATTAAAATAATGCAAGAAATGCCCCCTAATAGGGATTTCCATCTCATATGCCTTATTTTCTTGTGGGGTTAACATAAGTGGTGTCAAATAAAATAATTTCCTTAACGGATCTCTATCTCTATTACCCAATTCTGTTATAAATGAGTCTATATCAGCACCGGGTCTCCAGCTTAAAGCCAGTAAACCTGAATGTTGCATAGATTGATGAATCTCGATTTGGAAGACTAAAGTGAAATCTGTAGCTAAATGAAAATTTTGCATCTTATAAACATCCAATTCATTAATCACTTTTTGCAAGTACGCATAAGTAAATTCTTGTTGCCATACGACTTTGTGTATTGCATCTGCAATGCCCCAGGTAGTATAAGCTTCGTCACTTAGACGCAACGGCATATCCTGAGGATACAACATTGTCGGCTCTGTGTAAAGCATCATGTCAGCTGGTCGTAGCAACCTTGTACTTGTTGGTAAACTGATCAATGGTAATTGAACTTGTTGTTTTGGAAGTTGTAGTGTTTTGTTCTGTGTTATGACATTACTGTTCTCTGTATCCATAATTTTATTTTATAGAAATTTTATTGTATTCAAAGACTAAACTAAACTAACGGTAGAATGCGTCTAGCTAAGTATTATTATATTCTTATCTCTAAATTGGACACTGTTTCAAAAATCCATAAAACACATCATTGAAACGCACTCTGACACACTACATGCCAGCCCACGCTACTGCGCTCTAATACTCGACATATTAGCCCACTAAACGAGTCTTATGTTGAAAAATCCACTCCGGTGCCCGCCGGAG
>Ga0213848_1007181_pt1 | contig 12102 bp, 6 predicted proteins | sample ABC_MetaT_FD_165507 | JGI IMG/M metagenome (GOLD analysis project Ga0213848, IMG submission 165507) | Metatranscriptome of freshwater microbial communities from post-fracked creek in Pennsylvania, United States - AB:C (Metagenome... | ecosystem: Environmental > Aquatic > Freshwater > Creek ... | reverse complement strand
TGGACACACTTTAGCAACTATTTGCTGAGCTGTTAGTAATTCAGGTGGTAATTTAATTGGTTGACTACCACATGCTCCAAGTAATGATAACATAAGTATACTTAGTAATTTTTTCATGATATTACCTTATTTTGATTAAATAATTGTTGTTCACCAAGACGTCTATTTTTTAGTCCTGGATCAACTTGTCCTGCACATAAATCCCATACTGGAAATTGTTCAGCAGCTCCAGTATAATTACCAGCATTTAAGTATTTAAGTAATGTTGACTCTTGAAAATTACCTGAACCTAAATTAAAAGTGAAATCAGTTAAAGCATCAAATTCACTTTGTGTTAATTCAACTGTTACCAATCTATTAACAACAGATGAAGCCCATAATATATCTTGTTGCAACCAAACAGCAGCTTGCTCTTCAGTACATATCATACCTTTATATACTCCTGCAGTATGTCCATATCCTATAGTCCAAATTCCTCTTTGATCTTGATATGCTACTAGTTTTAATCCTTCGAAATTCTCTGTTAGTTTTAATCCTGCTCCAGAGTATATAAAATTATTCATAATTTTCTTTAGTTTAGGTATTTTCATATATTAATTGTATTGCCAATTAACACCATTACAACTTACCATAGATTGCACAGAAGTTGACCCTCCAGCTTGAACATTACTATGCCAAGTTGGTGTAGTTAAAGCTGTTGTATCATTTATATAAGAAACTGCTCCTTATAATCCACTAGTGCAAGTTGGTAATGATGCAATAGGGATTGGAGATATTTGATATGCTATATTATTAGATTCACCTAATATTAATTGAGTTCCACCACTAGTATTATTAACTAAAATACCATTATTTGAAAAAGTTAAATGATTACCAGTTGTAGTAGCTGAACTATTTATAGATCCAGCTAGATTACTAATACCCCACATAATACCATTTTTATTAGAATTTTGTGGAAGTGATATAGCTTGATTGTTAAATCCTGCAGTAGATCCACTTAAGTCTAATCCATAATTAAGTACTATAGAAGGATTAGACGCTTGTAATAAAGTACCACCTGCAAGAATTGGCCAGTATTGAGATATCCTTGAGTATTTCACCAAATTGAATACCAACATTAAATCCTGGATTACCTGTAGTAGTATCAGTTACTATAGTTATAGCTGAATCTTCTACTGAACCATGAGTAATTGTTCCTCCTGATAAATTTTCATCTGCAATACGTAATCCATTTCTAATATTTACAAGACTATATGTTTCAATATCAATCTCTTGACCAGCTGCAATAGAAGCTAAATTAGGTAATGATGAAGGTATTAAAACTTTTGGATTAGAAGCAGTATATCCACCTAAGTTAGTACCAGCAGAAACTACTAATGGTGCATCTGCTACACAACTTTTTCCTTCTAAAGTAGCTTGACATGTTTGTATACTGCTTAAACCAATTCTATCTCCAGTACCACCAGTTAATTCAGTATTATTTAATAACATACCATAATGAGTTACATAAGATGCAGTATAATTAAGAGCTTCTGAATTAGAAATATTAATGGATGCAGCATTAGAATTACCTGATCTACCAGTATCTGTAAAATTTGATATACCAATACTATTAAATCCACCAAGTGCACTTAAATTACCAGAATCATTAATAGTAAACATATCAGTACCTGAAACTTGGTAATGAAGAGCACCACCAGTATATTGTATAGTTCTATCATTAGTTTGGCTGAATGATAATGATTGACCTACAGCCATTTAAATGCTACCCCACCTGAACTTTGAGTACCTTGACTAGAATCGAAAGCTGCATCAAATCCAATAGTACCAACTTTAAATGCAGATTTTACTCTACCTTGTGTAATATCTGAATTAAGAGCACCAACACATACTCCATATGCAGTTTCCATAATAGCACCAGATTGGTTTGATTTACCTATAGATACATCAACACCAACTCTAACATTATTTCCATCAGTACCATTACCAAATGTATCAGATTCTAATCCTACTAATCCGCTAATAGGATTAGCTACTCCAGTAAAATCTTGAGCTTCAAAAGTAGCAGCCCAAGTAGCACCAGTACTTCTTTTATTACCTTGACCATATATACCTACATTCTGAGGTCCAGTAGTAGCATAGTTATCTACAATATCTACTATTCCCCACTCATCTGATATATTTGATGCACCAGCAATTGACCTATGCCAAATACTTGGATTTACGTACCCTAAAGATCCACCAGATACACTAGTAGTATCTCTTAATGAATTTATACTAGCAAGAGGAGCACCATCAGTTCCAGTTGTTGGTGGAGATACACCATCTAAATAAAATAGTCTATTAGCTACAGATGTGGCAGATGGTGATCCATCAGGTGCAGTATAACCTATTGTACCTGCACCTCCAGAAGAAGATAGTGAAGTAGTTCCAAGTATTAAATTTGGAGTAGTTACTGCTCCAGTGCTAGTAATAGTACCTGCAGCTGTTAGATTATTTACAGGAAAAGTCTGAGCATATAATGAAGGTGAAACTATGAGTATAATATATAATAATTTCTTCAAGTTCATGTAAATTCCTTAGAGGGTATTTACACCCTCTTAGTTAATAGTTATTGAATTACTCTAACGTTATAAGTACTACTTGTTGGAGTACCTGCTACTGATGCACAAACTTTAATAGTTACAGTACCATTAGTACTTACATATCCTCTATAATAAAAATTATCTCCAGGATAAGTATTTGGAGTTATATTAACACCCATTGAAGTAGTAGAACCTGTAATAGAAATTGTGCTGGAAGAACATGCACCTGATGCTAGTGCACTACCACCAATACTTGAACTTATTCCAGATAAATTAATAGTTAAAGATTGACCGTTAATTTGTAATGAGTTAGCTATAACATTTAAAGTACCAGAACCAATAGTAGATGAACCTCCACTAGCTATTACTCTAACATCATAATCATTATTATTACCACTACTATGCCAATCCATATATGGAGTATTAACTACTGAAGTACTACCATGTTCAATACCAGCTGAAGTTTGAATATTCTGAGTCTGACCATAATTAATAATCCCAGCACCAGATCCAGATATTTGTAGTACATTAGCTCCAGCATAACTTTGAATTATAGTAGATGCAGCAGCGGATGCTGGTCTAATATAAGTTTCATTAGAAGCATCTACACCTATAATATTTTGACTAGCTCCAGATACATCTAACCAAGCTAAAGTAGTATTATTTGGAGATAACCCTACTTGACCAGTGGAAAATGCACCTTGTGATAAATCAAATCCACGTTGGAAATGGTTACCAGTAGGATTTAAACCTAATATAGCATTTGGTGGTAAAGTACCTTCTGATGAAGCATAGAAGTTATAACTAGGTCTAGTAGTTGAATTATATTTAGCTATACGACCCACTACTGCCTGCATTTTAGTACTATAAGAATTAGTACCACCATTAGGAGAATCACTAAGCAATAACTCAGCTCCTGACATAGTACCAAGATTTGAACCTGTATTAGTTAATTGTCCTTCAAATCCTCCTAGCTCATTATATCCAGTAGAACCATAAGCTCCTAGTTGACCAACTGCAGTGAAAGCATGACCTGATCCATCACCTGATTTAGTAACACTAGATGTAGTACCCCACCAAATAGTAGAAGAGTATTCAGAACTTGGAGTAACAACTCCATTGCCAGTATCAACATATTGAAATACAAATCCTGGGTTAGTAGTATTAGTTGCATAATTAGAAGCATCTCTTAATTGAATCACACCAATTGCGCTAGTTCCTGAGTAGTTTAAAGCCGATGAATCTTTGGTTAAACTAAAGATTTCATTACCAGTATTAGTAGTTCCTCCAGTACCTACAGCAATTCCAGGTGTAGTAAGAGTAGGACCAATATTAGTAGTATTTGCTATAATAGACAAAGTTCCAGAACCATTAGTAGTACCACCAGACGCTATAATTCTTGAATCATAATCATTTGCATTTCCACTACTGTGAAAATCAATATATGGTGATCCAGCTGTAGTAGTACTTCCATGTTCAATACCAGCAGCAGGAGATAAATTATTAATAGCATCACCAGATGTAGTAGTAAATGATAAGCCCTGATATGAGTTAGCAGTATTAAGAGCATTAGCAGTAGTTGAAATTTCAATAGTATTATTAGTACCTTGATTTAAAACATTAGTACCATTATCTGCAAATATATTACCTAGAGTAGTTATGTATGATGTACTTGATTGTAACCAAATACCTACACCTCTCATACCATCAATAGAATTATTAGCAATAACAGCAGGCCAACTATTGACAGAAGTACCAATAGCAATAGCATTATTAGGTCCAGTACCTCCACCATTATTAAAAGAGTTACCAGTAATTGTTGAAAGACCTATACTATTTATAGTAATACCATTAGCAGATCCACCTACAATAAATAAATTATTACTAATAAGTAAATTAGCTACACCTGATCCAATATACATACCAGCAGTACCTGTATTAAATTGACTAGTAGATACTGTTAATTGATCTAAGTTATTTATTCCAACAGGAATTTCAATACCATAAGTGCCTGCAACGAAATTGCTAGAAGTTACTGCCATACCTTGAACATATGGACCATAATATACACCCGCAGATAAACTATTAAAATTACTCTTATCAATATTAAATTGTACTGGAGGTAAAGCTGAAGTACCAGTTATAACAATACCATAACCTTCAGTAGATCCAGATCCTGAAATATTCATACTTTCAAAATTAACATTACTTACACCTGAATCATATACTGCATTAACCCAATAGTTAGTATTTGCGTATCCATCAGTACCTCTAATAGTCACATTAGTAATATCTGATAGTGCTGTTAATGCTGGATTAGGTATTGAAGATGCAGTTTGATTTAAACCAATTGCGCTACCTGCATTAGTTGTTCCTGCTAGTATAGATAAATCTTTAATATGTGCAGAGTTATATGCACTAATATAATTAATTTGTAATCCATTATTACTAACCCAACTTAAATTAGTAACATCAGAACCTGCTCCTTTAATAGTAATACTTGAATTACTAGTTGGTAAAGTATAAGTAATAGCTGATGAAAATGAATAATTTCCAGGTGGAAAATAAATACATACTTGACTAGAAGATTGTGCTGCAATAGTAGCTGCAAATGCTGAAGTATTATCACCACTTCCAGTATTATTACCACCATGAGATAATATAGATAAGCATGGTTGATTAGCACTTTCAAATGATGTAGTAGCAATTTTTGTACTATTATCTCCAATACTTGGTGTTGTTCCTGAAATCGAAACAAATCCAGTACCCTTAGGTGTCAGTTGAATTCCTATATTAGAATCACCACCCTGTGATTGTATTTGTGCTGGTAGCCCTGTTAGTGATGGTTGAACACCAATCCTATTAATTGCATTTGAAACTCCAGATACCTGAAATTGTGTAGATCCATCTGCTGTATTGATAATAGATGAACCATAATCATTAAATATTAAACCAGTACCATTAGCTGAAGTTAATACATCAGAACGAACTATAGATGTTAATGCATTACTATTATTATACCAAGCTAATTCATGACCTTTAGCTAGAGCAATAGCTACACCTGTTCCAGTAACTCCATTATCACCAGATAGAGAATTAGAATCAAAAACTATTCCCTTATCAAAATTTGCTGTTGGTGCACTATTAGAATCATTTCTTCCTATACCAATTGCATAAGAAGATGTACCTACATGATATCCAATAGTAGACTCACCACCTGATTCAAGACTTAAAGCTCCAGTTAATCCAGATGCATGAGGGTTATTTGGATAAACAGAAACTAATGAACCCATATTAGCAACATCTATTTCCATACCTTGAGTAGGTCCAGTAGCTGTAGCTTGTTTAATTACTGTTGAATAATTCCCCCAAGCTCCGACTCCACCACCCACATAATCATTATTAGCAAATGTGGCTGCACCAATAGCTACATTATTTGAGGAACCTCCTGTTACAGAGGTTCTAGCAGCATTAAATTGTCCAATACCATGAGCATCAGAATATGCATTTAATACTGAGTTTAATTCTAAGTATTCATAAATACCACCAGATACTGAGTTTAACCAAGAAGTACCTGAAGTATCAGAAAATCCATTATAAGATGTAGCTCCACTACCTACTAATAATCTATCATTAAGTTTATTTACTATACCTCCACTGTTAGTATAGAATGAACCTGTAGTAGATTGTATTAATGAACCTGTTGTAGTTAATCCAGTTAAAGTACCTACAGAAGTAATAGCAGATTGTGTTGGTGAGGTAACTGTTGAGGCTGTTCCTGCAGATGTAGCAGTACCTGTTAAATTACCTATAAATGTAGGTGCTGTAACAGCTCCAGTACTATTAATAGTACCAGTAGCAGTAAGATTATTTACTGGAAAATTCTGTGATATACTAGATGTTGTTACTAAAATGATTAATAGTGCTAATAAATATCTTTTCATTATTTATAATTCCAATGTTATAATACTTAATAGCTACTATAATTTATAGTAGCTACATCTTTAATATTTATTATTGTACAACACCAGCTGCATTAACCCAAACTACTGGACCTAATGATTTCACAAATACTGGCATAGCTATAGTAGTATCAAAATATTCCATACCTAAGAATGGAGAAGTTGGGCGACTAGCAGTAGTACCACTTGAGTTAGCTATAATAGATGCAGTCACTGCAGTAGTAGCAGTAGCAGCATTACCACCAATATTTAGAGCAGTTGCAGTACCAGTTAAGTTAGTAGCAACACCTGATATTGGAGTACCTAAAGCTGGTCCAACTAAAGTTAATCCTGAAATAGTAGCTTGAGTACCACCCAAGGATACAGATGTTGAACCTATAGTAAATGAACTATTAGTTAATCCACCATTTGGAATACCAGTGAAGTTAGTACCAGTTAAAGTTGGAGTATTAGTCCAGCTTGGAGTAGTACCAGACACTAAAACTTGTGTATTAGTACCAGCAGATAACATTGCTGTAGTTGAAGCTCCAGATTGGTATGGTAGAGCACCTGCTAATCCACTAACAATATTAGTAGCTGTTGAAGCATTACCAGTCAGTGTACCAACAAATGTAGGTGCAGTAATAGTACCACTAGAAGTTAATCCAGTTAAAGTACCTACAGAAGTAATAGCTGGTTGTGAAGCAGTAGTTACTGTAGCTGCAGTAGTAGCAGTAGATGAATTACCTGTTAGTGCACCAATGAAGGTAGGTGCAGTTACATTGCCAGTACTAGTAATAGTTCCAGATGCAGTAAGGTTGTTTACAGGAAAAGTTTGAGCGTGAGATACTCCAACTAGTACTATTAATACTATAAAACTAATTAATTTATTAAATTTCATGGTAATCCTTTAATTATAGACCATTATATGAAACAATAGGAGTAGATGTGTAAGTTATTATTGCACTTCCACCTTGTGGAATAGTAGTACTTCCATTAGTTGATGATAAAACTTGATTTCCTGCAACACTAACATTAGAAACAGTACCCCCATTAATAAATAATAATACAGTATCTCCAGTGTTATTAGTCCAAGTAAATGGTGATCCAGTAACTGTTACAGTAGAATTTACTGTAGGATTATAACCTAAATTACTTCTAATAATTTTAGAAGATCCTGTACCTAAATCTAATAAAGATGTAGTATTACCTCGTAAATCATTTCCTTCAATCAAATAATTATTTGAAGAACCTGGATTAACTATAATACCTCTACTTTGACTATTAGCTTGACCTGATGAAAAACCTGATCTAGAATTGGTAATAGAAAAACCCGAAACTCCTGGACCAATATCAAATCCTGAATAAGTATTAAAAGTACCTACACTATTACCAGCTGCATCATCAGAGTTAAATTCTATATTAGTAGCTCCAGTATTAGAAACTTCATAACCAGATTGAACATTATTAAATGATCTATGACCAATTACTCTAATACCATTTACAGTACCTGTACCTCCAATATTAAACCCATGTAACTGATTTGTAGAAGTCCAATCTCCAGTGAATGTACCACCTCTAATATTACCAGTTCCTGTTGGTGCTAAACTAATACCATAGCCATTTCCCGTATCAAACGCACAATTCATCACAAATGGCCAACTAATATATTGTCCATTTCCAGGATTTAATAATAGTCCAGTATTTTGTGATATAGCATCAACATTAACTAACCAAAATGCATCATTTTGATCTGACCAAATACCTGCAGTTGTTGGTTGAGTAGAACCTGCTGAAGATAATACTCCATTAACAAAGTACTGATCATTACCACCATGAATATAAATACCTGCAGTAACTGATAAGTTAATACCAAAATTAGTATAATATTGTATGACTCCATTATTAATTTGTAATCCAATATTAGCATTATTTATAACAAAATTATTAGCAGCAAAAGTATTAATATTACTTACAATTATTCCATTAGTTGTAGGAAAAGCTGTATTATCAATTAATAAGTCAGAAATACCTATATTAGCTGTTCCACTATTACCAAGAGCAAATATTGATGTTAATGCATTTGCTGGTTTAATAACAGTTGCATTAATACCCTCACCTTTAATATATAAATTAGCTTTATCTAAAGTATTTAATTGTATTGAAGTTAAACAAACTCCTATTCCAAGATGAATCACTCCACCAGTAACACCACCAGTATAAGAATTAATAGCAGATTGAATTGCCATACCATCTATTTCTTGGGTTAATGAAGTAGCAAAAGGGTATTGAACTTGAGCTGCTGCTAGTGTTCCATATAGTGAAGATAATGGATGACTAGAACCATTACAAATAGCTCCAAAATCTTTAGCTGATACTATTTCTTGAGCTTTAGAAGTCCATGATCTTAATATTTCACCAGTACCAATTTGATTAAACCCAATTGCTCCAGTACCACCACTTGATGCAGGTAATGGTGTGCTAAAAGAAGCTGAAGGTGCAGATAAAGAACCTACAATATTAGTATTACCTAAATCATCTAAATGAAATATACTGGCTGAATAACCACTATTAATTATATCAAGACCACCAGCTTGAGATCTAATAAATTTATTTGGAGTAGTACTTCCGTTACCAATTAATTTAATATTAGCACCATTACCACCAGAATCTGTAACAACTACACTACCTACTACATTACTAGTAGTTACATTAATAGCTCCGGTAGCAGTTACTCCAGTAGAGTTAATTAATCCTGTAGTAGTTAAATTACCAGTATCATCTAATAATAATATTTGAGATGTTTGAGCATCATTTAATACTGATAATTGACCTGAAAGAGATCTAATAGTCTTAGTTGGTGTTGATCCTGATGGTGCAGATAATGTAATTCCACCTGCATTATTAACTTGAAATACTTTAACACCTGCAGTATTGAAAAACGACTCAAAATTGTCGAAGTAACCAGTACCTGATGAAAGTAGTCTAATACCATCATTAATTTCACCATTACCAGCTATAGCTGCAAATCCAATATAATTAGAAGTAGTGCTATCTAGTACTCCAACTTGAGTCTGTAATTGTTTAGTACTAGAACCGCCACTATTAAACAGCGTAGTGGATGCTTCTAATGCTCCTGCCCAACCTGAACCAGATTTAATACCTACATCTATTAAAATACCTGCAGTATCACTATTACCAGTAGATCCATTACCAGCAGGTCCACCTTGTCTAGTTACTACATTAATACCATCAATCTCACCTTGTTGACTAGATGCTAAATAATTGTTTTTAATATTACTTATATTAAGAGACATATCAGCATTAGCAGCTCCATTAAATCCACTTCCAGTAGGTATATTCTCTATACCAAAAGTTGCTATTTGTTGTGTACCTGAATGAGTTCCATATTGTGATCTAATTAAATTAGATGTTAATCTACCACTATCAAATTGTGAATAAACATTCTGACTAGTTTGTGATTGATAGTTAACTACTTTTCCTGGAAAATTGGTGGGTAGAGTAGTTGATTGTCCATTAGGTACTAATAATGTACCTGTTGAGCCTAATGCTGTAATAGCTTGAGTACCTGTACTATAATCAGAAGAACTAACTATATCTTGATTCTTAGATAACCAACTTCTAGTAACTGCTCCAGTACCTGATTGATTAAATCCAGTTGTACCAGTTCCACCTGATGCTAGAGGTAATGGTATAGTTAAATTTAATCCTGTTAAAGTACCAACAGAAGTAATAGCTGGTTGTGAAGCAGCAGTTACTGTACTAGCTGAAGTAGCAGTACCTGTTAAATTACCTATAAATGTAGGTGCTGTAACAGCACCAGTACTATTAATAGTACCAGTAGCAGTAAGATTATTTACTGGAAAAGTCTGAGATATAGCAGGTGAAGCTATAATACTTAATATATATAATAACTTTTTTAGTTTCATTTATTTTCCTTATTATAATCCATTGAATTATCCTGAAAAGGTTACTGAATATCTCGGACTAGCTGACCCAGATGTAGCAGAAAATACACTTTGTATTGATACTTGTTGTCCCGGAGATACAGAAGTATATGCTGATGGAGTTATATTAACAGAATAAGACCCACTTGGTATGGTTCCTGATCCAACTGTAACACCTCCAACCTGTAAATTGAATGTGAATGTCTGACCAACGGCTGGAGTTGCATCAGTCGAAATTGTTGCTGATATAATTTGTCCTAATACTGGAATTGCCCAGGCTGCATTAGTTAAAGCTAATCCTGAGTTTTGACCTAGATTTTGTGTTGTTCCCTGACTTTGGGCTGTCTGTACAGTTCCAGTTAAATTATAAATAATATTATAATTTGATATTCCCTGTATTCCAGTAGCAAAACTACCATTTCCAGTCATTAAAAATGGTTTAGTATAATTTGAGCTTGAGTCAATCTGACCTAGATTAACTTTATTACCACTCGATCCATTAGACTCTTTTACACATGATGAAGCTGAGCTTGATGATACAGAACAATTGATAACAGATACATTATTGTTATAGGAATTATCCAATAAAAGACCAGAATATCCTGGTGGTATTGCCTCAAAATATACATTTGTAAATCTGTTATTAGTGGCTCCAGTTAGATGAAAAACATCTTGCAAAGCATTATCAAAAATTACATTACTCCAACCGAAATTTCCATTAGAACCAACTAACTTTACAACATTAATTTTTGCGTTATAAGGATGTGAATTAGATATTACTGTTGTCTGCGCGTTGGAATCAGCTAGTATACAGTAATTAGTAACAAACCCCCCTTGCATAATAAAATTATCAATTAAAGTATCAGATGCATATGACCCCAACTCAATACCAGCATTCCCATTATTTATAAATCCATAAATCCGTAAACCACGAATACGAACATCATGCATATAGGTGCCGTCAGTAGGATTTCCATCCAATTTAATAGAATCATATCCAATAGGAACTTCATTAAAATATAAATTAATAAAATCAATAGTCTGAACATATGTTGAATCCAAGGTATGTCCTGTACCTAGTGTACCATCAAATGATAAATCTTTAATAGTTGATGCTGAATCAAAAACATGTGTAGTTCTAGTAGGCCATGTAATACCAGTTCCTGTTTGAACTAAAACACTTGATGTTCCTGCTCCGAAAAAAGTAAATCCTATAATAGTAGGCATTATTAAAGAACTAAAATTATATTTTCCTGGTGGTACATATAATGAAGTTGCTCCAGAGTTTAAACATGCTTGAATTACTGATGTTTCATCAGCTCCAGTATTAGGAACTGCACCACAATCTTGAATACTTTTTATTTCTTGTGTTTTTGAAGTCCAAGAACGAGTAATAGCTCCTGTTCCTGATTGTAAAAATCCAGTAGTACCAGTACCTCCATTAGCTTGAGCTACTACTCCAGTAACATTAGTAGCGTTACCTATAGTATTTTGATTCCATATTGGAACTGTACCTGTTAAACCTGAATAAGGAATACTAGTAGCAGTACTAGCATTACCAATAAATTGAGGTGCTGTTACAGCACCTGTACTAGTAATAGTACCAGC
>Ga0213848_1205141_pt1 | contig 14087 bp, 13 predicted proteins | sample ABC_MetaT_FD_165507 | JGI IMG/M metagenome (GOLD analysis project Ga0213848, IMG submission 165507) | Metatranscriptome of freshwater microbial communities from post-fracked creek in Pennsylvania, United States - AB:C (Metagenome... | ecosystem: Environmental > Aquatic > Freshwater > Creek ... | reverse complement strand
GCAACTTGTGTTTTGTAGATGGTAAACTTTGGGGTGGCGTCCAATTTTTGACCCTTGCGGATGAAGTACACATTGCGCAACAGGGGCTTCATCATGCCCTTGTACTCGTCGGCAAGCTTGGTCAGAAAATCTTGATCGCTTTGCGCCCGTTGCGCCTTGTAGGAAAGCATGACGCTGTCAAAGAACGGGTCAACAATGGGCCGTCCGCCGTTGCGGTTGATGACCGCGCGGGCAATGTCGCCAACGGAAACGTTCGTGTACGTGGCGAAGCGAATTTCCTTCCATTGCGAATCCGTATCAATGGCGTGTCCGCACACAATGATACGGTCAGGCGGGCCGGTGTCCTTTATTTCGTCCACCGTGTAAATACCCATGGTGACAAGGTTTTCAGTGTCGCCAAACCCCATCTTCACCGTGAACTCTGTTCCTTGCGGCGGGTACTCCACATACGGATTGTTGGATAAGCTGACTTCCGCCGTATCGTTCTGATAGCCCGCGTGGTCGTCAATGGTGCATGATTCAAAGCGGGAGTCCGAATCCTCAAGTTCTCCCCCCTCAAACGACACCACGCAACGGGGCTTCTGATTGTCGTTGTTAAAGGTCATCCGGGGTAATACTCAAGTGTGATTGTGAATTCAAACTTTCGTGACTTGCCGCCGCCGCGAATGTGCGAAGTCACCCCGCCAATTTCAACGATTGACCACATGCCCAAATTTTGGCCGGTGCCCAAAACCAAAATCATCGGGTTGCCGCGAACAGACAAAGCGCGAAGTCGGGGAATCACGTTTTCCCCGTGAACGTCAGGGTAGAAGTTGCCATCAAGCACAACGGTTTCTTCACCAATGCCGGTGAACTGTTTCTTTGGGCGATTTTGAACCCGGTCAATGCCGGGCCATTTCAATTGAATGGTTCGCTTGATGGTATCCAAACCGGATGTTGAAAGCCCAAAGATAACCCCGCCTAGGCTGGCTTGTGGTTCATTGGTGGTACTCATGCTTTTGAATCCGGGTTCAAACTAACCTTTGGTGGCAACGCCATCGTGATACGAACCGCGAATGACTTTTTGGTTTTGGCCGTGCTGTTTGCGTGCGGCTTCTGCCAGGGCCTTTGCGGTGGCTTGCGCCATTTCATTTGTCGTCATGTTCTTTCCACCTTCAATGACGATTGTGATATTTGAATGGTCGTTGAAGTCGCCACCCGTGCCGCCCCTCGCGGCCATTTGGCCCGTGCGGGCGTTGACCACGCCAACGGTTTCGGTTCCGTCCAATTGCTTTTGGAGCCGGTCAACCTGTTGTTGCGCGTACTTCCGTTCAACCCGCTTTGCGGCACTGTCGCCGTTGCGCTTAATGTCATCGTTGATGCGGTCAACTTCAGCCTTGAACTTGGCGAGTGCAATCTTGCGTTCGGCGTCCGCTTCATGGCCTTGTGACCGTAGCATTCCCGCGCTTAGTCCGTAGAGCATCGTTGACCGGCTGTTCTGACCGTACAACGCGGAATCCTGCTTTGCCGTCCACCCGTCCGCCAGTGTTTCGGAAACTGAACGGCCCGTGGTCTTTTTGGCAACGTGGTTGATGCCTTTGGAGATTGCATAGCCAAGGGCCGCGCCAGCCGCAACGGTGCCCGCTACCGCGCCAATGCTTGCCGTTCCAACAGCGGTGCCAAGCCCCGACAAGCCAGCGGGAATCATGCGGATTGCCCCCATTGCGAACTGGCGGGAAAAGATGCGCGAACCAAAGGAAGCGGCGCGGGTAAACATGGTGCGGATTGCGCCCCCCTGGAACACATTTCCAAGCCGGGCCAACATCATTCCGCTATAGAACCGCGCGGTGTTCAATCCGCCCGCTATTGCGCTGACGCCACGGCCCGCAAGTCCCGCCCCTCGTGCCCATAGCCCCTTGGTTGCGCCAAGCCCGCCAGACAGGGCTTTGCCTGACGGCATACGAAGGAAGCCAAGCGCCCCGCCAGCAAGCCCCATTAGGCCGCTACCCGCCCGCCCAATCAAACCCCGTGCGCCCCCGAACAGACGCGCCAGAAGCCCGCCAGAAGCGCCACGCGCGGCCAAGCCTGCCCCACGGGATGCGGCCCCGCCTACGCCCGCTCTTGCGGCACGGCGTACTCCGAAACCGTCACGGGCAAAACTGACCATGTCGGCAGCATCGCCATAGCCGAAAATTTCAGCGGCCATGCCCGCCCAATTGCCAAGCCTGGAACCGCGCACCATTGGACGGCCCAAACCTCCCCGCCGTCCAGTCATGCGGCCTGAATTGCCGAACCCGGAAAGATAGGTGCCGTTTGCGGAAATGCCGCCCCGCATTTCGGTAAGCATTTTGAACCGTTTTGCGCGGGCGCTAAACATGGTCATCGCGGATGCCATGCCAATGAACCCACGCGTGACAAGTCCAACAGTCTTTGCCGCGATAGCCGCGACAGCTACAAGCCCCACGAAGGCAACAGCCCCGGTGCCAATGGCGCTTGAAAGTGTGGGGAACTTGTTGGTGAAGCCGACAACCACACGCGAAACCGTTTCAAGCACGGAAGCAACGCGGGCCATTGCCGGGGCAAATAAGATGCCCACGCTTCGCGAAATGGAAGAAAGGCTGTCCATAAGCTGTTTCATCCGCGCGGCGGGGGAATCAGTCACGGTGTTGAACTTGGCGTCAACGGTGCCTTTGCTGTTGTTGGTGGCTTTGACAATTGCGTCATAGTCGGAACGATGTTCCACCATTTCACGGAAGCCTTTGATATGACGACGGCCAAGAAGCTTTTCAAGTTTCTCGTCTTGATAGTCGCCTTGCGTGCGTTCGTTGATGGCGTTGACCATGGCCAAGATAGGGTCAGCCCCTTGTCTTTGCGCACCCATCCACACGGCATCTTTGTTCAAGTGCAATTGACTCTTGAGCTTTTCAGCAAAGCCGGAATCCGTGACCGTCATCAAGAAATCTGACGCGCTAGACATGCCCTCTTCACCCGTTGCCGAACCTCTGCCGACAATTTCGGTAAGTGCCAGCAAGCGGCCCAAATCCTGTTGCCCCGTCATCCCTGACGCGCGGGCATTCTCAAACATCTTTGGCGCACCTTGCGCGAAAGCCGGGGCCTTCACCTTGCCGAATTCCTGACCTTTGGAAACCATGTCCAAAGCCAGGGACAAATCCTTGATGCCGAATTCTTGCGCCATCGAATGAGCAAGACGGCCCATATCATCGCCCATGCCTTCTTGCCCCGTTGCCGTGGCTGACCGGGCAATCATGCGGGTTACAGACAAGGCTTTGGTCTTGTCCAACTTGCCTTGCGACATTTGAACTTTGAACAGTTCGGCCAGTTCGCCAAGGTTCATGTTCGTTTCCTTCAGCCCGGTCAAGGCTTGAAGTTCCGAACGAATGCCGCCCATGTCCCCGGCTCCAATGCCGCCTTGTACTTGCATCGCGGTAAGCGTGCGTTCAACATCCATGGCGCTTTTCCAAGAAGCCCCAATGCCCGCCGCCCCAATGCCCGCCGCAATTCCTGCCTTGTTGCCAAAGGAAGACGCACCGCTTGCGAACGCTTCCGCCCGTGCCATGCCCGCCCCTGCCTTTGGGCGCTTTTTGTCTAGATAGTCTGACCAACGTTCTTCCGCCTTGCGCTGGCGTTCGGTTGCCTTGGCGTTGTCGTCCTTGGCCCGTGTCAGCGTGTTGGTTGCGCTGGTTTGCTGTTGTGTGGTTCGTGTGCCGCTTGTTTGTTGCCGCATGTGCGCGGCTTGCGCAAGGTTAGAATTGAGCGTGCTACGCTCCAAAGATTTCATGGTACGGGACAGGGTGCCCATTCCACGCGTAGCACGGTCAATGCTTTTTGCGACGTTGCCGGATGAAGTGAAGATTTTACCAAGCGACTTATCCAAGCCGTCCGCCGTCTTCATCAAAACATCAATCCGTTCGTCCAACTCCTTGAACGCCTTGTCCGTTGACGGGGCGACTACTGCCCCGATTTCGGCGGTGATGTTGGTATCAGAAGTGGAGGGAGCGGCCATGGTTTGATTACTTGGTTTTGATCTTGTCTAGTTCCGCTTGGTAAGCTTCTTGGATTTCAACTTCAATTCCGTCTTGTGATTCAACGTATTTTATGAAGTCGCTTCCAAGCATCCGTTCAACATCTTTGATTGGTTGATGCGCATTACGCGCGAGATATAGGACTAACCGGCGAATCTCTGTTTCCTCGTAACCGGCTAGTCCGTCCACTTTCCCAAAGCGTCTTGGATGTTCTCCCAATCGCGTTGCTTCAGCATTTCCAGGGCTTCAACCGGAAGGTCCGTGATGCGGGCCACAAGGTTGTATTCGTAGGCAATGGGGTTGCCCAAAACACCCGGCATCTTGGACACGGCCAAGCGGTCAAACACGCACGGTTCGCGCATCACAACCACTTCCAACACGCCGTTCTTCAGACGTTCGGCTTCAACCATCTTCAAAGAGGGCACCTTGTCAGACGACAGGGGGACTTTGAGGCTGATATGGATGGATTCGCCGTCATCCGCGATGCTGATACGCGGGTTGCCTTCAAGGGGCGTGCCGGGAAGCTTCGCCACGGGGGCGGACTTGATGCCCTTAGCGGGCGGTGCCGGGGTTTTGGCCGGTGCGGGGGCCGCGACAGCGGCGGGAGCGGTGGCGGTGCTTGCGGGGGTTCCAGGGGCGGCGGGTGTGTTCATTGGCGGTGTTAGGTTTGGTGTTATGCGCGTTTCCTTGCGCGGGGTAATGAATATCAAAGTTGACAGCTACCGCAACACGCAAACGGGGAGCGAGTTTCCCCGCTCCCCGCACTAACACCCCAAACACCCTTGAACCTGGATTCAAACCTAAATGCCAAGGTTCGCCCTTTGACTGGCCAGCACATCAACGCCGCCGATAATGCGCTTGCCATTCAAAATGTCGATTTCAACCACAACTTCCCCGGCAAGCTGAAGCTTGTAGTACACCAAGGAGCACTTGAACGAAATGTCATTGGCGGAACCCGCCTTCACATCCGCCCCGTCCACTTCATCCAAACGGCCTTGCATGGTGGCAACCACGGCCATTTCATCGCCCGTTGCGCTGACGGCATGGCCCTTGACCACGAAGTTTGAAGCGCCCGCACCGTTCAAGCCCCAAAGCTTGATGACGCGCGGTTCGTACTCCTTCAACGTGAAGTCAAATTCAAGGTCTTCCTGCCCCATGTCTTGCTTCACGGCGGCATCCATGCCCCCGGTGCGCACGTCGTCTGTCTTGATTTTCAAAGAAGGGAGTTTGCACCCCTCCCCTTTGCCAACGAGGCCCGCCCCCGCCGCCGTGATGGCGAAGGCTTTCAATACTTTCGGAAGGGTCATGCTCATAGGTCAGTGTCGATTTGAAGGGTTGCGTGTCGCGGGGTGTTAGCCGTTGATGAAGATGCTTGTGATGTACGCCCGCGTGACGTGTGCGCGGAAGTGGATGTGTTCGGCGGGGAACGGCGGGTTGAACCGATAGTCAATGAACAGGTTCCCTTGTGCCACTTGGTCAGGGGTGTTCAAGTCGGGGTCAGCCCATGCGTCGTTGAAGTTTTCCGCGTCCGGGTTAGGGTTCGGAATCAACGCCCCGGTGTTCTCCAGAATGCGAAGGTACGCCGTGATGCTGTTCACGATGAACTCCACAAGGCCCTTCGTGATATTGCGGTCAACCGCCACGGCCTGAGAAACCGCGATGCTTTCCGTAACCATGTCCGAAATCCGCTGAACGGACAGGAAAGCGAGGGAGCACATGCGGTTCCCCCACAACTCGAAACCCGTCTGAAACACGGTGGACACCACGCCGGACGAGTTGAGCAAGTCAACGTCCGTGTCCGTGTCTTGAAGCCCATAAGACAAGTCCTTGGACAGGCCAAGAACCCCGGCAATTTCGTGATTGGAAGGCGAGTCCCAAAAGCCGTTGGTATTGTCGTTGACGGCAATGTGACCGGCAATGCGGGCGGCGGCGGGCTGTTCAATGTTGTCGTCCGCAACATCCGGGTTCATGACGATGTGATACGGGAAGTGCATGTAAACGCGGTCTTCCAAATTGGAGAAGAACGCGGCCATGTTGATTGCTTCCTGAAGCGTCGTGTTGACGGCATCACAAACCACGATGGCACCAAGGGCCTTGGCGGCAATGTTGAGTTGCGAAACAACGGCGTTGGCGTCCGTGTCGGAATAGGTTTCCGTGAACCGGGGAGCAAGCAGAATGCGGGGCTTCAGCTTCACCTTTGCGGACGCGGTCAGAAGGGCCTTGATGCCGGTGTACTTCTGCGAAGTGACAGCGCCGATAATGTCAAGGTCAGTGACCAAAGACGGGTCAGTGTACGTGTAACCCGCGTTGACGGTGGAGCCGGGGAGGATGTGGCTTCCCACGGTAACGCGGTCAATGGTGCCGTGTTGCGCGTCATGGGTGTAATCCACATCTTCCACAAAGCCCGCGCTGAACTCGTAAGTCATCACGACGGTTGCCAGGGCCGGGATTGCGCCTTCCGAAACACGGGTGACGGTCTTGAACCCGCCGCTTGGTGCGCCAACGGTGTAATCCGTTGTGAGGGCGTAGGTCGTGCCGCCGATTTTCAGGCTTTGAACCGTGAGATAGTCGGGAATCTGGAAAGTGTTTCCGCCAGGGAAAGTCTTGCTGACTTTGGCGATGTTGGCGAGGGCGAACGCCGTATGATACGGTTTCGCGGCGGTGCCGGTGTTGAGCCGGGCATCAAGCGAAATGTCTTCAGCCTCCACAACCGTTGCGTGAACCGTGGGGTCACACACATTGATTGCAATGACGGTGGTACTTCCCGAATCCGAAAACGCGTCAAACGATTCGGGGAGGGTGAAGCCGTCAAGGTGATGTTCGCCGAACGTCGCAATTGCGGTGCGTCCGTTGCCTTGAATGAGAGTCGGCACGTTGACAGGCCCCATGCCCGCCGTTCCCACGATACCGATAACGGAAGACTTGGCCGTCACGATAGGCGCGGCTTGGTCAGGGACAATGACGGTATCAATACCGTGATGATAAGTAAGGGCGCTCATGTGGTCGTTAGGCGTTAGGTTGTCTGTTTGGTTCTGCGAAAGCTATTTACCTTGTAATCAGCTTGCAAGGTTATTTTGGCTGATTGTCTTCCGTGTTGAAAATGAACAAGGCGAGACGGAAAAGAACATTCAATCCAAGTTCCGTGTCAGGTGCCCAATCAACGGGCTTGTCCAATGCGGCCAAGGTGCCCGGTGCGCGTGAATCAATCACCGCCTTTGGAGCGGTTGCCACGGGACGCGGGTTCTTCGCCCCGTCATACAATGTAACCTGTTCTTTTGGAGCGGAAGCGCAACCTGCCAGCATCACGAAAAGGAAGGCGAGGATTTTTGAACCTGGATTCATACGAGGGTAAGGACAGGGTCAGAGTTTGGAATGTAGGGGTCAGAAATGCCGTCCGCCCCGGAAGCGTAGTAATTAGGGATGAACACGGGGGACGGGGGAACAACCACGATGCCCGCCGCCTTCTGTTGGCGGTACACAACAAGGTATTGTTCAATGTCGGCTTGCGTGGGGCTGACAACAGATACCGCCGCCGCAATGGCGGCAGATTGCGCGGTAACGGTTCCAGCGGCAACACCCGTGCTTGGCGTTGGCGTGACAGCCCAAATGGTGGCAAGCTTTGCAACAGAGGGCGCAACCACGACCACGGGGAAGAACAGCTTTACGCCAGCCGGAAGAACCGGGCCGTACATGGCAAGCTTCGGATTGCGGACAAACAACGCGTTGATGTGCGTTGAATCTTCAACCCCGTAGTAAGCGAAAGAAAGCGCGTCAACCACATCACCCGCCTTTGTCACATAGGCTTGTTCGCGTTGCGGCGGGGATGTGAGAAGAGTAATCATTCAGTGAAGTACAAATCCACGGTGCATCCCGTGGGGAAGGTGTAGCTGTTCAAAAGGGTAAGTTTGCCAAGGCCAAGGTTCCACGACCAATCAGCGGCGGGAAGCACACGCGAAACAGTGCCCACATGAACCACGACCAATTGCACGGAACGATTGATAAAGCCGTCCAAGGTGAAATTGGCCAGCGGTGCCGGGGAAGTAAGCGTTTGGGCGTACAACCGCGTTGGCTTGGCCGCACGCAAGAAGTCAGCGGCGGCATTTAACAACCGCGTTGCGCCATCCAAAGGAAGCGTCCCGGCTACGGCTTGGCGGTTGATGTTTGCCGCCAAGGCATCCATTGCGGTTTGAAGTGCGGTCGTGTCCATAATCAGAGAGCACGAACGACGAATACGCCCGCGATGGCTTCCGGTTTGTTTTTGGCTCCCACGGTCAGGCCGCTAGTTGCGGACGGCGCACCCGTCTTTGTGCCCGCCACATGCAAGGCCCCGGTGCCGCCCGAACCCGCGTCAGTGCCGGTTGCGGCAAGGGTGAACGAACCGCCAGAAGGGGCGTCGTGTGTATGGGTCTTGAGCATGTCGGGAAAATACTTGCCCATGTCCGTTGGATTGACGCCTTGCGGGAACCATCCGCTAAGGTTCGGCAAGTACAACGACCCGCCCGAAACTTGCACCGTGATTCCAAGCAAGTTTGACGCGTTGTAACGGGTCACAAAATCGCTTGGCGTCTGGCCAGGATTCAGGCCCCACGCCCCGGCAAGGGCGTTGTACGCCGTGGCGTCAACCTGACCGCCAATCAAAGGAAGTATCATGCTTGGAATGTCGTTGGCGTTAGGGAACAAGCGCCACGCCACATCACCAATGCGCATACCCGCAACCGCCAGCCAAGCGCCCGTGATTTGGGAAACAGCGCCATCCTTGACGGTGCCCAATTGAGCCACAAGGGTTGCGGTTGCCACGGTCAACGCATTCTGATTTGTGGTCAGTTGCGTTGCCAGGGTGGCAAGGGCCGCGTCTCTTGAGCCGGTCACTTCGCCAAGGGCATCCGTTGCCGCGTCAATGATGCTTTGCAACGCGGTACTTCCCCGTGTTGCCGCGATGGCATGGCCAAGCAACGCAAGGTCTTGTGCGCCAGCGGTGGCGACAAGAGCGCCCGCGCGAGTCACAAGGGCTTCCATCAATGTGTTAATGTCGTCGTCAAGAGTAGGCATGGCGTGTGTTAGCGTTGTGGTAGCAGTAGAAGGGCAGGAATGCCGGTGAAGTTGGAAAGGAGAAGGGCGGCAATGTCAGCGTCCATCATTTGGATTGCGTGGTTTACCCGGTGCCCGTCGTCAGTCATTCCGTTTGCTTGCGGGGCAACGTAAGGGTAGCCACGGGCCGCTGAACGGTCGTCCGTGATTACCTTTCCAGGCGTGACGCTTTGCGTCAGGCCAAGTGCCGGGGTTGTGTCAATTGCGAGCATTGTATGAATCCGGGTTCAAGGTTACTTCACAATCATGCGAAGGTTGCGAACGTAGATGCGGAATTTTGGAGAACCCGCCAAAGTGAGATACACGGCGGTTGTGCGGTTCAGGCCAACGCCCTTTGCCCCGCTGATACCGTAAGTGTTCGTCACCCATCCATCGCCAACGGGCGTTGAACTCTGAAGAGTAAGGGCGAGGTATTCGGCGACGTAATCACCGTTGTCATCCTGAACCGGCACGCCGCTAACAAACTTCTGCGAAGCAACGAACGGCTGGCACGATGCGGAACCTGTCGATTGCACATCAAAGGTAACGGTGGCGTCAAAGGTCACGTCAGCGGGCATTGAACGCCCGTAGTACGTCGCCGCGTTTTGCATGTTGCCCGCCAGCCATTGCATGAGCGGGTAAAGCATGGGCGAAAGCAAACTTGTTCCGGCAAGTTCCACATCCACTTGGAAGTTATCGCTGATACGGTCGTCAAGACGCAACGCGCGATTTTCCGGGGTGCGGAATTGCTGACCGGAAGTAATTTCCGTCAAGAGGAAGTCAAGGGTGCAATCGGCGGAAGGGCGAAGCACGGTTGCCATTGCCTGAAGGTCCGTGACGTTCACGCCGCTGAACTTGCCAAGCGGAACAACGGCGGTGTTTGACGTGAACTTGCACGCAAGAAGCTTGAACGTCATGTCCGCGTCAGGAACCGGAAGCCAGCTTTGCGCGTCAGACGAGGCAAGGAGCGTTCCGATTTGGTAAGGTTGCGCCGTCACCCATCCGACACGCGGCCCGTTGCCGGAAGTCACGAAATCGCCAAGGCGGGCAATGCTGATTGCATGGTGTCCGTCATCCGTGAGAACAACGATAGCGTATTGGTGATTCACCAAGGCGTAAAACGGCGTGTCAAAAAGCACGTTCTGCCATGTGTTCAACGTGATAGAGCCGGGGCTGATTCTGCCTTCCGCAAGAATGGTGTCAGTAGGGATGCCAACTTGTGTTTCCCGAATCTGAACATAGACCAAATTGGAAGCCGAACCAAGGGCGCAAAACTTCAGCGCAACCCCGGCAAGAATGCGGTCAGAATCAATCAACGTGAAGGTTTGGGCCAAGGGGTCAATGTGGGTCTTGACGGTCGTGTTGACTTGCTGAAGCAAGTTATGGTCAATCTGCCCCTGACCAACGTATGTGCCTTGCGCCGTGCTCCCGCCCGCTCCCACAAAGGCAACCGTCTTTGCGCCAAGGGTGACATTCGGGGGAACCTGGAATTGGCCGTTTACAACGCCGTGGCTGTCCGCGCCATACGTGGAAAGGTTGATGGAGTGGGTAACGTCCAGATTGTCAAAATGGATGGATGACAACGCTTCGCCGGGACCAAACCCGGTGATTTGGAATGCCACGACCGTTTGCCGCATGAACGAAGCGGATTGAACAACCAAGCCAACTTTCTTGAAGCTGACGGATGTTGTGACGCGCACGTCAGAGTAATACTGACGGGAAGTTAGAGGTGCCCACGTTTCAACGAAGCTATGCGCAATCTTGCTGGTGTAGTCCGGGGAACCTTGGTCAATCCATTGGTCAACGGACGGGTTCAGGGTGACGCGTGCCGGGATGGGGTCAAACGCATCATACGGGTTGATGCGCATACACGCCGTTGCGTCTTCCTGCGAAATGGCCGTTTCCAGGGTGAAGGGAAGCGTTGTCAGGGAATCCACATTGCCCGCGTTGTCGGGGACGTACACGGCAGCATCAAACGGAAGGGTAAGAACCCCGTCAACGGTTGCGGCGGTTTGGGCAATGCCCGCGTCCCGCATGTTGTCATTGTTGAACGAATCCGTGAAAATTCCGTGATTGGATGTGGGGTCAGAAATGATAGTTGCCAGCAACAACCGTTGTTCCGCTGAAAGGTCAAAGAGGGCGGCAATCTGTCGCTTCATTTCGTTCAAATCAGACACGGGAACCGTCAAGTCCCGAATATCCGTAACAACGGGGTCGTTCACCCAATCAAGCGCAACCGTGGCCAACGGCACATGGTTTGCCGGGCATTGTTTGGGGGCCGGGTTGCTGATTTGGGATTGACCTTCGATACGGTGAAGAGTGCCGTCCCCGTCCATCGTCACCAAGTCAACACGCGGAAGCTTCCATGTGTAATTGATGTTCACATACGTTCCGGGCACCAAGCCGGAAACCACAACTTCCGTTGCGGACGTGGAAACGGGAGTAACCGCGTCTTCATACTGATACGACACGACATAAGTTGAACCGGGGGCAGGTTCAGCGCCAAGCGGACTCCAATTGATGGTATCGCCCGAAACAATGTAATCGGTTCCAGGAATGAACGTTGTTCCGCCTTGCACGACGGACACGACGTTAAGCACGGATGTTTCCGAAAGCTCGTCATTGCCGCCTGAGAAAGAACCGCGTGTCACGGTTTCCGTCTTTGGCTTGGTGCCCACAAGCCCTTGCACCGCCGCAAGCGGGGTTTTGTTCAGGGGGAGGTGTCCAAGGCCGTCACCGCCTGGGTTGAAGATGTGCGGTTCATTGTTGGACGCTTTGGGGTCAAAGTCTTCAGCCCAAATCAACCGCGTGGAAGTCACACGCTGGCGCATGAAACCGTTGATATTGGCCGAACCGGAATCAACGTTGAAATGGTACGAACCCCCTATGGAGTCCATGAAGGTAACGCCAAGGCCGGTGCCCACGTAGTTCTTGAATGACTGATAATCGTACTTGGCGATTTCCGACACAACCGCATCAAAGGCGGGTGGCGGATTGCGCATGATGGGCACGCCGTTGTCAATGGTATAGACAGGGAAGAAGGTTCCCGTGCCGCCGTCCGTGGTGCCATCGTCCGCCACCCATCCCCACACCACGCTTTGCACAAGCCGCATTGCGCCGGGGTTGTCGAAATTGGAGGTTCCTTGCGCCGGGTCAAGCAACGTGTCGTCTTGCTGTTCCGTGATGATTGCGGTGTTAAGGCGGATGCCAAGCGCAACCTTCAAGTCAAGCGGGACATTGATTTTGACAAGGTCCATTTGGTAAATGAACCCCTGAACATACACGCTTCCCGAACCGATTTGAAGGGCGAATCCGTCAGGGTCATCAACGAGGCGCACCAGTTCAAGGCCCTTCGCAATGTCGCCGTCCGCGAAGATGGCGCTTGTGATGCCCGTAATACGGTCGTGAATCGACTGAATGGATTCGTTCAGTTCACGAACTTGAAGAGCCTTCCCGGTGCGGAACATAAGCGCCTTCACGCCGCTTGCGGGCACGAAACGCATGTAATAGCCCGGAAGGGCTGTTTGATCTTCTGGCGGCAGTAGTTGAGACATGGCGGATGTTAGAGGGAAAGGACTCGTTGATATGCGTGTTCAGTGATGCCGTCGTGAATTTGGGCGGTGCGTCGTTTGATAGCCAGCATCACACCCGGACTTGCAACTTGGTTTGGCAACAGAAGGTTCACCGTTCCGGCAACCCCGGTTGCGCGGGTCAAGCCAACGAAGAAGCCGACTTCCCGAATCGTGGAACCGGCAAACTCGCCAGCGCCAAGAACGCTTGAAAGGTAGAGGTTCGGCGTGGGAGTGAACACAAGGTTGAATGTGCCGGTGTCAACAACCACGGTGCCCGCGTCGTCCAGTTCGGCAAAGCTCTTTGCGGTAATCTTCTTGTAGCCAATGGGAGTGACAAGGGCCGTGTCGGCCGGGGACGAGGGCGGGGCGTTGACGTTGAAGGAAACGTGAACTGTCGCGCCGTGGGCAATGCTGCCGCTTCCGGCACGCGTGATAACTCCCGTGGTCAGGTTGACGGTGTAGTCAGACGTGAGGGAGTAGGTTGTGGCGTCATCCGCTGACTTCACAACGACGGTGTCAACGTAGCCAAAGCCAACGTTCAACGTGTTGTCATCCGCAAAGGTAAGGCTTGCCGTGCGGGAGGTAAACCAATTGGCACTTCCTGACCCCACGCCAAGAAAAATGTCGTTGGCCATCCATTGCTGAAGCAAGTTCGCTTTGCCCAAATTGGTTAGTATCGTCCGCATAGATTTAGCCCATTAAATGGTTTGTGATGGAGTGCGCAAGTTCTGTTGTTTTGAACCCGGATTCAAAGTTTACCATCCGGTTGAATTGCCGCCCATGTCCGTTGCGGTGCTTGAACCAAAGCCGGAACTGGCAGCGAATGCGCAATTGCCAAACTTGATGGTATTGATATAACAGCTTGTGATATAGAGTTTTGAAAGCATGGCCCGCAAAACATCGTTACCCGTGCGGCCTTGCCCATCCCCGGAAAAGGAAGCAAACGTGAAACCTAGTGGCGTTGCCGCGCTGACTTCGCTAATGTACGAACCGTCATTTATGAAGCCTACGCCTCCCGCACTTCCGCCGTTTACTCCATTTGTCGGCTGACCCGCCGTAAGGGTAAGATGCCCCACAAAGCATTTGGCGATGGAAAAAGTAAGCTGTCCCCCACTTCCGCCGCTGGCGCTACTGCCTGGAGCCTGACCCGTGTACGGATTGCCGCCGCTTCCCGCCTGGATAGTAAGGTAGTCTGTCCGAACCCTGTAAATTTCGGCAAAAATACTTCCGCCGTCGCCCGCGTTGTAGCAATTGGAATTTGGAATCTGATTGCCGTTTCCGTCATCCGTAGTGTTTCCATCGCCTTCCCCATCGCCCCCCACTTGAGTAAGCACTTGTAAAGCACTGACGATAAAACCATTGGAGATTTTAACGTTGATGCTATTGGAAGGGTTTCCATAGAATTGACCGGTCCCGCTTGGATTAG
>Ga0213848_1152192_pt1 | contig 14765 bp, 11 predicted proteins | sample ABC_MetaT_FD_165507 | JGI IMG/M metagenome (GOLD analysis project Ga0213848, IMG submission 165507) | Metatranscriptome of freshwater microbial communities from post-fracked creek in Pennsylvania, United States - AB:C (Metagenome... | ecosystem: Environmental > Aquatic > Freshwater > Creek ... | reverse complement strand
TCTCGAATTTTGACGTTCAGGTCGTTCACCCGCGGCATCTTTGGTTCATCAGGTGTGGTACGGGGCAAGGCGGAATCGGCTTGCGAATCCCATCCCGGTGCTGCCTCAAAATGGCGGGTCGTATAGTCGCCCAGGATGCCAAAGATGAGGAGGACCCAAATGAAGCCGAGGATTGCCCAAAGCTTGATTAGCTTCGTTCCGAACTTGACTCCCATAAAGATGGTAACGACCAGAAACGCTTTGACAAGCGCAATCGCCAAGGCAACAACCTGATTGGCTACGGTGCCTGACATGGGTCCAATTGCGGGGATCTGAACATAGGACACCGCAACGGTTAAGATCATCAAAGCGATAAGCGCCACCAGTGTCTTGACGTACGTGAACGTCGGGACAATGTGGTGCTCGTGTGTGTGTGCTGCAGAGTTAGCCATGTTTTTAACGAGGGAGAGGCATCAGGTAGAAAAGTGGGAACAAGAAGATCCACACGAGGTCGACGAAGTGCCAATACAATCCCACCATTTCCGTTGGGACGTAATCGTGAATAACGGTGTTCGCTCGGTTGTACCAAAGCCGAATGAGCGAGATGATCACACCGATGCCAACAATGATATGGACAGCATGCAGACCGGTCATACCGAAATACAAGCCGTAGAACAATTGGGCGTGGTTCATGTTTACGGCGACATGGCCGTTCTCAAGAGCGTGATTTCCAAATGCCTTCACCGCATCATCAGCAAAGCCTGCTCCTGGATACAGGTGATCAGCAAACTTCGATTTATATTCGAAATACTTGATCACAAGGAATGTGCAAGCGCATAGCACCGTCACCGCGAGGTAGCGCATGACGTTGATCCGATTCTTCAACTGCGCTGATTGAACTGCCATCACCATTGTGAAGGAGCTAAAGAGAAGGACCGTCGTGTTAATGGCACCAAGCTTAACGTCTAGGTGCTCATGAGCAATGTAGAAGTCGAGTTGGTAGTTCCACCGATACAGTGTATAGATGAGGAACAGAGCACCGAAGAACATCACCTCGGATACGAGGAAGCTCCACATTCCGACGATGTACGTCTCGGACTGCTGCGCCATATCCTCATATTGGTGGTGCAGGCCCGGCTCGTGACCGTGATCGTGTCCGTGATCCATGGGGTTCGTAATTGCCGACATGGTTAGTGGTGATCCTCCGTGGGGAAACTCTGGTGGTCAGTCGTAGACTCCCACTTATCGAGATCCTTCATATCCTGCTCATGCTCGCTGACTGGGTCGAAATCGTAGACCTCGTCCAAGACGATTGGAATTTCCAAGAAATTGCTCGTTGGAGGTGGTGAAGCGGTCTCCCACTCCAATCCGTGTGCTCCCCATGGGTTCGGACCGGACTTCTTGCCATTGATCAATGACATGGTCAGATAAAACGCGGGAAGGATCAGACCGAAGCCTAACACGCTCGAACCGAGGGTCGACATGATGTGATAGGCCTGAAACTCCGGAGCGAAGTAGTAATAGTGATATCGTCTCGGCATTCCCATCCATCCCAAGATGAACTGCGGGAAGAACGTTAGGTTAAAGCCAATGAAGACGATGACGGCGTTGACCTTAGCGATGCCATCGTTGTACAAGCGTCCCGTCATCTTCGGCCACCAGTAGTGAAGTCCTCCTAGGAATCCGAGAAGGGTTCCGCCGACCATGACGTAGTGGAAGTGCGCTACAACAAAGTACGTTGCCGTCAGGTGAACGTCGGTTCCCGTTCCTCCAAGGAACAGACCGGTCAGACCTCCGACTGTGAAGATTCCTAAGAACCCAATCGCGTAGATCATCGGCGACTGAAGGCGAATGTTGCCTTTGTACATCGTGGTCGTCCAGTTAAAGATCTTAATCGCAGAGGGGACGGCGACCAAGAAGCTTATCAGGGAGAACACGATGCTCTCGTACATCGACTGGCTCGATACAAACATGTGGTGGCCCCATACAAGGAACCCGAGACCAGCAATCGCAATCGACGAGAAAGCAACGAAGTGGTAGCCAAAGATTCGCTTTCTGGAGAAGTTGGCGATCAATTCGGAGATGATTCCGAACGCCGGCAAGATCATGATGTAGACAGCGGGATGGCTATAGAACCAGAACAAGTGCTGGAAGAGGACTGGGTCGCCGCCAAGTTCGGGGCTGAAGATCGGAAGCCTGAACAATCTCTCGAACACTACCAGGAGAAGGGTGATCGCAACAACCGGCGTACCGAGGATCATCAGGAGGCTGGTTGAGTACATCGCCCAAACGAACAAGGGTAATCGGAACCAGGTCATTCCCGGCGCGCGCATCTTGTGGATGGTGGCGACGAAGTTGATTCCAGTCGTGATCGAGCTAAAGCCAGAAATGAAGATTCCAACAAGAACCAGGGTGACCTGCGTGTTGGAGTACATGCTGGAATAAGGCGTATAGAACGTCCATCCAGTGTCAACACCGCCACCGATCATGCCGATGAGGATGAGGGCGCCACCAACCATGAACATGTACCAACTGGCAAGGTTCAGTCGAGGGAACGCAAGGTCCCTCGCGCCTATCATCAGCGGTAACAAGAAGTTGCCTAGAATCGCCGGAATGGCAGGTACCAGGAACTGGAAGATCATGATGATGCCGTGGGCGGAGAAGATCTTGTTATAAGTCTCCGACTCCAAGACCACACCGGCCGGACTCGTTAGCTCAAAACGGATGAGACCCGCGGCAATACTTCCCAGGAAGAAGAAGAACGATGCGGATACCAGGTAGAGCATCGCGATTCGTTTATGGTCGCCCGTGAGCAACCACGACGATATCGTGTGTTCAACGTTGAGGTAGTTGACTTCCTCGTTTTGCGGCTGGTTCTTCAGCTCGCCTTTTGTAATAGCGGGGGAACTCATCTGTTTCTTCCTTCTGCGGCTACAGCCCCAACCGCGGGGGAACCAGTGCGTCGCGTTGGCGAAGCATCTGGATCATCCGTATTGGCCTGAACGGCATTGGTGGCCAGCGACGTCGATTCGTTTGTCCCGGATGCGACGGCTGAAGCCGAATGGCGATTAATATTGCTTGTAGGAGGCGGCGCCGTTGATGTCCCCAAAACCTTGATGTATGCCACAAGGTTCAAAACGTCCTCTTCTGTGACTTGGCCCTCGTAAACAGGCATCGTCTGCCCGTAACCAGAAGTAATGTGGTCGTATGGTCGAAGGATTGAGCTTCTCAAATACTCTTCATCGGCGATGAGTGAGGTTCCATCAGCGAACGTACGCCTCTTGTTGTAGATGCCGTAAAGCGATGGGGCTCGAAGCGTGTCTTCCGCACCATGACAGTTCGCGCATCCGACCTTGTTGTAGACCTTGGCGCCCGCCTGCTCCATCGATAGCGGCGCGCTCGATTGACCACCCTCGGATAGCCATGATGCAAAGTCCTTGGGGCTCATCACGACGACCTTGCCACCCATTTCTGAGTGCTGGGTTCCGCAGTACATGTTGCAGAAGAGGTGATACTCACCAATTTCAGTTGGTGTGAACCACAGCTGTGTGTACCGACCAGGTACGACATGCTCCTGAACACGGAAGGCTGGAATGTAGAATGCGTGAAGTACGTCCTGCGAGATCATCGTGAGCTTGATCGGGACGCCAGCGGGTACGTGCAGCGTATTGTTCTCGCGCACACCGTTGCCATGCTGAACATGCCACATCCACTGCTTGCCAATGACAAATATTTCAGTGGCATTCTTTGGTGGAGTTCGCATCTTCACGTAGAGCGACGTGCCGAAGTAGAACATCACCAAGCCGATGACCAATGGAACAATCGTCCAGGTCAACTCGAGGAAGAGGTTCTCATACATCGGACGCGATCGGTCGGCCCTTGTACCCTTCTTGTATCGAACAGCAAAGAAGATGACAGCGACACCGACCACGAGGGTGAAGAACACGGTCAAGGCTACGAGCGCGTAAAAGATCGCGTCGTATTCTTGAGCAAAGTTCGAGGCCCTTGGCGGCGATAGCGGAAAGTTATTGAATTGCATGGAACATTTGCCGAGCTAGCGGACGCTCAGACCACCTCCGCTAACAGAATTCTCACGATTGTTCTTAATGAACATGGACACGATGGAGCCAAGGAGTACAAACAGCGTTAGCACTCCGCAAAGCTTCCAAACATTTTCGATGACGAGCCGGTTTTGGCCCGTTGCCGGATCAACCATGATGCAACCAAACATCAGCGATTGATCGGCGTGCTTGCCAATATTTCCGTTCTTGGCAACAAGCTGGTCTGCTTCGACTTCCTTCGTCTGGAAGCCTGTACCGATGGTGTAGCTAGAAATCTTGCCGTCTGGAGTCAGGAACACCGTGCAAGTCGCATGGTTGATCAGATTGAGAGTCTTTTTCTGATCCAGATCTGGGACTGTTCTGTAGTTGTATTTGAATCCGATCGCGTTTGACAAACCAAGAATCGACTCTTTCGAACCCGTAAGGAGATGCCATCCATTTTCTGCGGTCGATCTCCATGCTGCAACCTTTTCCTTGGTAGAAAGCTTAGGGGTAAGGAGCCCGAAGATCTCGGCCTTCTTTGCATGCGCCAGTTCGGAGTCTTCAACGGGATCGATGCTGTACATGACCACGTCAAAATCTCGACCCGGCATCAGCACGTCTTTCGAGGCTGCTTTCGCCAGGGTTTTGACGATGCTGTCGGTTAGGATCGCGCATCCCGTCTTGCAACTGTAGAAGATGGGCACAACGAGGACTGGCTTGCCGTGCAGCATATCCCCGAGTCGGACATCTTTACCGGCCTCGTCTTTAAACATCAGGTCCTTGGGGATCGTGTCACCAAGATGCTGAGTAATCCCCATAGAGCGAGTTAAGGGTGACTGACCTGCGCCAGCGGAGAAAGCCAGCAGAAGGAACAGGAGTGGCCAAAGGGCCATCCACATGTTCTTGTTCTTCTTGGCTTCAGGTCGTTCAGTCTTCATTTAGAATCACTTACTTCTTCTTGGATGCTGCTGGTGGCACAGGAATCGAACCCTGAGATAGGTGTACAGGACCGCTTCCGGTTGAAGCCGTCTTGCTGATCTCAACCGCTGTGGCAGTCTTGGAGGGATCATTGGCCCCCGCGATCGTGAGACCAGGCTTCGTTGGAGATGCTGGCTTCTCTCCGATCGCAGGATCAGGGGTATGTCCCTTCGAAACCGCAGGAACTTCAGCACCGGTGGCTGGAACTCCCTTGGTCGCGATGATCTCCATCGCTTGATCGATTGGAATGCGAAGATGCGTCTTCGCAGGATCGACCCAACGTGGAGGTCCGGTCAAAACTGCTGTCTCGTGCTGACGAACATCCATGATGTCCGTCTTCGCCGCGATGTTGCTCTGGATCAGCGGATTCGGGGCACCCGGCACGACTCGGTGAGATAGAGGCTTCGGCTCAAAAACCGTTGGGTTCATGATCCGATAGACGCCAAATCCGAGAACGGCAGACAGGATGGCAAATACGAAGAAGCCAATCGTGGCATTTCGTATCGCAACGGTGTTCAGGTCACGTACTTCGTAACCAAGCTCAACTAGTGGATCTTCACGCTTCTCAGTGTGCATTCTGTGCTGCCTCCTGTAGTCGAGTGTCGTACGTGGGAAGAAGCGGAGCTTTCTTCACCATCGTGCCGAAGACGAACAACCAAATCGCGCCAATCGCAACCCATGCCAACGCGTCTGTGACGATCGCTGGAGTAATTGGACCTGCAAGTCCTCGTCCCCCTGGCAAGGCTGGGATGACATACAGATAGACGTCGGTGATGTGTACAACGAAAATCCAACCTGCGGCCTTCGCTAGGTTCATCGCCGTCTTCTTGGTGCGCGGTGTGATAAGCGCGAAGAACGGGATGAAGAACTGGCCGATGATTCCGATAAGGCCAACCGCACCCCAGGTGAAGTTGCTTGTCATCGGTTCGACATTACTTCCGCGAGCATGGTAGTAGCTCGCCGTCTCGGGCAGGTTTCCGTTCCAGATGATTAAGAACTGAGACAGCGAGGTGTAACCCCACAGCATCGTCAAGACGAACAGCATGTTGCCGAGGTCCTTCGTAAGGTCGGGCCTCATCACCGTCTTAAACGGCATCTTGTCCGCATTCACGCAGAAGATCAGGACGGCAAGGGCAAGGGCACCTAGGGTCGAACTTACGATGGTCCAAGTGCCATACATGGTGGAGTACCAATGTGGCTCAAGTGACATCACCCAGTCGGTGAAAGCAAATGTACAGGTCAGGAAGAACATGACCATCCCAGGTGCAGCCCAGCTACTTCGCCCTGATTCCAGCTTGAAGTCCTTGGAAACTTCCTGTCGCATCGCTGAATTGCGGAGGAACCAGGCAAGACCAGCCCAGAGCAAAATGTAGATCGCAAGTCGAGCAATGAAGAAGTTTGGATTCAAGTACGCTGACTTATAGACCAAGACCGGATCAGCCTTGACTTTCGCTGGGTCCGCCCAAGCATACATGCCCTTCAAGTTCGCGACGATCGGAAGGAAGAGCACGAACATCACGATGAACGTGAGGTAGCCGCCGCCAGCTTCCAAGATTCGGATGATCGATACCGACCAGTTGCCTCTTACTGTGTTATGGAGGAGCGTAAGGCCGAAGAATCCGAGGGAGATTCCAATCCAAAAGATGAATCCAAACATGTAGGATCCCATCATCTGGGTCTTCATCGTGTCGTTGCCGGTGAACATTAGCACAAGGCAGACGACAAGTCCGATCAACCCGATGACCGACGAGGCCGGGGCTAGGCGTCCAAGATTTAAGGTCTTGGCATCCTGTTCTATGGTGTCGTGAGTCGTAGTGGTCATTTCTGAGCTAGCCTGGTTTTGGAATCGTTTGTCATGCCGGTCATCGTTGCCGAGCCGCTTGCCGGTTGTGGGTCCAGTGCTTTCTGCACATCTTCGGGACTCACATCGGACGGGTTAGCATACTGGCTGAGCTGGAGGGCCCGGATGTATGCAACGATCGCCCATCGATCTTGTGGTTCGACGCGAGACGCATAGGAGAACATGGCTCCGTATCCGTTCGTGATGACATCGTAAAAGTGTCCAACGGGCATCTTTCGCAGGCGATCTGTATGGTAATTGCCAACAGGCCGCTTCAGAGTGAAGCCTCGCTGAGCGATCATGCCGTTTCCGTCTCCAAGTCGACCGTGGCAGGGCGAACAGTAGATATTGAAACGCTCTTGACCTCGTAGGACCAAGTCACGGTTGACTTTGATGCCGGCTGGAAATCCGTCGAGCCATTTTCCGTTTGCAGCACCTACGAAGTAAGCATCGTCTTCTCGTAAGTGCCCACGAGCGATCGTTCCCGGAACGAGTGGTCGGTTGGCAGCGCCGTCAGCGTAGAACTGGCTCTCGTCGAGCGGCTCCTGCTTCGGCTGTCGCCACATGTCGGTATTGCATCCGCCAAGGGCGAGAACGCCAAATCCTAGGATCGCGAGCTTGTTTTGTTTGGTCATCAGTTCTCCACCTCAGATACCGCTAATGCGCCAAGCCCCTCAAGGAACTTACGAGTTGCTTCCGAGTCGTACATCGGATCTGACTTCTCAATCGCAAAGAAGAACCGATCGACCGTTGCCCGCTGGAAACCAGGAGTATTGAACACCGGGTGGTACGGCTTGGGCAGACCGTTCAAAGCGAAAGTGCAAATAAACGCCGTGAGCGCTGAGAACAAAATCGTGCACTCGAAAGTGACTGGGAAGAACGATGGTAGGGAGTTGAATGGCTTGCCACCAACGCTCAACGGGTAGTCGATGGTTGCCGTGTACCACTGAAGCGTAAAGCCGGTGAACGCGCCGCAAAGACCGCCGCAGAAGATCAGCCAGGGCATCCGGATGTCATGGAACCGCATGGCGTCTGACAATCCGTGTACTGGGAACGGGGTGTAGGCATCGGTCTCTCGATAGCCTGCCTCTCCCGCCTTCTCAGCCGCTTCCAAAAGCGCTTCTGCACTTGAGAACTCCGCAACAAGCCCGAACGTGCCTCTTTCTTTAGGTGCTCCGTGACTCATTAGTGCACACCTCCGACGGACGTTTCAACTTCAACCGGCTTCAAAGCGATCTGTGAGTCGCGATGTCCGAGCAACTTATAAAGGAGATCCTTCACTTCAAAGATATTGATAACTGGCATGAACCTTATGAAGAGGAACATCAGCGCGATGAAGAAACCAATGGTTCCCGCGAACATGCCAAAGTCCCAGAACGTGGGGTAGTACATCCTGTTCGCGCTCGGCAGATAGTTCGCCGTTAGCGACATCGGAATAATTACGAATCGCTCTAGCCACATACCCACGCTGACGAATTGGCAGACGATCATAACAACTGTCAAATTGCGTCTTAGCGATGGGAACCAGAAAGCTTGGGGGGCGACGATGTTACAGATGATGAGCGCTGCATAAGCCCAGGAGTAGGGTCCGCTGAGTCGCCTCAACAGGGTCATGTCCCACTCATTTGGATTTCCGGAGTACCACGCATAGAAGAGTTCCAGCGTATATCCGTAGGCAACGATCAAACCAGTAGCGAGAGTGATCTTCGCCATCCAGTCGATGTGCCGCATCGTGATCAGATCTTCAAGCTTATAGAGCTTTCGAATCGGGATCGCGAAGGTAAGCACCATCGCAAAGCCTGCGAAAACCGCACCAGCAACGAAGTATGGTGGGAACACGGTGACGTTCCAACCGGGAACCACCGAGCTCGCAAAGTCGAAGCTAACGATTGAGTGGACTGAGAGAACGAGCGGGGTCGAAAGACCGGCCAGGATCAGGTACGCCTGCTCATATCGATGCCAGTGGCGCTGACTGCCTCTCCATCCCAAACAGGCGATCGCGAGAAGTACTCGAGCGAACTTGTTCTTGGATTGATCTCGAAGGGTGGCGAAGTCTGGCACCAAGCCGATGAACCAGAACATCAACGAAACCGAGAAGTAGGTCGAAACAGCGAAGACGTCCCACATGAGTGGCGAACGGAACTGCGGCCACAGACCCATGATGTTGGGATACGGGAACAGCCAGTAGATCGCGACCCAAGGTCGACCTGTATGCAGCAACGGAAACATACCGGCGCACATAACGGCAAAGATCGTCATCGCTTCCGAGAAGCGGTTGATCGAGTTTCGCCAGGGTTGCCGGAGCAGCAACAGAATCGCCGAAATGAGCGTTCCTGCGTGGCCGATACCGATCCACCAGACGAAGTTGACAATGTCAAACGCCCATGCGGTCGGAATATTGTTGCCCCAAATTCCTACGCCCTGGTACAGCAACCAAGTAATCGCTGCGCCAAGCAATCCAGTGCCCATGACACCGAAAGTGAACATGATGAACCAGGGGCGGGTATGCCGCTTCTGGTCGATGATCATCGAGCTAATACTATTGTCTATCGACGCATAGTCTTGCGACCCGGTGATCATGCTGTCGTTGAGAGGAGTTAACGCCATGTCTAACTAGTGGTCTCCGTCTTGGTCACAGGTGCGATTTCAGGATTCGGGTTTCGAACCTTCGCGAGGTGCGAAGTACGAGGCCTTGTCTGCAAGTTTTCTAGCAGCAAGTAGGCACGCGGATCTTCACGCCACTGAGCGACCCCACTCTTGGGATCGTTCATATTTCCGAACACGATTGTTTGAGTCGGACAAGCACTCTGGCAGGCGGTGATAATCTCGCCTTCCTGAATCTCTCGTCCCGCCTTTTTGGCTTCGATTCGGGCTTCATTGATTCTCTGCACGCAGTACGTGCATTTCTCCATGATTCCTCGTCCTCGAATCGAAACATCTGGATTGTTCAGCATTCGCAGAAGAGGAATCCTCTGCTTATCATCGACGCGAACGTCGAACTGTCGCTGGTTGTCGGTGTAGTTCAGGTAGTTGAACCGTCGAACCTTGTATGGGCAGTTGTTCGAGCAGTAACGAGTTCCAACGCAGCGGTTGTAAACCATCTGGTTGAGCCCCTCATGGCTGTGAACGGTTGCCGCGACCGGACATACCGGCTCGCACGGTGCTTTCTCGCAATGGACGCAAGCAACCGGCTGCCAAGTGAGTTGCGGATTCTCGGTATCGCCACTGTAATAGCGGTCAATGCGAATCCAGTGCATCTCACGGTGGCGGGCGACCTGGACCTTTCCTACGACCGGGATATTGTTTTCAGCTTGGCAAGCAGTAACGCAGGCATTGCACCCGATACAGGTGTTCATGTCGATTGTCATCGCCCACTGTGGACCTTCTGAACTGAAGATCTTGTCGGGATACAAGTTCTGCTCTCGAATCTCTGCAGACTTCGCCTTGTTCTCTTCGACGTACTTCGCTGCGTTCTTGTTGAAATCGTCGAGATCGTATTCTACGACTACAGTTCTCGTATCTCCTTCGAACTGCTTGACGTGGTCGCCATCAATGGGGGCATGCCCTTGCGTCGTCGCGACCGTTGTGACTCCCCCAACCGCCTTGAGTTCACCACTCGTAAAGTGGAGGCCTGACGTTGTGCGGAAGAGGTAGCCGTTGAAGCCGCCACCATCAAAGTTTGAGATCGAGTTGAAGAAGCCGCCTGGCGATCTTGGATCTCCAGCCGCAAGGTGTCCGTCTCCATTTGGCAGGGAGCAGACCACACCGCCGCGCGTTCGACCATAGCCGAGGTAGACGCTGACTGCGTCATCAGGATGTCCTGGCTGAACAAAAGCTGCTGTTCGAACGGTGACTCCGTTAACCGTGAGGTCCACGACGCCTTCATCCTCGATTCCCAGCGATTTAGCAGTCTTCGGGCTGATCATCGCTACGTTGTCCCAAGTCAGCTTCGATAGTGGCTTAGGAAGCTCTTGGAGCCAACCGTTGTTGGAGAACTTGCCGTCGTAGATGCATGGATCGGCGAGCAAGATGACTTCGAGGCCAGAGGTTTTCTTGGGACCCACGAGAGTTGACGCCGAGAGCGTTGAAGCAACCGTGACGGGCTTTGAACTGGAGTTCTTCAGCAAACCATCGTGGATGATTTTTCTCCACTCTTTCTCAAAGTCACCGGCTACCAAACCACTCTTGCGCCATGTCGACTTGACAAGGTCGTAACCGCTGTGAGGCTTGCCCGAGAGGATGCTTAAGATCTCGATGACAGACTTGCCTTCATAGAGCGGCGCGATGAGGGGCTGGATAACGGAGTACGTTCCGTCAAATGCTCTGGCATCACCCCACTCTTCAAGGCTATGAGTAATTGGGACGAACCAATTGCAGGCCTGGCCGGTTTCATCGTCGTACAACCCGAGCTTGATTTTGTTCTTGGCTTTCCCGATTGCTTCGGCAAACTTGAGGTCGGACGGAGCGTCGTAAACTGGATTCGCACCAACAATGATGAGCGTCTCCACCTGTCCAGCGTTGAGGTCTGCCACGAGTGACTTGAGGTCACCCACTGTTTCGCTAACCGTTGCATCTACTGGTTCAATGTGGTTGACCGTCTTTCCAAAAGAACCAAGTTTCTCGTTGATCAACTGAACCAGGGCGTGAACTTCCGGTGCCTGATTGTCGCCCGTAACGACGAGCGCTCCACCGGGAACCGACTGGAGGTCCTTGACGATCGCATCAATGGCTTTCTGATATGGTGTGGTCGATGCCGATGCGCCTGAAACACCAAGGGCTGCTGCTAGCGCGGATGCGACACCAAATACTTCGGATGGCTTAACCGGCCATCGGTGATCTGCGACACCACCCACGAGACCAGGTGTGCTCTCGAAGGAGTACAGGCGGTTCATCGTTCCGCTGAGCCCCTTCACGCGGCGACCGTTTGCAAACTCTCGGGCGTACTTCAGGCTGCCGGGGTTGGCGGTCGGACTAAGGAAATCTCCATCAAGCGACACAACGACCTTGGCATTCGTGAAGTCGTATATTGTGTCGAGCGGTTTACCGAACGCCAATTTGGCGCCCTCGTGAGCATTTGACCGACCGATAGGCTCGTAGGCGTGCCACTTAGAACCTGGGTAAGCACCCAAGAACGTTGTCATCGTCGAAACAAGCGTTGGCGAGGTCGTAGAACCGGTGAGGATTCGGAGTCCAGCTCCATTCTTCAACGCGGCTGGCTTAACCGTTTTGCCGAAGAATTCCTCGAACAGCTCCCATGAACTTGGATTTCCAGTGTCAAACGTGCCGGGATTCACTTGCTCGACAACGCCAGCCCCACGATCAGGATCGTAGAAATTTAGCAGTTCAGCCTGTGAGAGAACGTCGAGTGCACCCATCGAGGCAGGATGCTCAGGATTGCCCTCAATCAGAACCGGTCGCCCTTCAATCTGCTCAACCAAAACGCCGGTAGCGTATCCGCCTAAGGTGACTGCCGTTGCGTAGATCAGCGGCTTGCCTGTGACGAGCTCTTCAGGTGCCTTGACGTAAGGAACAACTTTGTCCTGCGGAAGGAATACTCCTCGGCATCCTGCGAGTCCGGCGAGCGCCATCGAAGCACCCATGTACTTCAGTAGGTCGCGTCGGTTCAGTTCAAGGAGTGTCGAACGATTGGGGAATTCGTCCTCCATCCATGCCTGAAATTGGGGCGTATCGGCTAGCTCATCGAGACTTCGCCAATAGCTCTTGCCGCTTTGGCCGGATAGGCGCCCTTTTACGGACTCCAACCCTTCGCCCATCGGCTCTTGGTGCTTCTGCTTTTCTTCCATGCTCTCGTCTTTCAATCCCAAATCCTCGTTTAGTGGTGGCACACCGAACAGTCGGCGAGTTGCTGGACATGAATCCCGTATCGCTTAATCAACTCTTTTCCTGCTTCCAAATCAGCAGCTTCGTCGGAACCTTCGAACTTGCCGGTGGCAAGGACCTTCTCATCTTCAGGTAGTCCCTTGATGCCGTGCTCTTGGAGCTCCCAGTACAAATTGAAAACCTGCTGCCGAGGCGTTTGCGTATTGGCAGTCTTGTTCTCGTGGAGGTATCGCTCCGGTGCTCGGTGGCACTGAAGGCACCATGCCATCTGGAATGAATTGCCCTTCCAGGTGATCTGCATTTCGTTCACCGGGCCATGGCAAATATTGCAGTTCAGGCCCCTGGCGATGTGAATGCTGTGGTTAAAGAAAACGAACTGCGGGACCTTGTTCACCAAGTTCCACTTAATCGGAGTGTTCGTTTCATAGCTCTGCCGAACCGGCTCAAGCATAGGACTATTCGTCCAAATCTGCGAGTGGCAGGACATGCAGGTCTCGGTGGACGGCAAGCCAGCGAAAGCGGATTTCTCAACCGTGGTGTGGCAGTAGCGGCAATCAATTCCCAATTCCCAGGTGTGATGCTGGTGGCTAAAGGGAACAGGCTGGTTTAACGGTACGTCTACTTTAGTGTTGGCAGGCGAACGCGAAAGTCCAGCGATAGCTAGCCAGACGGTTGGGACTCCGATAACAAAGCTAAGAAGACTTAGCTTCGCTACAGAGTTGGCGCTTGGTCTAAAAATCTGGGCCATTAACAGTTTTGCTCCGATACGTTGAGGGTGAACATCCCTACGATCCCGCTCCCCTCGTAGCGTGATCGTCTTTGCTTAGCGCAATAATGACGGAGCCTTGTCTGTTCTGACGGCCCGTGTTTTGGAATGGGAGCAATCTTACCGACATCTCCCTCTTATTTGCTGGCGAAAATCCACCTTTAATCACAACTGCGCGGTCTACGGCAAGCATGAAGAAGAGAATCGCCAGATAAAGCATTGAGTAGTGAAACAGCGTGCTTGCGCGCGGCCGATTCGTTTGACGATAAAGCTGAAAACACAAGTAAAGAAGGATCAGATTAAGAACAAAGGCTGTTCCAGCATAAATCCACCCTACTTGTGGCATCAAAAACGGGATCAAGGAGACGGCAAAAGTTATGATCGCGTACACGCCGATCTGAATAACGGTGTTGCGATCCCCCTTGACAACAGGCAGCATTGGAACGCCGGCAGCTGCATATTCATCTTTGAGAAGAAGTGCGAGCGCCCAAAAATGGACGGGGGTCCATACGAAAATAATCGCAAAAAGATACAAGGCGAGGGGAGGCAAATCGTTTGTGACCGCTGCCCAGCCCACCAACGGAGGAAATGCTCCCGCTGCACCCCCGATAACAATGTTGTGCCAAGTCCGCCGCTTCAGCATCATGGTGTACACCACAACGTAGAAAACGAGACCGCTTAAGGCCAACACTGCCGAAAGCAAATTCGCGACACCCCAAAGCAGCCCAAATGCGACCGTCGCGAGGACGAACGAAAACTGAAGGACGCTTTTCGACGGAATCGACTGCGTGACGGTCGGCCTTGTCGAAGTTCTCTTCATGGTGAGATCAATATCTCTATCGATGACCATGTTGATCGCATTGGCGGCACCGGCCGACATATAGCCGCCGACACCCACTGCAAGGAATAACCAGAAACCTGGCCAATCACCCTTGGCTGCCACCATCGACGTGAGGGCCGTGAAAAGCAGCAAGCTAATCACACGAGGCTTGGTGAGCGCGATATAAGCCTTGACGAGCGCTTTGCCCGTCAGCCTCTCGGCGGAAGGCGCCGCCTCAGGAGCAGGGCGAGCCTCAACTCGTTCAATCCCTTCACCTAATGCAAACATCGTCACTGCGATCCAACTGATCCAGTTGATATCAGCAAGTACCAGGTGGATCATCTGCATTGGGATGGGCGCTTTGAGCCAGATATTGGCCACCCCGAGCACTAACTGGCCAACGTAGATGCCGACCATCCAACGAAGCGCTTTCTTAACCCTTGCGTCTGGTCGCAAATGCTGAACAAGTCCAGCGGCAAGAGCGAGATACAACCCGAT
>Ga0213848_1130496_pt1 | contig 14864 bp, 14 predicted proteins | sample ABC_MetaT_FD_165507 | JGI IMG/M metagenome (GOLD analysis project Ga0213848, IMG submission 165507) | Metatranscriptome of freshwater microbial communities from post-fracked creek in Pennsylvania, United States - AB:C (Metagenome... | ecosystem: Environmental > Aquatic > Freshwater > Creek ... | reverse complement strand
GTTGAATTTGACGGCTGCGACAATCACCAAAAACTCACCAATAAAACCACTGGTTGCGGGCAGACCGCAATTTGCCATTGAAAACAGCATAAAGAATGCTGCGAACTTAGGCATCGTATTGACGACGCCACCGTAGTCGGCAATTTTGCGTGAATGCATACGGTCATACAACACACCAATACACAGGAACATTGCGGCAGAGACAAAACCGTGCGAAATCATTTGCAGCAGGCCGCCCTGCATACCCAGTTCACCCGAAGTGGGGTCAGACGAACTAAGCATAAAGAGACCGAGCGTGACAAAACCCATATGCGCAATGGATGAGTAAGCCACCAGCTTTTTCATATCGGTCTGCACGAGCGCCACCAGACCAATATAGATTACGGCGACCAGGGAAATCGTAATAATGAAACCAGATAATGCATGGCTTGCATCCGGCGCAATTGGCAGCGAAAACCGCAGAAAGCCATAAGCACCGAGCTTCAGCATAATGGCCGCCAGAACAACCGAACCGCCCGTTGGCGCTTCCACGTGTGCGTCGGGCAGCCAGGTATGTACTGGCCACATGGGCACTTTAACCGCGAACGCAACAAAGAAGGCTATAAACAAGAGCGTTTGCGCTTCAATTGGCAACTGCAAGCCATGCCAGGTCTGGATATCAAAACTATGAGCGGCCTTATACCAGAGATAGATTAGCGCAACCAGCGTCAACAGCGAACCGAGCAGCGTGTAAAGGAAAAATTTGAACGCCGCATACACCCGATTAGGGCCACCCCAGATCCCGATAATAATGTACATCGGAATCAGCGTTGCTTCAAAGAATACGTAGAACAGAATACCGTCTGCGGCGCAGAACACACCCACCATGAGTCCGGACAAAATCAGGAACGCTGCCATATACTGGGCGACCTGCTTTTCGATCACTTCCCAGGCGGAAATAATAACAATAATGGTTGTAAAAGCAGTCAACAATACGAACCAGACCGAAATACCATCCACCCCTAACGAGTATTGAATGGCAAAACGTTCAATCCACGGAGCTTTTTCGACAAACTGTAACTTCGCCGTAGTCAGATCAAAACGGAAATAAAGCGGTAACGTCACCAGAAAACTGGCAATTGCACCGGTCAGCGCAATACCGCGCACCAAGGCAGGATGACGGTCACGCCCACATAAAAGCAGAAACACGCCGAACAGGATTGGTGTCCAGATCGCGAAGCTGGGAAGGGTAATTGTTGCTGCATTGTCGTTATTCCGCCCAGAAATCTGTTGCCGGCTGGCCCGTTGCGCTCATCAGTGTGTACCGGGGAAAATGACGAACAATGTCATGAATGCCAGTATTCCGATAATCATCGCAAATGCGTAGTAATAGATCTTGCCGGACTGAACCTGCCCCGTTACACCCGCAAACCAGCCTGCCAGACGCGCAGCACCGTTTACAAAGAAACCGTCAATAATGGTCTGGTCGCCAAACTTCCATAAGGCTGTACCGATGGAAAGCGCACCAGAGGCAAAGAAAATTTCATTAAAGCGATCCATGTAGTACTTATTATCCAGAATCGTGTAGATAGCACCAAAAGTTTTCTTGAACCAGGCGGGAACTGCGGGATTAACCAGATAACAATACCAGGCACTAACGACCCCAGCCAGCGCCAGCCAGAACGGCAGACTAAGGAAAGCATGCAGACCCATTTCACCAGCACCTTGAAACTCTTCACTTAACTTGGCCAGTGCCTCATGACGTTCCGAGACAAAGATAACGCCCTTGAAGTAGTCTCCAAACAGCATTGGCCCAATCGCAATATAACCAATAATGGCTGATGGGATTGCCAGTAGAATCAAGGGAAGCGTGACGACCCAAGGTGATTCGTGTGGCTTTTGTCCAGGCGCCAAGCCGTGGTGTTCGTCGTGGCCGTGAGCATCTGCCGAGGGTTCTTCACCATGCACATCGGTTGAAAAATCTGCATGGGCATGGACATCATCGTGATGACTGGCGTGCTCATCCGCATGCGCTTGACCGAAGCGTTCCTTGCCATGAAACACGAGGAAATACATGCGGAACGAATAGAAAGCAGTAATAAAGACGCCGACGATGACCGCAAAATAAGCGAAACCGGAACCGGCAATATGTGATTCCTTGACCGCATCAATAATGCTGTCCTTGGAATAAAAACCGGCAAAGAAAGGAGTACCAATTAGGGCTAATGAACCAATCAGCGAGGTAATCCAGGTAATTTTCATATACTTGCTTAGGCCACCCATATTACGGATGTCCTGATCATGATGCATTCCAATAATGACCGAACCGGCCGAGAGGAATAACAGCGCTTTAAAGAAAGCGTGTGTCATGAGATGGAAAATCGCCACCGAATATGCGGATGCGCCTAATGCGACCGTCATATAACCTAATTGGGACAGGGTTGAATAAGCAACAACCCGCTTGATGTCATTCTGGATAATTCCCAGAAAGCCCATGAACAGCGCGGTAATTGCACCAATCACAATCACAAAAGACAGTGCCGCATCCGATAACTCAAACAGTGGCGACATGCGCGATACCATGAAGATACCCGCAGTCACCATTGTTGCAGCATGGATCAGTGCCGAAATAGGGGTTGGGCCTTCCATTGAATCCGGCAGCCAGACATGCAAGGGAAACTGCGCAGACTTACCCATTGCGCCAATAAACAGGCAGATACACGCTACCGACAACAAGCCCCAATCGGTTCCGGGAAAACTTAGGGCGGCAAGCTGTGGGGCCTTGGCAAAAATTTCCGCATAATTCAGGGTGCCACTAAAGGCCAGTACCAGCCCGATTCCTAATATGAAACCGAAATCCCCAACACGGTTAACCAGAAAAGCCTTCATGTTGGCGTAGATAGCTGTTGGCCGGGTATACCAGAAACCAATCAGTAAATATGAAACCAGACCCACGGCTTCCCAGCCAAAGAATAACTGCAGCATATTATTCGCCATCACCAGCATAAGCATGGAGAAAGTGAATAAGGAAATATACGAGAAAAAGCGCTGATAACCGGGATCATCAACCATGTAACCGATGGTATAAATATGCACCATTAGGGAAACAAAAGTAACCACCAGCATCATCGTTGCAGTAAGGGAATCAATCAGGAAACCAACTTCCAGCTTGAGTCCACCAACGTCTGCCCAGGTATAAAGCGTCTGATTAAGCGTTGCACCATCGCGCACGGCGAGGAATGTCAATATGGAAATGGCTAATGCAATGGCCACGCCCAGAATAGTGACAACGTGTGCGCCAGTGCGCCCGATGGCCTTGCCAAACAGCCCGGCAATCAACGCACCAGCCAGGGGTGCGAGCGGAACGGCAAGCAGCAGGTTGAGATTCAGGTCAGCAGGTCCGGCCATGTTCAACCCTTGAGACTGTCGAGGTCATCGACATTAATGGTATTCAGATTACGGAAGAGAACCACCAGAATTGCAAGACCGATTGCCGATTCCGCAGCCGCCACAGTCAGAATAAAAAACACAAACACCTGACCGCCTGCGTCACCCAGATAATGCGAGAAAGCAATAAAATTCGTATTGACGGCGAGCAACATCAGCTCAATCGCCATCAATAACACGATTATATTTTTGCGATTCAAGAAAATACCGATGACGCTGATCGCGAACAGAATCGCGCCCAGCACGAGAAAGTGGGCGAGGGTCAATTGCATGGCGAAACTCCCTTGCACGTTATGTTCTTGATCTTCATCATAAAACGAGTTAATTCCGATTCAATTATTCCGGGCGATGACCTGATGCCTGATTCAGTGCACAAGCGACTACTTATCCCTATTGCTTTTCCGAAGCCTTCATCGATACCATGCGTACCCGATCCGCACGACGCACGGCAATCTGCTTACCCGGATTTTGAGCCTTGGTGTCCTTACGCTGACGCAAGGTCAAGGCCACTGCGGCAATAATCGCGACCAGTAAAATCACGGCTGCGATTTCAAATGCATAAACATAATCGGTAAAAATCAGCTTGCCTAATACCTTGGTGTTGATCGTGCCAGCCGGGGCAGGCGGTACTGAAGCATCAGGAATAAGGAAGGTCTTGATCAGCACGGATGCCATTTCAACCACAATGATGAAACCAATAATGGCCGCGAGCGGCAAATAACTCCAGAAGCCTTCTCGCAATTTATCGAGATTAATATCAAGCATCATCACGACGAACATAAACAGCACCATGACCGCGCCCACATAAACCAGTACTAACGCGATGGATAAAAATTCCGCCTTAAGCAACATCCAGATTGCCGCTGCTGAAAAAAACGATAAAACCAGGAACAGCGCGGCATGTACAGGATTGCGTGCCGTAATCACCCCCAGTGCCGCAATAATCAGCACCACAGCGAATGCAAGAAACATTAGGGTTTTAAAATCAATATTCATGCCGGTTCCGGTATTCGATCTTCTGTTCGCGCTTAACGGTACGCTGCATCAGCAGCACGTGCGGCGGCAATCTCATTTTCATAACGGTCGCCAACGGCCAGCAGCATTTCCTTGGTGTAATACAAATCACCGCGCTTTTCGCCGTGATATTCAAGAATGTGCGTCTCAACAATTGAATCAACCGGGCAGGACTCTTCGCAGAAGCCACAGAAAATACATTTGGTCAGGTCAATGTCATAGCGCGTGGTGCGGCGCGAACCATCATCACGCACAGCCGATTCAATCGTAATCGCCATTGCCGGGCAAACCGCTTCACATAATTTGCAGGCGATGCAACGTTCTTCTCCATTAGGATAACGGCGCAAAGCATGAAGACCGCGAAAGCGTGGCGACTGTGGCGTCTTCTCTTCAGGAAACTGAATCGTGATTTTGCGCGCAAACATGTAACGCCCGGTAAGGGCCATGCCTTTGAGCAATTCACGCAGCATCAGGCTGCTAAAAAATTCCTTGATCGCTTCCATAAGCTTTCCGTTTTCTGGCCTGAACCTTGACATTCACGCCACATCAGACTGCAATTTTCAGCCGACTATGAGCCGAACAACTTACTTCAATTCCAGATATTCAGCGAGGTCTGCATCCACAAACCAACCACCAGCAACCATACCAACGTAAGCGGGATAAATATTTTCCAGCCCAGACGCATAATCTGGTCATAACGATAGCGCGGGAATGTTGCACGGAACCATATAAATAATGTCACCATGAACAAGGTCTTGAAGAAGAGCCAGCCCCAGCCAACCAAGCCATCGACCCAGCCCGGCATATGGACACCAGACAACACTTCAAACGAAATCGGTGCAGACCAACCGCCCAGGAACATGATGGAGGCCATGGCCGAAATCAAAATCATGTTCATATATTCAGCCAGGAAGAACATCGAGAAGGCCATACCCGAATATTCAACCATGTGGCCTGCAACAATTTCTGACTCGCCTTCCACCACATCGAATGGGTGGCGATTGGTTTCCGCGACACCGGACACAAAGTAAATGACAAACATGGGCAGCAGAGGCAGCCAATTCCACGACATGAAGGTAATGCCATGCGCCGCAAACCAGCCGTGCGTCTGCCCAATCACAATATCAGTCAGATTCAGGCTGCCGGACACCATTAGTACCACAACCAGCGCAAACCCCATTGCGATTTCATAAGAAATCATCTGGGCCGATGCGCGCATGGCACCGAGGAAAGCGTACTTAGAGTTGGAAGCCCAACCGGCAATAATAATGCCATACACTTCCAGCGAAGAAATTGCCATCACATACAGCAGGCCAGCATTAATATTACCGACTGCGGCATCCGGCCCGAAAGGAATAACTGCCCAGGCTGCCACTGCGGGCATAATGGTCATAACAGGTGCTAACAGGAATAATCCCTTATTGGCATTTCCCGGAATCATCACCTCTTTGAGCAGAAGCTTTAGTACGTCGGCAAACGGCTGCAATAATCCTAATGGCCCGACACGATTAGGGCCAATACGTAAATGCATCCAGCCAATCACCTTACGTTCCCAGAGCGTAAGGTAAGCAACGCAAAGAATCAACGGCAATACTACCGCTACAATTTTGAGCAGCGTAATGACCAGAGTCAATAAGGGTGCCCACCATGCACCAAAAGTGGACAGGCCAAACTGATCTAGCTGTGTGATGGCATTCATCACGCGTGCTCCATAATTTTTTCGACGGTGATGGCACCGAACATCGCACCAAGGCTGGCCGTGCTTGCATGCGCAGCCGCCACGCGGACACAACCCTCCGCCAGACCAGCGTCCAGCGCGACGGGCAGAATCGCCTGCGCATCGCCTTGTGCCACGCGTACCTTATCACCTGGCTCCAAACCTAATTCGGTAAACAACTTAGTACCGAGGCGCACTAAGGGAGCAGCACCATCAGTGGTTTGTGCCAGCGCAGGCGAGCGGCGTACTAATGCATCAGCAAAATAAATCGGCACATCGGCCAAGCGTTGCAGACCCGAGACAGGCGCTTCAATTGGTGCGAGACTAACGGAAGTTATGTTAGAACAGCGTGCCGACAAATCGGTTTCGCCAGCCGTGATGCTATTACGCACGGCTTCCGAAGAGTCATAATCAAAACCGGGCAAGCCAAGTACATTCCCTAATACGCGCAAAACCTTCCAGCCTGGACGCGCATCGCCTAAGGGTTTTACGCTACCGTTGAAACTCTGGGCGCGGCCCTCCGCATTAACAAAGGTACCGGAGGTTTCTGTAAACGGGGTAATCGGCAGCAACACGTCCGCATAATCTGTCGCAGCATGGCGGAAAGCGGACAGCACAATGACGGTATCTGCACTCGCAACGGCTGCACGTGCCTGAGCTGGGTTGGCTGCATCCAGTTCAGGTTCCACGTTGAGCAATACATAAGCCTTGCGTGGCTGGGCAAACATGGCTGCCGCATTCAGGCCACCCTTGCCCGGCAACACATTAGCAATCACTGCCCCGACGGTATTCGCCGCTTCGGTCAACACACCCAGACGCGCGCCAGTTTCATTAGCAATCCACTGAGCCAGCGCATGCAATTGCGCCGCTTGCGGATGCTGCACAGCTGCATTGCCGAGGAACACCGCCTTATTAGTACCAGAAAGCAGGCTGGCGGCAATTGCCGCTCCAGCAGACCTGGCTGCATCATCAACAGCCAGCGGAGCACTAATACTTTTTGCCTCGGCAATCGCAGCCGCAATCCCTGCCAGTGACGACAGCCACTGTGACGGTGCGGTAATCATACGATTGGTAATATTCATTAGGTGGTCATCATCCGCAGCGTGGACAATGCTGAGCTTGCCACCCTTGCGAGCCACCTGACGCAGACGCTGCGCCAGCAACGGCTGATCTTTGCGCAGGAAGGAGCCAATAATCAACGCCCGATCCAATGAGGAAACTTCGGCGATTTTCATGCCTAACCATGGCGCACCCTGCACGCTGCCGTCCGCAGAAAAATCGCTTAGGCGCAAACGTGTATCAATATTGGCACTACCCAAACCCTCGGCGAGCTTTTTCAGCAACACTAATTCTTCCAGCGTGCTATGCGGCGTGGCAAGGAACCCTAATGATTCTGCGCCATGCGCGGCACGGACTTTATTCAATGAATTGGCAACATATTCAAGCGCGGTTTGCCATTCAACCTCATGCCACTTGCCGTCCTGCTTGATCATCGGACGGGTCAGGCGTTCATCCGAATTGAGCGCTTCATAAGAGAAGCGGTCTTTGTCCGACAGCCAGCACTCATTAACGGCTTCATTCTCTAATGGAACGACACGCAGAACTTTATTCTGCTTGACCTGCACGATTAAATTAGCGCCCAGCCCGTCATGTGGGCTTACCGATTTGCGGCGCGACAATTCCCAGGTGCGGGCAGAATAGCGGAAAGGCTTGGAAGTCAGCGCACCGACCGGGCAGATATCGATCATGTTGCCGGACAGTTCCGAATCAACCGTTTTGCCGACGAAGGTGGTAATTTCCGAATGTTCACCACGGCCCAGCATACCCAGTTCCATTACACCAGCAATTTCCTGGCCGAAACGGACGCAGCGCGTGCAGTGAATGCAGCGGCTCATTTCTTCCATTGAAATGAGGGGGCCAACTTCCTTATGGAAAACAACGCGCTTTTCTTCGTTATAACGTGAAGCCGAGCCGCCATAACCAACAGCCAAATCCTGTAACTGACATTCACCACCCTGATCGCAAATGGGGCAATCAAGCGGGTGGTTAATCAGCAGAAACTCCATCACACCTTGCTGTGCCTTGAGTGCCTTTTCCGAACGCGTATGCACAACCATGCCGGAACTAACGGGCGTAGCACAGGCAGGCAGAGGCTTGGGAGCCTTTTCAACATCGACCAGACACATGCGACAGTTGGCCGCAATCGACAGTTTCTTGTGATAGCAGAAATGTGGGATATAAGTGCCAAGCTGATTGGCAGCATCCATCACCATGCTGCCTTCGCGCACTTCCACTTTCTTGCCGTCTAGAGTAATTTCAACCATAGGTCGTATTCAGATCAGCGCACAGTTAATCAGCAAGTTACGTTCTGCATAAGTTTGCAGGACTCAACACTTAAGCTCACAGTCAATTCAACACGTCCATTAAACATAAGCAGGCACAATGCAGGTCTTATGTTCAATGTGATAAGCAAATTCATCACGGTAGTGCTTGATAAAGGCACGCACTGGCATAGCCGCCGCATCGCCTAAGGCACAGATGGTACGGCCCTGGATATTATCCGCGACATTATTCAACAGATCGAGGTCTTCAGGCCGACCCTGCCCATGCTCAATACGATGCACCATCCGGTACATCCAGCCGGTACCTTCCCGGCATGGCGTACATTGCCCGCATGACTCTTCAAAATAAAAATATGACAGACGCAACAGCGATTTCACCATGCAACGCGATTCATCCATCACAATCACGGCGCCGGAACCGAGCATGGAACCGGCCTTGGCAATGGAATCATAATCCATATTGGTCTGCATCATAATGTCACCGGGCACAACAGGAGCCGATGAACCACCAGGAATAACAGCCTTGATCTTTTTGCCGCCGCGCATTCCGCCAGCCAGCTCCATTAGGGTTGCAAACGGCGTTCCTAATGGAATTTCATAATTACCGGGACGTTCCACGTCACCAGAAATCGAGAACAACTTGGTACCGCCATTATTAGGCTTACCGACTTTCAGGAACGCATCACCACCATTACGGATAATCCACGGGACTGCCGAAAACGTCTCGGTATTGTTAATCGTCGTCGGTTTGCCGTACAGACCAAAACTGGCCGGGAAAGGCGGCTTGAAACGCGGCTGGCCTTTCTTGCCCTCCAGCGATTCCAGTAATGCTGTTTCCTCGCCACAGATATAAGCCCCATAACCGTGGAAAGCGTGTAACTGGAAGCTGAAACTGGAGCCTAAAATATTGTCACCAAGGAAGCCCGCAGCGCGCGCCTCGTCCAATGCCTGCTCAAAACGGTCATAACATTCCCACACTTCACCATGGATATAGTTATATCCAACCTGAATACCCATTGCATAAGCAGCAATGGCCATACCTTCAATCAGGATATGCGGGTTATAGCGGAGAATATCACGGTCTTTAAATGTGCCCGGCTCGCCTTCGTCGGAATTGCAGACCAGGTATTTCTGGCCGGGGAACTGGCGGGGCATAAAGCTCCACTTCAACCCGGTTGGAAACCCTGCACCACCGCGACCGCGCAATGCGGACGTTTTAAGTTCTGCAATAATGGCTTCCGGCGTAATCTTTTCACTTAGAATTTTTTTCAGCGCTTCATAACCACCGCGCTGAATATAATCATCCAGATGCCAGTTTTTACCATCCAGACCCGCCACAATCTGCGGGCTAATATGTCGGTCGTGAAGACAGGTCATGGTTGATGTCCTCTTTCAGTTCGCCGACAGTTCGGCCAGCAACGCGTCAATTTTCTCGGCGCTCATAAAACTGCACATACGCTTATTATTGACCAGCAGAACAGGCGCATCACCACAGGCACCCATACATTCGCCTTCAATAATCGTAAAGCGGCCATCGGATGTGGTTTCACGATAATCCACGCCCAGCTTTTTCTTCAAATATTCGCCGGTACGTTCCCCGCCGGACAATGCACACGGCAGATTGGTACAGACAGAAATCTTGAACTTGCCAACCGGCTTAACGTTATACATATTGTAAAACGTGGCCACTTCCTGCACGGCGACAGCGGGCATGCCAAGATAGCCGGCAACTTCCTGCAAGGTTTCTGGTGGCAACCAGCCCACTTCGTCCTGAGCAATGGCAAGCGCCGCCATGACTGCGGACTGCTTCTGGTCAGCCGGAAACTTGGCGACTTCGCGATCAATTTTCTTGAGTGATTCAGAGGAAAGCATTAGCGATCAATCTCACCGAAAACAATATCCTGCGTCCCGATAATCGTCACCACATCGGCGATCATGTGACCCTTGGCCATTTCATCAAGCGCATGCAGGTGGGCAAAGCCCGGTGCGCGTATCTTGAGGCGGTAAGGCTTATTGGCCCCATCCGAAACCAGATAAATACCAAACTCACCCTTAGGATGCTCAATCGCGCTATAAGCCTCGCCCGGTGGCACATGAAAACCTTCGGTAAAGAGCTTGAAGTGGTGAATCAAGTCTTCCATATTGGTTTTCATGCCAACGCGATGCGGCGGCGCGACCTTATGATTATCCGTCATCACCGGGCCGGGATGATTGCGCAGCCATTCCACACATTGTTTCAGGATGCGGTTGGACTGGCGCATTTCTTCCACGCGCACTAAATAACGATCATAACAGTCGCCATTGACACCCACCGGGATATCAAAGTCGAGCAGATCATACACTTCATAAGGCTGCTTTTTGCGCAAGTCCCATTCAATGCCGGAGCCGCGCAGCATGGGGCCGGTAAATCCTAATGACTTGGCCCGTTCCGGCGAGACAACCCCTACGTCAACCAGTCGCTGCTTCCAGATACGGTTGTCGGTGAGCAGTGTTTCATACTCGTCAACATACTTAGGGAAGCGGTTAGTGAAATCTTCAATAAAGTCCAGCAGCGAACCACCACGATTGCCGTTCAGTTCACGCAAGGCCTTTTCATTCTTCCACTTGGAAGCATTATACTTAGGCATGCTGTCCGGCAGATCACGATACACGCCACCCGGACGATAATAAGCTGCGTGCAGGCGCGCGCCCGAAACTGCCTCGTAACAATCCATCAGGTCTTCACGTTCACGGAAGGCATACAGAAACACAGCCATTGCACCCACGTCCAGCGCGTGCGCACCGATCCATAACAGATGATTAAGAATCCGGGTAATTTCGTCAAACATGACGCGGATGTACTGAGCACGCAATGGCACTTCGAGCTGCAACAGCTTTTCAATCGCCATGACATAAGCATGCTCATTGCACATCATGGATACATAATCAAGCCGATCCATATAAGGAACCGACTGGAGAAAGGTCTTTTGCTCGGCGAGCTTTTCGGTGGCGCGGTGGAGCAGGCCAATATGCGGGTCAGCGCGTTGAACAACTTCACCATCCAGTTCCAGCACCAGACGCAGCACGCCGTGCGCAGCCGGATGCTGCGGCCCGAAATTAAGCGTGTAGTTCTTGATTTCGGCCATTAGTTCAGCCCCCCGTAACCTTCTTCACGAATAATGCGCGGCACATTTTCGCGCGGCTCGATTGTAACGGGTTGATAAATCACGCGCTTTTGCTCCGGGTCATAACGCATTTCAACATAACCAGAAACCGGGAAATCCTTACGGAAGGGGTGCCCGATAAAACCATAATCAGTCAGGATACGGCGCAAATCATTATGACCTTCAAACACGATACCCATTAAGTCAAAGGCTTCACGTTCATACCAGTTTGCGCTGGTCCAGATTTCCATAACTGATGGCAGCACCGGAAAGTCGTCATCTGGGGCAAACACCCGCACACGCAAACGCCAGTTATGAGAAATTGACAGCAGATGCAGCACAGCAGCAAAGCGCGCGCCTGTCCAGGCACCATCGCCATAAGCAGAATAATCAACACCGCACAGATCAATCAACTCTTCAAAGCGCAGATCGGCATGGTCACGCAACGTACGCACTACAGAAAGATAATGAGCCGCACGAACCACCAGTGTAACTTCGCCTAACGCAACCGTTATGCTCTGAATGTGCTCACCCAGCGCGCCGCGCAGGGCTTCCTGAAGGGTTTCAATTTGAGTGGACATTAGCCGCAAGCCTCAGGAACGTGCAATCGTATTAGTACGGCGAATCTTGTTCATCAACTGCAAAATACCATACATTAGAGCTTCTGCAGTCGGTGGGCAACCGGGCACATAAACATCGACCGGAACAATACGGTCACAACCGCGCACGACCGAATAGGAGTAATGATAATAACCCCCACCATTGGCGCACGAACCCATGGAAATTACCCAGCGCGGCTCGGTCATCTGATCATACACCTTGCGCAACGCAGGAGCCATTTTATTGCACAGGGTACCGGCTACAATCATCACGTCTGACTGGCGCGGGCTGGGACGAAACACCACACCAAAGCGATCCAGATCATAACGCGAAGCACCGGCGTGCATCATTTCAACGGCGCAGCAGGCCAGACCAAACGTCATTGGCCATAATGAACCAGTACGGGTCCAGTTAATAACGGCATCGGCTGTCGTGGTGACAAAACCTTCGCCCAGAACGCCCTCGATACTCATAAGCAACCCACTGTCAGAAAATTACGCGTTACACCATCCGCACCCGACGCCTGCGAACACTTATCAAGACGTGCCGAAAGCATTAGCACAACCGCTGCATACACCAGCATAAGTGCCAACACAGCTTTTAGCGTTACTCCCAGTCCAGCGCACCCTTCTTCCAGATATACCAGTAGCCCACCAGAAATTCAATAATGAACACAACAATGGTGATATAGCCATACATTCCTAAGTCACGCAGCGCCACGGCCCACGGGAAGAAGAAGGCTGTTTCCAGATCAAATAATATAAAGAGAATAGCGATGAGGTAGTAGCGCACATCAAACTTCATGCGCGCATCTTCAAAGGCCTCAAAGCCACATTCATAAGGAGAAATTTTTGCCGCGTCTGGGCGATTAGGAGCAATAATGCTACCTAAGAAAACCGCTGCGATACCAATAATAGCACCGACAAGAATGAAGAGAAGGACAGGGAAATAATTTTCGAGATTCAAGGCAATTTTCCTGGTTACATTCCCAACATAGGAACTATGCCCGATAGAGCAAAGAACCTTGACTAACAATCGCCTGCCCTAAAGCATACGAGTTTAAACTTACGGGCACATTACCGTTACGCCGTTTAATATGCGACATCAAATTAAATATCGCAACACTCAAAGCACGAACAGACTTACTGCCAACCTACCCGATCAACCACTTTGCTTGACTGCTTATCTCGCTACAGCAAGATACTAAAACCTTGGTGCCGACGGCGAGACTCGAACTCGCACAGCTTTCGCCACTACCCCCTCAAGATAGCGTGTCTACCAATTTCACCACGTCGGCATATTCTTCAGCATTTTCACTCACACAAAAACTAACACTGAATTTGACAAAACGCTTGAGCGCTTTATTTCACTCTTTACTTGGGTATGTCCGAGCCCTTGGAAGCTGGAGCAGGAACCGTACCCGCAGGTGTTGCTGTCACAGTCGGCGCTACCGGCTTGCCCGCAGCATCAGGAGCACTGGTGGACTGTTTAGGCAAAGAATCCAGCACAGAACCCGTATCAGCCGGATGCTTACTACCAAAAAAGGCAAGACCCAGTGTGCATGCAAAAAATACCGCAGCCAGCACAGCAGTCGAGTGGCTGAGAAAATTAGCAGACCCGGACGCACCAAATAAACTACCGGAAGCACCGGCACCAAAACCTGTGCCCATATCAGCGCCTTTACCATGCTGCAACAATACCAGCACAATAATTCCTAATGCCGACAGCAGCATTAGCGCATAAACCAACTTGTTTAAAATATCCATTCTTTTTATCGCCTTCAACGCGCTCATTACGCGCCTGTATAAACTCTCACTGCAACACTCTGACAGCATTATGCCCTAAGCCGAAGCCTACGCTCCAGCGGCAGCAATAATACCCACAAAATCGTCCGCAACCAGTGCTGCGCCACCAATTAAACCGCCATCAATATCATCCTGCGCGAATAATTCAGCAGCATTGGACGACTTAACACTCCCACCATACAACAACCGAACACCAGCGGCCAGACCAGCATCTTTTTGCGCGACCAGACCGCGCAGAAACGCATGTACCGCTTGCGCCTCAGCCGGAGAAGCTGTTTTACCGGTACCAATTGCCCAAACAGGCTCATATGCAAGCGTCACATGGGCCAGCTCTTCAATTGTTAACTGATCCAGCACAGCAGCCAACTGTGACGCAACGACTGCTTCCGTCTGATCTGATTCACGCTCGACCAGCGTTTCGCCAACACAAACAATTGGCTTAATCCCGGCAGCGATTGCACGCACTACCTTGGTTGCCACCTGCTGGCTGGTTTCACCAAACAGAGCACGTCGCTCCGAGTGCCCAACAATGACATAGCCAGCACCAAACTCTGCCAACATGGGTGCAGACACCTCTCCGGTATATGCACCTTTTAAATATTCACTAACGTCCTGAGCACCCCAAGCCAGCGCACTGCCTTGCAGTAACGCACCAACTTGCGACAAATAAGGAAATGGCACGCATACCACCGCACGATTTGATGCAATATTGGCCGCAAGCAGCTTTTCGAGCAGTGCAGCATTTTCAGCCAAACTGCCGTGCATTTTCCAGTTCCCGACTACCAGCTTTGTGCGTTGCGACATCAGATCGTTTTAC
>Ga0213848_1132612_pt1 | contig 15259 bp, 18 predicted proteins | sample ABC_MetaT_FD_165507 | JGI IMG/M metagenome (GOLD analysis project Ga0213848, IMG submission 165507) | Metatranscriptome of freshwater microbial communities from post-fracked creek in Pennsylvania, United States - AB:C (Metagenome... | ecosystem: Environmental > Aquatic > Freshwater > Creek ... | reverse complement strand
GTGGTCTGGTCTAGTCCGCGGGCTTTATCAAAAGCCTTTCGATCAGCAGCATCATCGCCCGTGCCGTTTATCATTTTATTAGCGTGGTAATCAAACCAGGCATAACCCGGAACATGCTTATCGGCCCACGCATCCACTTTGTTTTTTGGGTCGATATAGTTCAAGGCTTCCCGTAAAACACCAGCTACCATGACGGGAATAAAGACGCGGGAAACCAAAGCCCCTGCGGTCGCCCCGGCAGTCACCATTGCAGCCCCCGCCGTGCCGCCGCCGATTGATGCAGCGGCAGCGCCGCCCCAGGTTGCAACCTTCGCCACAGCCATCAAAGGAAGAATGGCCATTAGAACCGTGCCGATTACTTTACCCAATACCATCAAGCCATCAGCCAGCAACATAACTTGTGAGCCGAGTAATGGGTTTGCAATAAACACGTTATTCATAGCATTAAACGCTGCGGTCAGAGACTTCAGCGTGGCAATAGCAACGGCCATATTGTCCTGGCCTAGTGTGATCATCAGCGCATTGATGGACGCGTCAAATCCAGCGAGGCGCATTACAGGGTTTTGAGTAACCACGTCACCGAATGCGGCACGGCCTTGGGCGCGGCGCAATGCCTTTGTGTCACGCTCAATCAGAGGCTCGTTTCGCAGCACGTTCGCCATCTCATCGCCGCCCGGAATACGGCTGGCAATTTGCTGAAGGGCAGCCTGTTCGTAACCAAGCCGCCCCTTGTCATCCGCGCCCGTGTAGCGTGTTCCGTATTGTTTAGTCAGCCACCCGCGCACCGCAGGAACAAGGTTTTCCATGATGAATGCTTCAGGGTGCTGGCGCACCTTTTCCACATCATCTGGTGCCATCGCCCCCGGCATCAATTGGAACGTCCCCATACCCAATTTACGCTTGAGTTCTGGGTTTTTAATTATGTTCATTTCCGTCAGAAGTTTGACGGCTGCCTCTGACATTTTGCCGGCGCTAAATTGCTGACTGAATGCGCGCAGGCCCGTGCCTGCTCGCTGCGAGCCCATTGACTGAATGAGCGGCAACATTTCGGCAAAGCTATTTTCATCCGTCATCATGGCCGCCGCGACACCGCCGCTGCGAAGAAGCTGCAACATCTCCGTCGGGCCGTATCGGCCGGAGGAAACTGCGCTGATAGCCGTCATATTGGCCAAGAAGTGTGCAATGGCCTCGGGGTCAGCCTGTTCTTTCCCATCCTTTGTCTTAAAAAGAACGCCGCGCAATTCGGCGGCGGTCAGTGATGCGGTCAGTTCAGACTGGCCATCACCTCGGCCCAAGCCACGAAAGACCGCGCCAGCTTTAGCCGCTTCTGGCATGAGGTTGATTGAGTCCGTGGCGCTCTGCGTCAACGCCATCAAGGTGCCAACAATCTGTAGGTTTTGACCGACAAAAGTGCCAAGAACATTTTGCTGCGTAGCGACGGCCTTTTTATATGCCGCGTCCACTTCTTCAGGTGAAAGACCCTGGGCCTTTAGCGCACCCTTGATGGCATCCACATTAGCCGCGGCTGTAAATGCACTGCTGATCAAGCCACCCGCTGTATTGCCAGCTTGCTGGGCAGCCGCGCCAGCAAAGTATGCGCTCCCAACGGGAAACGGGCCGGGACCGGGTGAGTTTGGGTTGCCAAGAGGTATGGCGATATTTGGCGTAGGACCATTTGGCGCGGGGCCAACAAGCGGGTTCGGCGGTGCAGTTGGCGGTCCACCAATACCGCCGCCGGAGAGAGCCAGTGCGCTGCCGTCAGCAGGGCGTGGGCTGAATGCCTCGGAGCGGGTGAGCGGGGAGCCAAGGGGGACGAGGTTCGTGCCGGTGCCGTAGGGAGCGCCGACAGCCACAACGCCATGCTGTGGGTTGGCAAGCAATAGCTGCGGCGGGGGCAAGGGGGGGCCATACACATCGCCCAGGTAGGCCGGGGGCGGCCCGTAGATCATCCGGTTGGGGGCCGAGTTGGGGTGCCCACGGCTGTAATCCGGGGCAGCGATGGCCACAGCAGCCGCAGCGCGTGTGGTGGCCGCAGCAGCCGCCGTGGTGGCGGCTGACCGGGCGGTGGCAGCCTCGGCCGTCGCGGTGCCGGCGGCCACGTCTCGGGCAGCGCGTGCGGCGCGCTCCATGTTGTTGGCGAAGGCGGCGGCGGCGGTGGCGGATGCGCGAGTGTTGGAGGTGATCGCGGCCTGGGTGGCGGCAATCTCGCGCTGCACCTTCAGCACGTTTTGCAGGGGGGCCAGCATTTCGGCAATCGCCGCCAGCATGGGGCCGACGTTGCCAGTGAACGTCGAGCCGATCTTGTAGGCTTCAATCATCGCAGCCCCCAATCGGCATTAGAATGGAATTTCGTCGGCCTCCTGGCGCTTGGTGAGCCAGCGTTCGCCGGCCAGCGCCGCAACCACAGGGGCCGCGGAAGTTTTCACGATCGCTTCGCCGTGCGTGGCACCTGAGAGGGCCAGGAAGGAACGCTCTGGCACGCCGATGCCAAGCTCCTGACGCCGGGCCACATCGCCTATGTCGCGCAGCCTGGTGTGCGGGTCGCCATCCGCCCGGTCATGGTCGCCTACCATCACGCTTGGAACGCCCACCGCGCCGATCAGGGCCGCCTTATCTACGGAGAACTCTATGTGGCTGCGGAGGTCTTCAGTGACGAGCAGCGGTTCATCACCAGGGTAGCCGTGTATCTCGCGCTCATGGACGGTAATGTCAGAGAGCGCATCCCATCCCGGCACACCGCCCGCGCCGGCATTGAGGTGGCCCAGCATCTTGCGGGCCTCGGCGTGCCACCGCTCAGTTGCGGCTTCCACGCCCAGGCCCGCACCTTCGATGATGGCGGCCGGGAGGGTCGTTTCAAGGTAGGCAATGAACGACTCTATGGTTGGAAATTCAATCATTTGATTTCATCCCAATCCATCCCAACCCAATTCCACCGCACTGGTGCCTCCATCGGTCGCCCGATCTCGCGCAGCACGACGTAATGGGCCAAAGCCTCGGCCTCATCAAACTCCATCGCAATATCGTAGGGCACCCCGCGCGCAACCAATTCTAGCGCGATACGGAACTCGGGGCGTTCAGTTAGTTTTTTGCGTCAGCCTTCAGGCCACCGCCCATTGATACTGCAAGCTGCATAAACAGGTAATCCGCAGCATCATCACCGATGCGGTCGAGAATGCCTGCAATCTGCGACTCTGCATTCGGGAATGGAATGGGATCGCCATTGATCTGGCGCACGCTGGCCGCTGCCCGGTTCCACACATACGCGCCGTCCGCCTGAAGATTTGCCTTCGCCAGCATCCGGCTTTCGTTGCCGCTCAGGCGCGGGGTGTAGGTGATTGTCTTGTCACCCACAGTGAAAGTCTGCACATCGCGCGTCCGGTTCTGGATGCGCAAGGTGCTGGCCTCTCCCACCAAAACACCCCCGCCGTCCGCAACCGCTTCATTCACGGTTGCGGCCGGGGCGGCGGTGCCGATGGTGGTAACAGTATCGTCGTGTTCCTGATCTGGCATGATTACACCTTATACAAGCGCGAAAAAACAATGCTGGCTTTCTGGGTAACTTTGTCGTTCCCCTTGAAGTGGCCTGCATTGCTCAGCTTGAGCGCGCCGCCCGTAAGCTGGTATTGGTTCACGGAGCCGTCAACTTCCGTGATGGACTGCGAGAGCGTCAGCGGCGGAATTGAGCCGCCATTATCGAGATACAGCGCCTCGTTGGCCGCGACGTAGTTCAGCAGGCTGGCACCTGACTTATCAAAATCGAGGTCAACCTCCCAGCCTTCCGGCAGTTCTGCGTAAAGCGTCTGACCATTGATCGCCACGCTTTTGATGCGCTGCGTCAACTGCTTCGAGTCCGTCATGGTCAGAATGTTGAAGGTCAACTGACCTTGGATCGGATCAACCAGCGAAAGCTGAAGATCGCCACCAATAGCAAAACCGTTTGCGGGCATGTGGGCCTACTCCTTATTTGCCGGGGCCGCCGGACTGCCGTTGAATGTTGACGGTCTGGCCGCCCTGAAGCTGCACCACCAGCACCTCATTGATGGCCAGGTATTGCACCTGCGAGGTGATGACGGTTACGCCGTTCTGCATCTGCGTCGGCGTGCTGGTGACGGTGTTGCGATAGGCGGAAATCATGCCCGCCGCCTTCATCGCGAAGAATGAATTATCGAGCACTGCCTTTTCGTCGCGCAGCAATTTCTGCGTGATGGGCTGGCCGATAAAGGTGCCCATGCCGCCGCCGGCAATCGTCGCCGCCAGGTAGTTCGTCATGCGCGTGTAGCTGTCATTATGCACAGCAAAGTTGCTGCTGGCATTGTGGCCCGTCGCGCAGGCAAAGAAGTTCTGGCCGCCCGCGCTCGGGTTGGTAATCACGTCGATACCAGCATTCACGAGGTTCTGAATATCGAGGTTGGAATACACCCGAGCGGTGCTGGTTGCCTGCGTGGCCACGATGCCAAAGATTTGCTGGTTCAGCGTGCCCATCTGCGGCGGCAGGTTGGCAAGCCGCCCGGTCGCAAAGGTGGCCGGGCTGACCAGGCGCAGGGTGTTGTTCACGGTGTCAAGCCAGGTCGGCCAGTCGCCAAACATCACCTTCAGTGCGTAGCTGTCCACACCGGCCGCCAGCTTGTTGGTCACTGCGCTGGCAATGTTATCGCCCGCCGCGCTGGCGCAGATGGCATAGGACTGTTCGGACAGCGCGTAGGCAAGCTGCGTCGGCCAGGTCGTCAGCGTCACGCAATCGGCCAAGGTGAACATGCTGCATCCGGTGCCGCGCAGAGCATACATGCCAGTGCGGGCGCTACCCACACCATCTGTGCCCAACAGCATGGTATCCGTGATGGACCCAGCACCATCAGTGCCGCCGGTCATGGTTTTCGTCGCACCCGCTGTGCCCACGGTGGGGATCGCGGTGCTGGTCAGGGTGCCGATGGTCGCCACGGCATATGCGCTGGGGCCGCGCAGCGCCCCGGTGCCCACATTGATTGCGGCAACCGCGGCGGCCCAGAACGCGGCAGGCGTGGTGTTCGGAATGCCGTCGAACACCTCCGGTGCGCCCAAGTTCGTGGTGATGATAATTTTGTTGGAGGCAGCGATGGCACTGGATGCAATGGTCATCGAGAAGTTATTCGCGGCGCTGCCCGTGTATTTTGCGGTCAGCGTCATGGCTTGGTTCGTGCTGACCACACCAAACTTCAGGGACGCGGCAACATCGGTCGTGTCCGTGGTGCGAACCACGTAGAAGGCATTGGCCCCCTGCTGGTTCATCACGGTAATGGCGGTGCCCAGGTCATTCAGCCGGGCGATGGCGGGGCCAAACGCCAGGGAGAAATCGTTATACTGCGAGCAGGCCACCGGCACATTGACCGGGCCATATGAGGCAGTGCCGACAACGCCCACGATATTGGTGGGCACGCCATTCAACTGCGAAATGGCGGGCGGGATGATGGCAACCCAAACACCGGCCACGCTCAGTGCGGTGGTGGCCAGCAAACCGTTGATGATATTGATGGACACGGATTAACCCTCCTGGGTGGTTTCGATGGCGGGCAGTCGGCCCGCGATTTGCACGTCGAGAACGAGCGGCGGAACAGTAGCAACTTTCACCACATGCACGGCGTTGGGGGAGCCCAGGATGGCGGCAACTTCAGCCGTATCAGTGATCTGCGCTCCGCGCGCAAATGTGCCGAACGGTTGCGTCACCGTTAGGGTAACTGGTGTCATTTTCAGCCCTCAATTACGTTGGCCAGCACAGTGCCGGCGGGGGTTTCGATCTGGGTCAAAGCCAGGGCCAACGTCGAGGTGACGGTGGTTGTCGTCACCGGAAACTCAACCTGAAGGTAGAGCTTGCGGACAAATAGAAGTTCTTTTCCGGGTTTATCGTCATCAACCGAAACCGGCGGCGACAGGCGCATGAGCCCCTGAAACCCATCCGCAAGAGTAATCTTTTTGGTGCCCGCGATGCACCGCGTCAGCGCGCTGCCAACCGCATCCCGCAGGTTCCAATCCGATGAGTAGATCGTCACCTGAAAACCTTGGATTTGCCGCTCAACCTCAGTGCTGGTGGTCACGCTGACAAAAGGCGCTGCAATCAGGGTAACAGAGGCCGGAACAGTGATCACCGCGCCCGTGGCCGTGGCAGGCGTGCCGGCGTTCACCAGCCCGGCCAGGGTGGTGGCCAGTGTGGCCAGGGTGTCGCCAGCGCCCGCCGTAGAGCCAAGCAGCGTGCCATTCACTGCGAGGGCAATGCCCTGGCCGGCAGTGATGGTGCCCCCCAGCGTCACGGTATTGCCTGACACGGTGGCGGTCAGGGTAGAAGTCGCGATGGTTCCAATGGTGGGTGGTGCAAAAACATAGGGCGGCACCAGGCGGCCCACCCCAACACGCGGGTTGACCGTGACATGCGCAATCCGGCAGGCGGCGTTGGTCAGCGTATATTTGCCGCCAGTCTGCGTGTAGCCGGCGCGGAGGTCAGTATCCATGACCGCCGCCGTGGGATCGCCGCGGTAGATGCGAAATCCGATGCCCAGAGGGGAGCCCGCTGCCACGCCAGATGGATACAGGGCCGCCGCCAGCAGCGTGACCAGAGTCCCGGCCACGTCACCAACATCAGCCATTAGGTTGCAGCCTCCATGCCCAGCAGTCGCCAGCCCGCGTTCGTGGCCTCGGCCATCGACACGATAATTCGGACGCTCATCGGATCTGCGCTGGCGTCCAGCCATTGAACTATCGAAATCACGTCACCGCTGCGCATTGCTGCGGGCAGGGTGGACGGAAGCAGCAAAATAAAGCCGCCCAACTTCACATCATCAGGCAGCGAGGTATCGCCACGCTCGCCGCGGCCTTCGCGCAGAATGCTCGCCGGCCACTCCTGGGCGATAACCGTCTCACTACCCTCTTGCACGTTCAGCGGGGCCTGCGCACCCATGGCCACGGGCTGCGCACCGCGCGTCACGTTGATCATGGCATTGCACCGCACACACAAGCGAGAATGCGTAGGTTCAAGGCCGCCGATGAAATAGGTTCCGCCCGTGGCGCTGAACAGCAAGTCGCCGGCCAGAACCGAAGTGGCGTCAAAGATGCCGAAGACCACCGCCTTGCCATAAACCAGCGGGGTGCGGAAAGAGAATTTTGGATCACCGTCGAAAGCCGCCTGCAACACCGCGTAGGGGCGTCCGCTCATCGGGTAGAACTGGCTGGATGGCCGGAACTGATTGAAGGCAGCGCCCAGCACGTTGGCAGCGATGCCCAAGCCGTGATTGATGCGTGCCTGGATGACTGTCTGGTTTGTCATCAGCAGGGCACAACCTGACCGCCACCGGACAGGGCTGGGCCGGGAACGCACCCAATGAATCGGCACATCGCCAGGCGAAAATCATTAAAGAGTTTACTGCGCTCTTTGAACTCATTCACGTTGCGCACCCACGGCCCGGCCTGTGCCGTATCAAGCGTGGTGCCCATGGTCGTGAGCGCGATTTCAAGGGTGGGCAATTTGGCGAGAAACGAGGTCCGAATGATGACCTGTTCACTGTCAGACATATTGGCAAGCTGAGTATTCATCGTAGCGGAGCCGGGGGACAGCAGGTAGCCAAAGCCGCCAAAGGCCGGATAGCCGGCATAATACCGGATTTGCGTCAGTTCAGTCGCGGAAAATGGCGTTGTTTGGCTCATGGCGCATTACCCCGCCGCAGTCTTTGACGCCACCTTGGGCGAGGCCGGGCGGGTCCATTCCATGTCTTTGCCGGCGATAAAATCCGTCTTATTGATCGAGCGCCAGCCGGTCGCGGTCCAGTCGCAAACGATCTTGATGGTTTCCACGGCGGCCATGTTTCAATCCTTACTGGAAGTAGAAAAGGGGCCTGCATGATGCAGGCCCCCTCTGGCGTAGCGGATTAACCCAGGACGCGCGTTGCCAGCATCGGGCGAACTGCGCCGACGCCCCAAAGCGCCTCAAAGGACCAGCGCGTCCGCTTGAACTCGGAGCGCACGCACAGCTTCATCGTGATGCCGGAAACAGGGTCCGGGACCATGTAGGTAACTTCCGGGCTATTCAGGCCCAACAATTCACCAACCGTGTCGTCTTCCAGCGGACGCGAAGCAAAAGCGAATGCTTCACGATGGAAGGCGAGGTTGGCGACGTGCGATCCCAGCACGGTGATCGTCTCACCGCCGGCCAGCGCAACCACCTTGGGCGGGTAGATGCCCAGGGTAACCGCGGAGTTGGCGGTGGCCTGCACGGCGGCGGCGGTCAAGCAGTAGGTCTGCGAGTCGCCAGAGAAGGTCACAATATCGCCAATCACCAGATTGCAAGCGCCCGTGCCGGCGGCGGTCGTCGCCGTCACGGAGGTAACGCCAACAGCCTGCACGGTGGATGCCGTGGTGGTCAGGCCGGTGGTGATGGTGCCGGCGGTTACGTTCGGCACGCGCTGATCCTGCGCCCAATCAAAGCCGAATTTGCGCTTGATGATGCCGTCAGTCATCACGTCCGGGTCATTGGACGAGTAGAACGCATTGAACTGCGGCAAGGCAAGCGCCGTGGAGTAGGCCGTGGGGTTCAACACGATGCGGCGCGCGGCCATCGGGGTCAAATTGGTGGTAAGCTGCAAGCCAGCATTCGTGGCGGCCAAAACCGTGGTCGCGAACGGTGTGGTGCCAGCGGTGCCAGTGTAGTTTGGCACGGCGGCATACAGGCCCATGATGCTGACGTTGATCGCGTCAGCGATGGCTTCCACCGCGGAAGTCATCTGAACCGGCACGATGCCATTAACAATCTGCGCCAATTCTTTCTGGCTCAGCGCAAAGGCCGATTCCTTCCAGTTATTCAGCGGAATGCTGGCCGTGGTGGGCGAGATATTGCCGGGATCAGGCGCAAACGCCGCCGGCACAACATCGGTCACGCCAAGAACGGACGGCAGCGGGATTTGGATAATCTGGCCCTTTTTGGAAACTTCATTGGAGAAGTCATTTGTCACCAGGCGGGGCATAACGCAGTTGCGGCGCAGCGCCTTCAGGGCGTGTGCATACAGCGTCGGGATAACAGAGGTCAGTGTGTTATTAACGGTCACGATATTCTCCATCGTTGGTGGGGTGTGTTTTTCGTCGCGCCAGCCCCGCCAGCGATGAAGGAATTTTGCTCGCTACCGCCCCGGTAGCATTTACTCAGAAATCAACGGTTACTTTGCCGGCCACAATGTCATCGACATTACGCAAAAACGCCGAATGATCGGTGGCAGAAATACGGCCAGGAGTTGTGCCGCTGCTCTGCGAGCCCTTGCCGCCAGCGCCCTTGCTGGTTTCAAAAAGATGACTTGCAGTTTCAGACAGGCCGGCAACCCACTCAGCAACCTGAAGCGGGCTGCCATCTTTGCCGAAGACCGGCTTGTCACCATCAAACGCCGTGGCCGCACCATCCGACAGACGAAACACCTGCCGGCCGCGCAGCAACGCATCTTCCACCGCAGTTGGCCGCACGCCGGCACGGGTAGCGGCGTCACGAATTGCGGTGTCGATCAGCAGGCCCTCAAGGGTCTTTGTGCTTTTGCCAAGCGCAGCGTCCCGTGCGGCAATCTGCTTGTCGTGTTCAATCTTCATTGCCGCGGTGCGCTCATTCAACAGGGTGTCAACCTGGCCAGCTTCGATAAGCTGCTTCTCGCGCAACTTGTTCGCCTGGGTCAGCGCCGCGCGTGCCGCCTCGGGGTCGATACCCTCAAACAGCTTCGCCAATTCCTCAGATTTTCGCGTCAATGACAGGTTATTGTCACGAAATTCATCCAGTCGGGCCTTTGGCACCAGGCCATCAACCAAGAGGTGAAACGCGCCATCGCGCGCCGTGTAAAACGAGCGGAGGGGTTCAGCCACTTCTTCAAGGGTCGCAACAGTTGCTTTCAAACTCACGTAACTTCTCCTTATGGCACCGCCCCGGTGCCGCCGCTGGACAACGCAACCTGCGCTGCCTTCGCCTTATCCTGGGCTGCCCGCACCGCCACCGCTTCTTCTTCAAGCGTCACGCCCGGTCGCAGCATCCCAGCTTGATCAAGGTTCCACACAAAGGTTTCCACGGTCAGTTGGCCCGTTTGCAGGGCCGTAACCATCGCAACCAGCGTGGGCGCATCAAGCGCCTGATCAACGAAATCTCGGTTTAGCCTAATCTGCACATCACCAGATGCACCGGCCCATTCTGCCGCAAAATTCAGAGCGGAATTCAAGGTTTCCTCAACAGCGGAGGTCGCCGCCGCCAACAGGGAAGTTTCCCCATTGGCGCGTATCGTCGCTGTCACCACGGGCTCAGACTTCGCCTCGCCCTTGGCAAACGCTGCGGCACCCATCGCGCCAAGCTGCGCTTCTTTGTGCTTCAGCGCGTTTTCCAATGAGCCAAGGCCCTGGCCGGTAAATTCAGCATAACCCACCTTGGAAGCTGGGTTTTCCAAAAGGATCGCCGCCGCACCACCCACATGCACGGACATATCCTTGTCCGCGCCCGTAATGTAGAGCGTCGGCCGCCCTGCAAAATGCCGGCCATGCTCAAGGTCCGCGCCATTGCGGTAATGGCTGATCGACACGTTCACCAGGCCCAGCAGGGGCGGATTGGTAATGCGGCTGGTCTGGCCAGCCATGCCACACCAAAACCAGGGCAGGGATTGCAGCGGCCTGCCCCGCAGTGCCGGGATGACTGTAGAAACCTTGGCCCACTTCTCGACAGATGCGGCCGAGTCTTTTCTCAAGCGCCAAATGTCAACAGTATAGACGCCATCAGCAATATGCAGATGCCGGTATTGCTGAATCGCCTTCAGGGCAAAACGATCTTCCGGGTCAGGCTCGTATGAAATCTCGCTCAGAATGACCCAATCGTCACCCCAATTTATGATCGCCTCGGCTGTGTAGTAAGCGAGGTAAGGCAGGCCCTTCACTTCATCAAAATCTACCAGAACGCCCAGGCGGCTTTGCAGGATATTTTCAGCGCAAAGCGTCTTGACAAATTCCGGCATGCCCATGCCGTCGCTGGTCACGTCTGAAAGCAATGGCTCAAGTTTGGCGGGAAATTTGAACAAATGCGGTTTGCGGGCAATGGCACCCACGAAACCGTTTACGGTGCGGCCAACTGCCTCATAGTAGGGCGCTCGCACACGGTAGGCGTCATATTCGCGCGAGTCCTGGAGACTGCTCATCTTGGGCAGATACGTCACGCCCCTGCCTTTAATCGCATCCTCGCCATCGTAGGCGTCACGGCACCGTTGCCACTTCGCCATCATCCCCTTGTGCAGAGGGTGTGGTGTGTCAATTGGCACGGCGATACTCCAAAAAAGCAGCGCAAGCGGCTACTGTGAAAGGACCGCCTGACTGGCGTAGCAGGACAGTGTTTGGCCGGCGCTGGTGCCAACCGTAATCAAGATTTGGTAGGTGACTGAGGGCAGCATCGTGCCCAACAGCACGCCAACGATGGTGCCGGAAATCGTAGGTCCAGCCAGCAGGCGGCTTTGCGATGAAGCGTCAGTCCCCAGCGTGACGCTGACTGCGCAGGTAGCCGTGCCAGTCAGCGTTTCCCCGGTGGCCAACCCATTACTGAAGTCTATCCCGCGGTCCACAGTCTCCTGCGTCCCGCATGGGGAGTAATTCACAAGCGCCTGCGGCATTTTACACCTTGGGGTAAGGCGCAACCGATATGGCGCGCGGATATTTCGCCGTGGTGATGGGCTCGCGATACTGGACCGAGCCGATGACGCGCTGGACAGAAACCACCTGAGATATCGGAAAAAGGAGTTTATACCTTACTTGCGCTACCAACCCATAAGCGTTGAATGCTGCCAGGGCGGCGAAGCCGGTGGCATAGGTGGTCAGATCCGGCGCACCTATCGCCAACAACGCCGGGATCACACCGCTGCCCGAAGCTGGCATGGTGACAGATAACGCGCCGCCGGCGGCCATGTTGGCCACATAAGCTGAACCCGCTGCTGAGAACGTGCTGTAGGCAGCGCCGGCCGCCTGCAACGCCGCAATGGCGGCCGATCCATAAGCCGAAACGCCAGATGCAATCGCGCCGGATGCCGAAAAATAAGCCAGCGATGCCACGCCAGAACTGGCAATGCTCATCGCAAGGCCGCCGGTTCCAGATGGAGCAGCAAGCGCACCAACGCCCGACGCACCGAGCGCCAGGCCAGCGGAGCCGGCCGCCACGAGGGACGAATTTACGCCTGCACCTGAAGCACCGAGCGAAAGATTTACCGCGCCCGCCGCGGTAGTATAGGCAATTACGCCAATGCCTGCCGCACCCAGCCCGATGGCAACTGCCCCCGCGGCTACAACGGGCGCGATTGCACCAGAGCCAGCCGCGCTCAGCTTTAGACCCACCGCGCCGGTTGCTGCCGTTGGGGCAACCAAGCCAGCACCGGCCGCTACAAGATTTAGACCGACAGCCCCAGCAGCCGCAAAAGAATTGCCTATGCCAACACCAGCTACAGCCAGCTTGATACCAGCCGCGCCTGACGCAACCGGGTAAGCCAGCAAACCAACACCTGAGACGGTGATACTGACCGCTGACGGAAAACCATAGACGCGCCGAACGACAGGCTTCAGGAGCGCGAATGGCTCTTGAGACATCCATGCAATTTCTGCGGCACTTAACGCACGGTTCCATGCGGCGGCCACATAAAGAATGCCGGTAAACCCAGTATTTGCAATTGATCCGTGTGAAGCACACCCAAGCGAAGTCGTATTAAATGAAGTCGAGCTAAAGGATGATCCTGGGGCCGCCTTATTATCAAGCCGGCCATCAACATAAGCGTTGCAGTTTGTGCCGTCAAAATTTACAGCAGCCGCGTGTAGGCCGCCATCAAAAGGTGTGGCGGTTGTATTTGTCGAGACGGAAACACCAGAGGTGTCGCGCACCAGCATACGCATTGTTTTTAGGTTTGCCGTGCCAGAGGCAATGCAAAAGAATGCGTTAATCCCGGGGTTGCTATTTATAGAAAATAGCATGTTAGTTGCGGTATAAGCGGTTCCTTGGTGTAGTGTAAAAATGGTATTAACGAGGCTTGAATTTAAGTTTGCTGTAGCTCGCGTTAAATAGGACAGATTGCCGCCAAACCCGTTAATGTAAACGCCAACACCGGAAATTCCAGGCTGCGGATAAGCTACCGTTGCGCCCTGGGTCCACCCAAGCCCGCGAATTAAGTCACGGGCAGGAAATCCACCCGCAGGAAGAATGTATTCAACAAGGCCATTCGCAAGCGGGTGGGACCAGTCAATTTCCACAAGCGTATTGCACTGTGGGGCCATCTGTGGCCGCCAAACTGCCGAACGGTGACGTTGCGCAAGCGCCATTGGGCGCTCCTACCCGTTGTCTGTTTCTGTATATGTCTGGTAATTCAACGAGAGGGCCGCGGTGGCGCTCAGGGAACAGCCGAGATTGTTGCCGATAGCCAGCAGGCAGTCATTCGGCGGGATCACGCAACGCTGCGCGGTGCCAAGCAATGTGCCGCTGGTGGAAAGGGTGCCATTGGCCGGCGATATGCTGCCAATCTGATACTGTGGTGCCGGCTGTATTGTGCCGCTGCTGGTATAGCCGCCACCAAACAGGGTGCTGGTGATGCTGCTGCGCGGCAACGCATAGATGGCGATATTACCGCCAACAGTGGTGGTGCCCCCAACAACGGCCTGAATTTCAATGTCAGCGTAGGTGGCCAGGGTGACCGTCCCACTATTCGTGATCGTGCTACCTGTGGAAAGGCCGCCGCCGGTCGCAAGGGAATTGGCGGTGGTGCCAACTGCGGTCGCCGTCGTGCCGTAGGAGCTTACAATCTGCCAGGTAACGCGGTTTGTCATCCGTATAACCTCGCGGCCGCAATTTCAGATGGCGTGACGGAATTAAACCCCATGGTCGCGGCGGGCGCGATCAGGCGGGTCTGCAAAGCCGTAATGGACGCCACGCTGGCCGCACTGACCAGCGACACGCTTTCCAGTGCCGCCAATGAACCGTTGAATGCTGCCGCTACCGCCGCCGTTGAGGTCTGAATGGGGTCAGAAGCCTGGCCTTGCTGGCCATAAAGCGCAACCGCATTTACCGCACAGAGGGTGATAATATCGGTGCCCGTGCCCTTGGATTGCTGAACAATCTTCGGCCAGTCGCCGCCGGTCAGCAAAATGTTCATCACAGCGCCGATAGGCGTATTTACCGCGACGGAGACAGGCGTATTTGCGGCGGCTGAAATCTGATCATCAGTTTGACCAGAAAATTCAGATTGCGCCGCATATGCCTTCAACGCCGTGTAATTAGGCATGATCAATCCACCGGCTGCTTTAGGGTTTCGGTGCCCATGGTCAGCGTTGCACCACTGGAAAGGGCTGTGTTGGCCACAATAATGTCCGTCGCCGCGGTGCCCACAGTCCAATCCATTACCGCCGCCGCACCGCTCGTCAGCCAGCGGCAAAAGGTGACAACTCCGGTCGTGCTGATTGTCGGCGTGGAACTGACAAAGGCCGCATTGGCCTGGGCATACCCGCCGCTGATTGTCGCGGTGCCAAAGGCGGACGCTGCCAAAACAGCGGTCGCCAGCACGGTATTGCCCGAAAGGGCGGTGTCCGGGTTGGTCGGCTGCGTGCCGCTGTAAAAAACCTGAGACCCATTATTCAGCAGGGCTGTGATGGCATTCAATGCGGCCTGGCCGCTCGCCTGGGAAATTTTCATGCTGGCACCGCGATGCGCGGAAGCGTGACGGAGCCGCTGACCAGCGTGCCCGTGGCCGGCGGCGGCACGACATGCTGCCAGTCGGCATCGGTATCGCCCACGATCTCGCCCGTTGGCAGGTAGATGGTGGTGCCGATCACGCGCACCCACGGAACATTGATCCCGGCAGGAACATGACCCACCAGCGCACCATCGTCCTGGCGCGCGAGAAAGCCGGATGGCGTGTGCCAAAATGCCTTTGCCGTCATGGCCGGGCCATCAACGCAAGAAATATCGTTCGCGCCCGCGCGCTCACTGGCGGGCAGCGTGTCCCAATGCGCCATGACTGGCTCCATTTTTGTTTGAGTGCGGCAGGCGTCTCGCCTTAGCCTTAAAACTCGCCAGCCGGCCCCGAAGGAAAGCGGCATAGCGCGGGCGACAGCTTTGCCCATGGCGTCCGTATGGTAAGCACATGGCCCGAACGATTAGGGAGGGGAGAGCATCGCACCCGCCTGCCAGCAGGTGTCGGAACGTGGCCCAGCCAATGAGGCTTCTCGGGGCAATGGTCGGGTCCGTAGACCCTGCCGGTCGCTGAAGCGCGAT
>Ga0213848_1136627_pt1 | contig 15686 bp, 28 predicted proteins | sample ABC_MetaT_FD_165507 | JGI IMG/M metagenome (GOLD analysis project Ga0213848, IMG submission 165507) | Metatranscriptome of freshwater microbial communities from post-fracked creek in Pennsylvania, United States - AB:C (Metagenome... | ecosystem: Environmental > Aquatic > Freshwater > Creek ... | reverse complement strand
TGAAATGGTCATGCCAGGCGACAACGTCAAGATCACCGTCAAGCTGATCAACCCCATCGCCATGGAAGAAGGCCTGCGCTTCGCGATCCGCGAAGGTGGTCGTACCGTTGGTGCTGGTGTTGTGGCCAAGATTATTGCTTGATAATCGGTTGCTAATGAACCGTTCCCTAAGTTCAAACAATTGTTTATTAGCCTGACTTAGGACGCTTGCTTGGTAACTACTCGGCTAAGTCTTTAGTTTGATGTTTTAGATTGACGCTTGCATCGGTACTAAGCAGTTGCTGATGCAAGCCATAAGATACTGCAAATTTTTTCGGCTACCGGGCGTGTGTCCGGTAGCCATCGCTCTTTAAGGAATAGACATGTCCGTGCAAAATCAAAAAATCCGCATCCGTCTTAAAGCGTTTGACTATCGCCTGATCGATCAGTCCGCGCTGGAAATCGTTGAAACAGCCAAGCGCACCGGCGCTGTGGTTCGCGGCCCGGTTCCCCTGCCGACCCGCATTCAACGTTTTGACGTATTGCGCTCGCCGCACGTCAACAAGACGTCGCGTGACCAGTTTGAAATCCGTACCCATCAACGCCTGATGGATATTGTTGATCCGACCGATAAGACTGTTGACGCGCTGATGAAGCTCGACCTGCCCGCTGGCGTCGATGTTGAAATCAAGCTGCAATAAATGACTCAAAGCGATATGCGGAATCATTACGCATATCGCTTTTTGTATGGTTTTGACTGTTTTTCCCTGATTTTCCCGTTTTTCCAGAAATTTCTCGGCTCTCGTTGCAAAGCGAACACAAATCGCCTCGGTTGACAAAATGTTGGCCCTATGTCTTGTGTTTGTAGTGATGCCGGGTTATTATCTTTGGCTTTCCAGCGTAGCTCGCTTTACGTGAAGTTCGTCTGGAAACGAAGAGTTGTTTAAAGTATTCGCCTGTTGCCGAATTCCGGCGCAGCGTAAACATTAGCCCCGACCAATCGCAGTCGGGAATGGAGCATAAAATGAGTCTAGGCCTTGTTGGTCGCAAGGTTGGCATGACGCGCATATTCACGGACGATGGGGATTCAATTCCTGTTACCGTGTTAGACGTGTCTAACAACCGCGTGACCCAAATCAAGACGCCTGAAACCGACGGTTATACGGCGGTTCAGGTTACGTTCGGTACGCGTCGTGCATCGCGCGTCACCAAAGCGGCAGCCGGTCACCTTGCCAAGGCAGGAGTTGAGGCCGGTACCGTTCTGAAAGAATTTCGCATTGATGCCGACAAGCTCGCCACGCTTACGCCTGGTTCGGTTGTCGCAGTCGAATCCCTGTTTGAAGCCGGTCAAAAGGTAGATGTCCAGGGTGTGACGATCGGTAAAGGTTATGCCGGTGTTATCAAGCGCCACCACTTCCGTTCCAATCGTGCCTCCCACGGTAATTCGCGTTCACATAATGTGCCGGGTTCCATTGGTATGGCGCAGGATCCGGGTCGTGTTTTCCCCGGTAAGCGTATGACGGGTCACCTTGGTGACGATACGCGTACGGTTCAAAATCTCGTCGTTGCCCGCGTTGATGCTGCGCGTGGACTGTTGCTCGTCAAGGGCGCGGTTCCCGGTGCCAAGAACGGTAATGTCGTTGTCTCGCCCGCCGTCAAGGTGCGTCTGAAGAAAGGGGCTTAATTATGGAACTCAAGCTCCTTAGTGGTGAGGGTGCTGTTGCTGCGCCTGACACCGTTTTCGGTCGTGACTATAACGAAGCGCTGATCCATCAGGTCGTTACTGCTTATCAGGCCAATGCCCGTAGCGGTAATCGTGCTCAAAAAGGTCGTAGCGAAATCGCAAAGAGCACGAAAAAGCCTTGGCGTCAAAAGGGTACGGGTCGCGCCCGTGCGGGTATGGCTTCCTCGCCTCTGTGGCGTGGCGGCGGTAAAATTTTCCCGAATTCCCCGGACGAAAATTTTACCCAAAAAGTGAATAAGAAAATGTATCGCGCAGGCATCTGCTCGATTCTGTCGCAACTGGTTCGTGAAGGTCGTCTGTCTGTTATTGATGAAATAACACTCGATGCGCCCAAGACCAAGTTGCTGTCACAAAAGCTCAAGGGTCTGGGTCTGGAATCGTCGGTGCTCGTCATTAGCGATAGCATTGATGAAAATCTTTTCCTGGCTGCGCGTAATCTGCAAGGCGTGTTGGTTGTGGCCCCCGGCCAAGCTGACCCCGTCTCGCTGGTGCGTTACAAGAACGTAATCCTGACCAAGTCGGCGGTTGCGAAGATTGAGGAGATGCTGGCATGAGTATCGTCAAGCAACCCACGCAAGAACGCCTGTACAAAGTCCTTCTGGCTCCAGTCGTATCGGAAAAAGCAACCATGGTTGCTGATAAGCGCGAACAGGTTGTGTTCCGCGTTGTGTCCGATGCAACCAAGCCGGAAGTCAAGGCCGCTGTCGAATTCCTGTTCAAGGTTGACGTCAAGTCGGTACAAATTCTGGTGACCAAGGGTAAAGTTAAGCGTTTTGGTCGTTCCATGGGCCGTCGCAGCGATGTGAAAAAGGCTTATGTAAGCCTGAAGCCCGGCCAGGAAATCAATTTTGCAGCGGAGGCCAATTAATTATGGCACTCGTTAAAGTCAAACCAACCTCGCCCGGACGTCGTGCCGTCGTCAAGGTGGTCAATCCTGATCTGTACAAAGGTCGCCCGATTGATGCCTTGACCGAATCGCAGCACAAGTCGGCAGGTCGTAATAATAATGGTCACATCACAACCCGCCATCTGGGTGGTGGTCATCGCCAGCAATATCGCGTGATCGATTTCAAGCGTAATGACAAGGACGGTATTCCGGCCAAGGTCGAACGTCTGGAATATGATCCTAACCGTTCCGCCAATATTGCACTGTTGCTGTATGCGGATGGCGAGCGTCGTTATATTGTTGCGCCAAAGAATGTAAGCGTTGGTACGCAACTGCTGTCTGGCTCGGAAGCGCCGATCAAGCCGGGTAATACCCTGCCGATCCGCAATATTCCTGTTGGTACGACCATCCACTGTGTCGAAATGCTGCCTGGCAAAGGTGCCCAAATGGCCCGCTCGGCTGGTACGTCGGTCATGCTGCTGGCACGTGAAGGAACTTATGCCCAGGTGCGTCTGCGTTCCGGTGAAATCCGCAAGGTTCACATCGAATGCCGCGCAACCATCGGTGAAGTCGGTAATGAAGAGCATAGCCTGCGTCAAATTGGTAAGGCCGGTGCAATGCGCTGGCGCGGCGTTCGCCCAACCGTTCGCGGTGTGGCAATGAACCCGATCGATCACCCGCACGGTGGTGGTGAAGGTAAGACCGCTGCCGGTCGCGATCCGGTCAGTCCATGGGGTACCAAGACCAAGGGCTATCGTACCCGTCGCAACAAGCGCACGACGACAATGATCGTCCAGCGCCGCTATCAGAAGTAAGGGGCTGACACATGGCACGTTCAATTAAGAAGGGCCCGTTTGTCGACGCCCATCTGATCAAAAAGGTCGATACCGTCAAGGCGACCGGCGACAAGCGTCCAATCAAGACGTGGTCCCGCCGTTCCACGGTCATGCCCGACTTCGTCGGTCTGACCATCGCGGTACACAACGGTAAACAGCATGTTCCGGTGTATATCTCCGAAAACATGGTGGGCCATAAGCTTGGCGAGTTTGCGCTGACCCGGACGTTCAAGGGACACGCAGCCGACAAGAAGGCTAAGAAATAAGGAGCCCACATGGAAACGAAAGCAATTCTGCGTGGCGTGCGCCTGTCGGCGCAAAAATGCCGGTTGGTGGCCGATCAGATTCGCGGTAAGCGCGTTGATCAGGCACTGAACATCTTGACCTTCAGTCCCAAGAAGGGTGCGGTCATTATCAAAAAAGTGCTGGAGTCGGCCATTGCCAACGCCGAGCACAATGATGGTGCCGATATTGATGAACTGACCGTTCGGACAATTATTGTCGATAAGGGTGCATCGCTCAAGCGCTTCACAGCACGCGCCAAGGGCCGCGGCAACCAGATCGAAAAGCAGACCTGTCACATTGCTGTGACGGTAGGCGACTAAGGAGCCACGATGGGACAGAAAATTCATCCAACCGGCTTTCGCCTTGCGGTCACCCGCAATTGGTCGTCACGCTGGTATGCCGGAAACGCCAACTTCGCCACGATGCTCAATGAGGATCTGAAGGTTCGTGAGTATCTGAAAAAGCGTCTGAAAAACGCTTCGGTAGGCCGCGTGGTTATTGAGCGTCCGGCCAAGAATGCACGTATTACGATTTATAGTTCGCGCCCTGGTGTTGTAATCGGTAAAAAGGGCGAGGACATTGAATCCCTGAAGGTTGAGCTGCAAAAGCGTATGGGCGTGCCTGTGCACGTCAATATCGAAGAAATCCGCAAGCCGGAAATCGACGCGCAGCTGATTGCCGATTCAATTGCCCAGCAGCTAGAAAAGCGCATTATGTTCCGCCGCGCCATGAAGCGTGCGATGCAAAATGCGATGCGTCTGGGTGCCCAAGGCATCAAGATTATGTCTTCAGGTCGTCTGAACGGTATCGAAATTGCGCGTACCGAATGGTATCGTGAAGGCCGTGTGCCACTGCACACCCTGCGCGCTGACATCGACTACGGTTTTGGCGAAGCCTCGACCACTTACGGCATTATCGGTATCAAAGTCTGGGTTTACAAGGGCGACCGTCTGGCTGCCAATGAAGCCCCGGCAGTTGCACCCGAAGCCGAAAAAGAAGAGCGTCGCCCAGCCCGCAAGGCTCCAGGTAGCCCGCGTGGTCGTGGCCCGCGTCGTGCAGAAGGTGCTGATGCGCCTGCTGCCGATGCAGCAACGGATGCGCCGCGTACACCGGCCGTCAAGCGTGTTCGCCGTGCCGCAGCGCCTGATGCTGCTGCAACGCCGAAGACAGGAGAATAATTATGCTGCAACCTGCACGCAGAAAATATCGCAAGGAACAAAAGGGCCGCAACAAAGGGATCGCCACGCGCGGTTCTGCGGTTTCCTTCGGTGAATTCGGCTTAAAGGCCATTGGTCGTGGTCGTTTAACGGCACGCCAAATTGAAGCGGCTCGTCGTGCCATGACGCGTCACATCAAGCGCGGTGGTCGTATCTGGATTCGCATTTTCCCGGACAAGCCGATTTCGCAAAAGCCGGCAGAAGTTCGTATGGGTAACGGTAAAGGTAATCCCGAGTATTACGTCGCGGAGATCCAGCCGGGTAAAGTATTGTACGAAATGGACGGGGTTGATGAGACCTTGGCACGCGAGGCGTTCCGCCTCGCTTCCGCCAAGCTGCCGATCGCCACGACGTTCGTGACGCGCCAAGTCGGCGCTTGATCGGAGCGAGAGATGAAAGCATCAGAATTGCGCGCGAAGGACGAAGGCGCGCTCAAGCAGGAACTTCGTGATTTACTGAAGGCCCAGTTTGGCCTGCGCATGCAGATCGCCACGCAACAACTGTCCAACGTCAGTCAGTTGAAGAAGGTTCGCCGCGACATCGCACGCGTGCACACCGTCATCAACCAGCAACTGGCCGAGAAAGCGAAACAGCAATGAGCGAAACGATTGTAGCAAGCGGCACTGAAGCCAGTACCGTCAGCCCAGCCCGGGTCGCGCTCAAGCGTACCCTGGTTGGTAAAGTGACCAGCAACAAGATGGACAAGACCGTGACCGTTCTGGTCGAACGTCGTGTTCAGCATCCGTTATATGGCAAGTTCATCGTGCAATCGAAGAAGTATCATGCGCATGATGAAACGAACCAGTATAACGAAGGCGATACCGTCGAAATTCAGGAGACTCGTCCCCTGTCTAAGACAAAAGCCTGGACTGTTGTTCGTCTGCTTGAAGCTGCGCGCGTTATTTAAGTCGTCGTAAATTTATTTGTAGCGTTTTGATGTTTAAACGCTTGCAAAACCGCGCAGTGCCAGTTATACTGCGCGGCTTCGTTGATAAGTGTGAGTGCAAACTCTGCGTTAATGAATAAGTTTAAAGTAAGTAAAGCCAGTCATTCGTAATTGATCGTTAGCTCATATGAGTTGACGGTTTCGCAGTAGTTCAACCCTTAACGGGACCAAGACTGACCGTTGTTCGCTGTTGTAGCGATAATGGTTCAAGTTGGGAATTTAATCATGATCCAGACTGAATCTCGGCTAGAAGTGGCCGATAACACCGGCGCGCGCGAAGTCATGTGCATCAAGGTGTTGGGCGGCTCCAAGCGTCGTTATGCGACCATTGGCGACATCATCAAAGTGACGGTCAAAGAGGCCACGCCGCGTGGTCGCGTGAAAAAAGGTGAAATTTTCAACGCTGTCGTGGTTCGCACCGCTAAGGGTGTGCGTCGTGGCGATGGCTCGTTGATCAAATTCGACGGCAATGCGGCAGTGTTGCTGAATAACAAGTTGGAGCCGATTGGCACCCGTATCTTTGGGCCGGTCACGCGTGAGTTGCGTACCGAAAAGTTCATGAAGATCGTGTCGCTCGCTCCTGAAGTGCTCTGAGGTCGTAGCCATGGACAAGATTCGCACGGGTGACGAGGTAATTGTAATCACCGGCAAAGACAAAGGTAAGCGCGGCGTCGTTTTGACGCGTGTTGATGCGACCCATCTCGTAGTTGAGGGCGTCAATGTTGTCAAGAAGAGCCAAAAGCCTAATCCGATGAAGGGTCTGACTGGCGGTATCGTTGATAAAACATTGCCAATCGATATTTCGAATGTTGCAGTATTTAATGCTGCCACCGGTAAGGGTGATCGCGTCGGTATTAAAACGCTTGAAGACAAGACCAAGGTTCGCGTGTTCAAGTCGAACGGCGAATTGGTTCCGGCTAAGGCTTAAAGTTAGTCGATCCAGGATAATCTAAGGGAACGTGTCATGACCCGTTTGCACCAGTTTTACAAAGATAAAGTCGCTCCTGACCTCGTAGCCAAGTTTGGCTACAAGTCAGTGATGGAAATTCCGCGCATCACCAAGATTACCTTGAATATGGGTTTGTCTGAGGCGGTGTCGGACAAAAAAGTCATTGAGCATGCTGTGGGTGATCTGACCAAGATTGCCGGGCAAAAGCCGGTTGTGACCAAGGCGCGTAAGGCAATCGCAGGCTTCAAGATTCGTGAAGGCTATCCGATCGGCTGTATGGTGACTTTACGTGGCGCCCGCATGTATGAATTTCTGGATCGTTTCGTAACCGTTGCCCTGCCGCGTGTACGTGACTTCCGTGGTATTTCTGGACGTGCATTTGATGGTCGTGGCAATTACAACATCGGGGTCAAGGAACAGATTATTTTCCCCGAAATTGAATATGACAAAATTGATGCGCTGCGTGGGATGAATATTAGTATTACCACGACTGCCAAGACCGACGAAGAAGCCAAGGCTCTTCTCGCCGCGTTTAAATTTCCGTTCAAGAATTGAGGTTATCGTGGCCAAACTGTCGCTGATCAACCGTGAAAAAAAGCGTACTGACACGGTAAAGAAATTTGCCGGTAAGCGTGCTGCTCTGAAAGCTGCAATTGACGATCAGAGCAAGTCCGAAGAGGAGCGCTATGAAGCGCGCCTTAAGTTGCAACAACTGCCGCGTAATGCAAGTCCGACGCGTCAGCGCAATCGTTGCGCGATTACCGGTCGCCCCCGTGGTACTTATCGTAAATTTGGTCTGGGACGCATTAAAGTGCGCGAGGCTGCAATGCGCGGTGAGATTCCAGGGCTGACCAAGGCCAGCTGGTAATCTGGTGAATCAGGAGATTAAGCAATGAGCATGAGTGATCCGATCGCCGATATGCTGACCCGTATCCGCAACGCGCAAGTGGTGCAAAAGGCCGAAGTGGTAATGCCTTCGTCCAAGGTCAAGGTCGCTATCGCCGGTGTATTGAAGGACGAAGGCTATATTGATAGCTTCGTTGTTCGCACGGAAGATGGTAAGCCAGAACTGGTTGTCAGCCTGAAGTATTATGCAGGCCGCCCTGTGATTGAGCGCCTTGAGCGCGTTTCGCGCCCAGGTCTGCGTATTTACAAGAGCCGTGATGATATTCCGCAAGTGTTGAATGGCCTGGGTGTTGCCATTGTCTCGACCTCCAAGGGCGTGATGACGGATCGCAAGGCGCGCGCTTCGGGTATTGGCGGCGAAGTTATCTGCTACGTGGCCTAATGGCCGGATGAGGAGCTAGAAATGTCCCGTGTAGCAAAAAATCCAATCGTCGTACCGAAAGGTGCGGAAATAACGATCAATGCGTCGTCCATTTCAGTCAAGGGCCCGCTCGGTACGCTGACCCAGGCGATTCATCCCTTTGTTGAGGTGAAAAGCGATGACGGCAAGCTGACGTTTGCAGCATTGAATGACACCCGCGAAGCCGATGCGCTGTCCGGTACCACGCGCGCACTGGTTGCGAATATGGTTAACGGCGTAACCAAGGGCTTCGAGAAGAAGCTGACGCTCGTAGGCGTTGGTTATCGTGCGCAAGCGCAAGGCGACAAGCTGAATTTGTCCCTGGGCTTTTCGCACCCGGTCGTTCATCCAATGCCGGCTGGTGTCACCTGTGCCACGCCAACACAGACCGAAATTCTGATCAAGGGTATTGATCGACAAAAAGTCGGGCAGGTTGCTGCAGAAGTGCGCGCCTACCGCAGCCCCGAGCCTTACAAGGGCAAGGGCGTGCGTTATGCCGACGAAGTTGTCGTCATCAAGGAAACCAAGAAGAAGTAACCGATTACGGGAAAAGAGCGAGCCATGGACAAGAAGGAATCGCGTTTACGCCGGGCGCGTCAGACCCGTGCGAAGATTGCCGAGCTGGGTGTTAATCGCCTTGCAGTGCACCGCACCAATCTGCATATTTACGCCAATATCATTTCTGGTGACGGCAAAAGCGTTTTGGTAAGCGCCTCGACCGTTGAGCCGGAAGTGCGCAAGGAACTGGCTGGCCAGTCCGGCGCGGGTGGCAATGCGGATGCTGCTGCATTGATCGGCAAGCGTGTTGCAGAAAAGGCAAAGAGCGCGGGAATCGAGTCGGTGGCATTTGACCGTTCGGGCTTTCGTTATCATGGTCGCATCAAGGCGCTGGCTGAAGCTGCGCGTGAAGCCGGTCTGAAGTTCTAAAGGAATTCAAATGGCAAAGGCACAGGGTAAAAACCAAGTCGCGGAAGAGCGCGATGATGGTATGCGCGAGAAGATGATTGCGGTTAACCGCGTCACCAAGGTTGTTAAGGGTGGTCGTATCCTTGGCTTCGCTGCATTAACCGTGGTTGGCGATGGCGATGGTCGCATCGGCATGGGCAAGGGTAAGTCGCGTGAAGTTCCAGTTGCCGTGCAAAAGGCAATGGAAGAAGCGCGCCGCAAGATGGTGAAGGTATCGCTGAAAAACGGTACGCTGCAACACGCAGTGGTGGGTAAGCATGGCGCTTCAACAGTGCTGATGGCTCCTGCTAAAGAGGGTACTGGCGTGATTGCTGGTGGCCCGATGCGCGCAGTGTTTGACGTAGTTGGCGTCACCAATGTAGTGGCCAAGAGCTTGGGCTCTACCAATCCGTATAATCTGGTGCGCGCTACACTGAATGGTTTAATGGCTATGAGCACACCTTCGGAAATTGCTGCCAAGCGCGGCAAGACCATTGAAGAAATTCTGGGCTGAGGAAAGCTGTCATGACTGATGCAACACTGGAAAAAAAGACGGTAACGGTTCAACTGGTCAAAAGTACTAACTCGACCCGTGAATCCCATCGCGCTACGGTACGTGGCTTAGGCCTGCGTGGTGTGAACAGCACACGCACGCTGGAAGATACCCCCGCAGTGCGCGGCATGATTAACAAGGTGTCCTACCTGGTGAAGGTGCTCTAAGCTTAGGCTTAGGATACTTACCAGCGCGGTTTTGGAGCAGATATGAAATTAAATACCATTCAGCCGGGCGATGGCGCCAAGCATGCCAAGCGTCGTGTTGGTCGCGGTATTGGTTCCGGCCTGGGCAAGACTGCTGGCCGTGGTCACAAAGGTCAAAAGTCGCGTTCCGGCGGTTTTCATAAGGTTGGTTTTGAAGGCGGCCAGATGCCGCTGCAACGGCGCCTGCCTAAGCGTGGTTTCAAGTCGTTAACTGCCCGCTTTGTTGCCGAAGTGCGTTTGTCTGATTTGCAGGCTTTGCCTGTTGATGAGGTTGATTTTCTGGCATTGAAGCAGGCGGGTCTGGTCAATGAGCTGGATCGTAGTGCACGCGTTATTGCAGCGGGCGAACTGACACGTAAAGTGTTGGTCAAGGGCCTGGGCGTGACCAAAGGCGCGCTCGCGGCAATTGAAGCGGCTGGCGGCTCGGTTGCTGCCTGAGCAGCACCTGGTCTCGTCGCTCATTAACCGAGTTTAACGGAGATACTTCGTGGCAACCAGCAAGAATCCAGTTGCAGGTAAAGGCGCGCAGTACGGTGACCTCAAGCGTCGGCTTATATTTTTGGTGCTCGCTTTACTCGTTTATCGCGTGGGTGCCCACATCCCGGTTCCGGGGATTGATTCGGCAGCGTTAGCGAAGTTTTTTGATGGGCAAAAAGGTGGTCTGCTGGGCATGTTCAACATGTTCTCAGGCGGCGCTTTGTCCAAGTTTACGATTTTCGCACTGGGAATTACGCCTTATATTTCTTCGTCGATTATTATGCAGTTGCTGACCGTCGTGGTGCCGCAATTGGAATCGCTAAAGAAAGAAGGCGAGTCGGGTCGTCGTAAGATTACCCAGTATACCCGTTATGCGACATTAGGCTTAGGTTTGGTTCAGGGTACGTTGGCATCTCTGGCGCTTGAGTCTCAGGCTGGGTTGGTTAATTCACCGGGCTTTGCATTCAGAATTACGACGGTGATCTGTCTCATTACCGGAACCATGTTCCTAATGTGGTTGGGTGAGCAGATTACTGAACGCGGGCTGGGTAATGGTATTTCGATCATTATTTTCGCGGGCATTGTTTCTGGGCTGCCTAATGCCTTACGTAACCTGTTTGATCTGGTTTCGAACGGCAGTATGAATGTGTTATCGGCAATTTTGATTATTGTTATTGTTGGTCTCGTGACGGCATTAGTAGTCTTTGTCGAACGTGGGCAGCGAAAGATATTAATCAATTATGCCAAGCGCCAAGTCGGTAATAAGGTTTATGGCGCTCAATCGTCGCACCTGCCACTGAAGCTTAATATGGCTGGAGTGATTCCACCGATTTTCGCTTCGACCATCATTTTGGTGCCTGCGACGATGACGAGCTGGTTGCCAGTTGGCGAAAGTTTCCGCTGGTTGAAGGATGTTGCTGCTGCCTTATCTCCTGGTCAGCCGATCTATGTGATTCTGTACGCAACTGCAATTATTTTCTTCTGTTTTTTCTACACCGGTTTGATGTTCAATAGCCGTGAAACTGCAGACAACTTGAAGAAAAGCGGTGCCTTCGTTCCTGGTATTCGTCCCGGTGAGCAGACCGCTAAGTATATTGACAAGATTTTGATTCGTTTAACTCTGGCAGGCGGTTTCTATATTGCTGCCGTCTGTTTGCTACCAGAGTTTCTCGTGTTGTGGCAGAACGTACCGTTTTACTTTGGTGGCACTTCACTGCTGATTATCGTTGTGGTCACCATGGACTTTATGTCCCAGGTTCAGGCTTATGTGATGTCACATCAGTATGAGTCGTTACTAAAGAAATCGAATTTCAAGAGCGGTGCACCAGCACGTTAAGTGGGTGCAGTAATCAGTCGGTTGACTGAACGCTTCGCAGGATAATCAGTAACAGGCGCTGGCAACAGGGCGGGATTAGGCTAGATTAAAAGGATCGCATGGCGAAAGACGATGTCATCCAGATGCAGGGGGAAATTCTTGAAAATCTCCCCAACGCGACATTTCGCGTCAAGCTGGAAAATGGACACGTGGTGCTCGGGCATATTTCCGGCAAAATGCGGATGAACTATATCCGCATTCTTCCGGGTGATAAGGTCACCGTCGAGCTCACACCTTATGATTTGTCACGTGCCCGCATCGTGTTCCGCGCCAAGTGAACAATTGTGCTGCCGGATTGAGCTGTATTTGCGGCATCTCGGCTGTAACCCGTAGCTAAAGAGGTCATTATGAAAGTACTCGCATCGGTCAAGCGGCTTTGCCGCAATTGCAAGATTATCAAGCGCAAGGGCGTGGTGCGCGTGATTTGCCTGGACCCGCGCCATAAGCAGCGGCAAGGTTAAGCGTTCAGGTTCATACCTTAACGCAGCTATTTGATATCAAGGGACGAGCATGGCACGTATCGCCGGGGTCAATATCCCCAATCACCAACATACTGAAATCGGCCTGACGGCCATTTACGGTATTGGCCGTCAACGCGCACGCGACATTTGCGAAGCGGCAAGCGTTGCGTTTTCCAAGAAGGTCAAAGACCTTGACGACGCCGAAATGGAACGTCTGCGCGATGCCGTCGGTAAATTTACGGTAGAGGGTGACCTGCGCCGTGAAGTGTCGATGAACATCAAGCGTTTGATGGACTTGGGCTGCTATCGCGGTCTGCGTCATCGTCGTGGCTTGCCGGTACGCGGTCAGCGTACCCGTACCAATGCGCGCACGCGTAAGGGTCCGAAGAAGGCAGCAGCTTCGCTGAAGAAATAATTGCATGGTGCTTCGGCCTGATGGCTGGAGCAACAAGTTGTCGTAAACAAGGAAACAAGCATGGCAAAGTCGCCGAATAACGCCGCTTCGCAGCGCGTTCGCAAGAAAGTCAAAAAGAACGTTTCGGACGGTATCGCGCACGTGCACGCATCGTTCAACAATACCATTATTACCATTACTGACCGTCAGGGTAACGCTCTGTCTTGGGCCAGTTCTGGTGGTGCCGGTTTCAAGGGTTCGCGTAAGTCTACGCCGTTTGCAGCCCAGGTTGCTGCTGAAGCTGCCGGACGCGTTGCCGTGGAATGTGGCATCAAGAATCTGGAAGTTCAGATCAAAGGCCCAGGCCCAGGCCGTGAATCTTCGGTGCGCGCACTGAATGCATTAGGCATCAAGATCGTTAGTATTACTGACGTGACGCCGGTGCCGCATAACGGCTGTCGCCCTCCTAAGCGCCGCCGCATGTAATAGATTTCTTCCGGGAACCTGGTTCCCGGAGCAGGCGCTGACCGGATTAGTATCCGGTCAGCGCTGTTTGGCGCGTATCAATGATGTATTGTAAATGCATGATTATTGATTACGCCTAAACAAAGCCCACCGCTTGTCGCCATGGATTTCTATGATCATTAGGAATTGTGGTTACCCAGAACAAGCTAACCGCTGCGGCGCAAGCCCGGCGTATCTCAATAAGGAAAAAACGTGGCACGTTATATTGGACCAAAATGTAAGCTCTCGCGCCGCGAGGGTACCGATCTGTTTCTCAAGAGCGCACGCCGCTCATTAGATTCCAAGTGTAAGCTGGACAGCAAGCCCGGTCAGCATGGCCGCACCTCTGGTGCCCGTACTTCTGATTATGGCAACCAGTTACGTGAAAAGCAAAAAGTTAAGCGTATGTATGGCGTGCTGGAGCGTCAGTTCCGCCGCTACTTTGCCGAAGCTGAACGTCGTAAGGGTAATACCGGCGAAAATCTGCTGTCGTTGCTGGAATCCCGTCTGGATAACGTTGTCTATCGTATGGGTTTTGGTTCCACACGCGCTGAGGCACGTCAATTGGTTAGCCATAAGGCTATTTCCGTAAACGGCGTGACTGCCAATATTCCTTCGATGCAGATCAAGGCTGGCGATGCCGTGGTGGTGCGTGAAAAGTCCAAGAAGCAAACCCGTATTATTGAAGCCGTTTCCTTAGCCGAAGGTATTGGCTTCCCAAGCTGGGTGTCGGTTGATTCCAAGAAGCTGGAAGGTATTTTCCGCCAGGCTCCTGACCGTTCTGAAATCGCTGCCGATATTAATGAAAGTCTGATCGTCGAACTGTATTCACGTTAATCAATAAGACTAAGTAGTGCTGAGCAGCGATATGTACATTGCTTAGCCTAATGTTTTGCAGGTTGGTGACGTAAGTTAGTCTCGGTCTTTTAGTTCTGCCTCCGGCGCTCGCCGGAGTTAGTATTTCAGGCCAGCCACGCTGGTCTGTTCAACATCCACCAGCCTTATCGGCGTAACGAGCCGAGGGTATTGTGAAAGGATAGTATGGCAATCTCCCCCTTCCTAAAGCCACGTCAGATTGATGTTGAATCGATTGGTCCGCACGCAGCCAAAGTAACGATGGAGCCGTTTGAACGCGGCTACGGTCATACGCTGGGTAATGCGCTGCGCCGCATTCTGCTGTCGTCAATGAATGGTTTTGCCCCGACAGAAGTGACCATCGCTGGCGTTGTGCATGAGTATTCAACGATTGATGGCGTTCAGGAAGACGTCGTTGACATCCTGCTGAACCTGAAGGGTATCGTTTTCAAGCTGCATAATCGCGACGATATCACCCTGATTCTGCGTAAGGATGGCGAAGGCGTTGTTCGCGCCAGCGATATCGAAACTTCGCATGAAGTTGAAATCATTAATCCAGACCACGTGATTGCCCAATTGTCCGCCGGTGGCAAGCTGGATATGCAGATCAAGGTTGAGCGCGGTCGTGGTTATGTTCCCGGCAATCTGCGCGGCTTTATGGATGACCATAGCGCAACCATTGGTCGCATTGTTCTGGATGCTTCATTCAGCCCTGTGCGCCGCGTCAGCTATACGGTTGAGTCCGCCCGCGTTGAGCAGCGTACCGATCTGGACAAGCTGGTGATGCAGATTGAAACCAACGGCGTAATTTCTCCTGAAGAAGCGATTCGCCAGTCGGCCCGTATTTTGGTCGATCAGCTCTCGGTATTCGCGTCGCTGGAAGGCATGGAAGCCCTGTCCGAAGCGCCATCCCGTTCGCCGCAGATTGATCCTATCCTGCTGCGCCCGGTTGATGACCTTGAGCTGACCGTGCGTTCCGCAAACTGCCTGAAGGCCGAGAATATTTATTATATCGGCGACCTGATTCAACGTACCGAGAACGAACTGCTCAAGACGCCAAATCTGGGCCGCAAGTCACTCAACGAAATCAAGGAAGTGCTGGCCTCGCGTGGCCTGACCTTGGGCATGAAGCTGGAAAGCTGGCCACCCGCCGGTCTGGATAAGCTGTAATCACTAAGTTTTAATGGGGCGAGTCCTGATTCAGGATTCGCCTTTTTGTTCGCCATGTGTCATTAGTCATTCATTTCGATAAACTAATGATTGCTCTAATGATACCTGGCATTTCCCTAATACCGGACCGCGCCGAATTTCCGGCGATAGAAGAGTCGGGCCTAATATATCGAAAGGATTTACCATGCGTCACCGTCAAGGTTTACGAAAACTTAACCGCACCAGCAGCCACCGTCTTGCCATGTTCCGCAACATGACCAATTCGCTGCTGCAACACGAAGTCATCAAGACCACGCTCCCTAAGGCTAAGGAACTGCGCCGCGTTATTGAGCCGATCATTACCCTCGGCAAAGAACCGACGCTGGCAAATAAGCGCCTGGCCTTTAACCGCCTGCGCGACCGCGATATGGTCGTCAAGCTGTTTGACGTTATCGGCCCACGTTACCAAACCCGCAACGGCGGCTACCTGCGTATTCTGAAGTGCGGTTTCCGTATCGGCGACAATGCCCCAATGGCTTACGTCGAACTGCTCGACCGCCCGGATACCGACGCACCGGAAGCTGAAACTGAGTAACTAGTGCGATCGATTCAGTGCCAC
>Ga0213848_1132098_pt1 | contig 15699 bp, 17 predicted proteins | sample ABC_MetaT_FD_165507 | JGI IMG/M metagenome (GOLD analysis project Ga0213848, IMG submission 165507) | Metatranscriptome of freshwater microbial communities from post-fracked creek in Pennsylvania, United States - AB:C (Metagenome... | ecosystem: Environmental > Aquatic > Freshwater > Creek ... | reverse complement strand
TGGCGACATACAGCAGCTTAATTGCGGCGTGCTACTAGCGACAGCACGTGAAGATTTTGGGCGCGGGTGGAGGAAAGTCAAGAATCTGTCTCACAAAGAATTTGGATGGGATAGCAGACCCTCATTTTAGATGCACAATATTTAGGCGAACAGCTCCAGAGTTACTCCGACAAGGTGGATTGATTGATGAAAGTCAAGCAGTGTATAAACCTTTTGGGGGTGTGTGGGGTGCTCAGAAAAAACTATGGACTTTTCCATCAGGAGCTTCTATCGCATTTTCAGCTATTGCAAGCGATGATGACTTAGGGTCATGGCAAGGGAGCCAGCTAGTTCGTTGTTTGGTGGACGAGTGCGCCGACAAATGGACTGAAAAGCAAGTGTTATTTTTACTCTCACGCCTCCGCTCTGCTCATTCTAAGATACACCCACAATTAATAATGTCATGTAACCCTGACATTAATAGTTTTTTGAAATCGTGGGTTGAGTATTGCCTTGATGAAGATACAGGTGTCCCTCTAGAAGGTACTGAAAATCGTATCCGTTGGATGGTCTCATTAGATAATAAAGTTTATTGGGCAGATTCAGCAGAAGAGTGCTTTGAGTTGCATGGTAAACCAAGGGATATGATATACGCTCGCAATTTCACTGACGAGCAACTTACAGCTTTCCCAAAAGATAAGCTGTCAAAATTGTTTATGCCTAAGAGTTTTAGGTTTATTCCTACAGGTGTCTTTGATAACCCGTATCTATTACCTCCAAGGAATAATGACTATCTACCCAATCTGTTGTCTCAACCTTATGTGAATCAATTAAAGTATTTACATGGTAGTTGGACAGCGCGTGAAACAGGTAGTATGTATTTTAATAGGCAGTGGACACCTATTGTTGAATTTCCTCCTATCAATCCTGCATCAAGAGTTCGAGCATGGGATTTTGCTTCGGAAGAAAAGACAAACTCGAATAACCCTGATTGGACTGCTGGCGTAAAGATGTCTAGAGACAGAATGGGTATTTACTATATAGAAGATGTTGTAAGAGATCGTGTAACAACAGATAAAGTTTTGAAGATGGTTATTGACACTGCAAAACAGGATGGATTAGATGATTGTGACGTGGTGATACCTCTTGACCCTGCCGCTGCCGGAAAAACAGCAGTCTATTTCTACTTAAAAGTTATGGCAGAGCATGGTGTTGCAGCCAAAACGAAACCAGTAGGAACTCAAGCAAGTAAGCTCACTAGGTTCAGGCCGTTGTGCGCTCTAGCTGAAGCTGGCTCTTTGCGTGTAGTTAAAGGTGATTGGAATGAGCAATTTTTCCTAGAGTTAGAAGGTTTTTCAGGTGAAGCTAAGATACAGAAAATGTTGAAAGATGACCAAGTTGATGCGGCCTCTGATGCTTTTGCTACACTAGCTAGACAAGTAACCATACCAACATTTTCCCTACCCAATATGACTCAAGCGTCTATTATCCCTACAATATCATAGAAAATCATAATAATCTACACTTTGTTACAATAAATTGCTTGACAAGCTAAAATAATTGTTGACAAAGCATTTTATTGTGCTATAATCCACAAATAAATCGAAAAGGAGTGCTTATATGGCAGCAGCCAAAAAGAAGCCTGTAAGCACTGCTAGTGCTGGCACAAATGGTATGGCTAACCCTCAGATGCTTCAACCTGACGCAAACACATCCATACCAAGAATGAAACTTGGTGACGTAGGTTTCACAGGATTGAAAACAAGTAATGGTTGGATTTTAGAAGAGCCTACACGTGCCTTCCGATATCCTGCAATGCTTAAAGTTGTTGATGAAATGCGTTTATGCCCTTCAGTGGCTATTGCACTCAACGCTTACAAATTACTAATGAATCGTGTTGAATGGGATGTAGAGCCTCCTGTTGGAGCTTCCCCTGAACAGATTGAACGAGCTAACTTTATCCGCAGTTGTATGAGTGATATGGATGAAGATTGGCGTACATCTATCGCTAATATGTTTGACTTCCTGGAATACGGTAGCCATGTTAGTGAGAAAGTGTATCGTCGTAGACTTACAAAGAATGGCAGCAAATTTAATGATGGTTTAGTAGGATTGAAACGCCTAGCTCCTAGAGCGCGTGGCTCAATCTTTAAATGGGAATTCAGCGATGATGGAAGAGAGCTTACAGGTGTACAGCAGACTCTCCGTTACATGGACAAAGCCTATTTGTTCACAGAACAACTAGACCCACAAGGGTTTATTTCAATACCGCGTGAGAAATTTCTACTTATTACTGCTGACGGATACTTAGGTAATCCTGAAGGTAACAGTATTCTAAAAGCTGTTTATTTAGCTTTCAAACAGCTTACATTATTGCAAGACCAGATATTGCTAGGTGTAGCAAAAGATGTGCAAGGGATACTTAAAATAGGTATCCCACCAAAGTATTTAGATCAAGCTGCTTCACCAGGAGATCAAGCAGTATTTAGTGGATTCCAAAGCATCATTACGAATTACAACGCAGGGACACAGCGTGGCTTACTTGTACCAACACAGAATGATGAGCATGGAACACCAATGTTCACTTATGAGTTGATGGAGAGTAAAGGTAATTCTAAGTATGACACTGAAGCTATTATGAAACGACTAGAAGGTAATATTCTAGACGCACTGTCGTGTGGTGTACTGAAGCTCGGTATGGAAAGTGTTGGTTCTTTTAGCTTAGAAGGGACAGATACAAATATCCTGACCTTAGCAGTATCACATAGACTCGGTGAAATTGCAAGTGTTTTAAATTCAGATTTAATTCCTCAGATTTTCAAGTTGAATGGCTGGAATGATACAGATTTACCTAAGTTTATTCACAAAGATATTAGCTCGGTGAGTATGGATGATATGGGCAAATACCTCCAGCGCAGTGCATCAGTAGGTTTACTACCTATTACACGTGACACAGTTAATCGTGTACTAGAGGTTGGTGGATTCAAGACAGAACCAGTAGACAAGCCAATCGACCCTGAAGAAATGTCTGGTTTCACCTCTAGTGGTGGAAAAGGTATGAAAACTGCCGGAGATGGCACTAGCGTAGATCAATTTAACGGTAAAGACGCATCAACACAGAATGCAGACAATGCATCGTAAGGAGAGTTATGTCACATCAATTATTTAGGTTATCACAATCTATCTGGAACAAACCACACTTAATAACCCAAGAGTCATTTAATGTTGTCTTAGACTACCTAGCAGCTCGTAATAGCGGCTTGTTGTCTTACAAGCTCTCTGAGCCTGGTGTAGCACAAGAAAACTTACTGAGCGACAATGATGGTGATGAGGACAACATTGATTCTTCATTAGCTGTCATTAGTATCGATGGTTCATTAACATACAAGCCAGTGATGACTATGTGTGGCGAAGCAGGTACAAGCTATGCAAATCTTGAAGATAGTGTTGAAGATGCTATTGAAGCAGGATGTCAGACAATGGTATTGAATGTCTCCTCTGGTGGTGGTGAAGCAAGCCATGTATTCGAGACAGCTACCAATATTAGACAAATGTGCGATGACAATAATGTAAAGCTAGTAGCTTACATTGATACGTTAGGCTGTTCAGCAGCTTATGCACTATCTGTTATTGCTGACACAGTGATTGCTAATCCTTCTGCGACAGTAGGTAGTATTGGTTGTGTATTGTGCCTAACAGACACAAGTAAAGCTGAAGCAGATATGGGTGTTAAGCGTATCTTCATTACTTCAGGTACTGATAAAGTTCCTTATGCTGCTGATGGTTCATTCAAGCAATCATTCTTAGATGATATGCAATCACAAGTAGACACCTTGAATACAGAGTTCACAGAATTTGTAAGTGAATACTCAGGACTCTCTACAGAAGTTATCCGAAGTTTTCAAGCTAGTTCTTTTAATGCACAAGATGCATTAGACAAAGGATTGGTTAATAACATTATGACAAACAAACAATTCGCGGCATACATTGCCGACTTACATAAAGGAGCAATGTAATGCTTAAAGCAATTCAAAAGTTTATTAGTGACCCAAAGGAAGTGAATATGGCGCAACACAAGCCGCAGACCGATATGGCTGCAACCGAACTAGCAGATCAATTGGCAGTGGCAAATGAAGCGTTAGCTTCTCAGTCAGAAGCCTTGCAAGCTGTATCAACCAAGCTGTCAACATTGACTGGCCTGTATGAAGCCTCTCAAGCAGCTCTAGCAGCAGCAGAAGCCTCTCAAGCCTCACTAGTAGCAGAAGCTAAACACAAACGTTTCTCAGCTCGTAAAGAAGCTGTAGTAGCTGCTGTAGGTACTTCTAAAGCTGATGCTATGATGACTGCAACAGAAACATTGGATGACGCTGCATTTAATGCAATCGTTAGTGCAATGACTGTGAACATGGAAGTGGAAGCAACTACTCCAGCTTTCAAAGAAGTAGGAAAAACAGGTAAAGTTGATACTAACTTGGTAGCTGATGCGGGTCATAAAGAATCTGCTGAAATGAAGATTCTCAAAGCTAAACTTAACAAATAATTTAAAGGAAATAATATGACAATTTTGGCCACAGATGGTGTGCGTTTTTCGCAAGTAGTTAAACATGAATACCCTGCACAATCCGGCTATTGCCGTGATATGCTCACTGTAAATGACGCAGCAGCAACCTTGCAAGTCGGTTCTGTATTAGGTGCATACATTGCATCCCCTACAGCAACAGCAGGTGCAGTAGTTGGTACAGGTAATGCTACAGTCGGCACAATCTCGGTAGTAAGTACAGCACAAACTAAGCTAGACACTTACCTGATTATGTTCCTGACAGCGACTACTTTCCAGGTAGAAGATTCTAAAGGTTCGGTAATCGGTACTGGTGCAACTGGTACAGCATTCACTGAGAATGGTATTACCTTCACAGTAACCGCTGGTGGTACAGCAATGACAGCAGGTAGCTATATTCCTTTGGTTGTATCTGGAACAACTAAGTACCGTTTGGTTTCTGCTACAGCTACAGATGGTTCGCAAGTTGCTAAAGCTGTCCTGATTGCAGATCAAATTGGTTTGTTTCATCCAACTACTCTAGTAGCTAACACAGACACTCCTTACTTAGCTCTTACTCGCGGCCCTGCAATCGTTGCTTCCCCTTCGTTGTCATTCAATGCCAATGTAACAGGAACAGCAATCACCACAGCACTGTCACAATTGGCATCAGTTGGTATCATCAGCACCACTCAAGTGTAATTGTACACGATAATTTAAAAGAATAGGAAAATATAATATGGCTATTACACGCAGCTTTGGTACTAACGGACAGTTTGAACTCACAGACTGGACAGAGGAAATCACCGTTCTCCCTAATACATGGGGTACTATTGGTAAATTGGGTATCTTCGGTGAGGAATCTGTTGCAGAACATGTTGTAACCTTTGAGAAAGTCATCAAAGATTTCGGTGTATTGGTAGATCGTGTTCGTGGCGATAAACACAATTCAAACACTGACTACAAACGTGAAGTTCATAGTATCTATGTACCTCACTTTAATACCTCTGATTTTATCAGCCCTAATGATATTCAAGGTAAACGCGCTTACGGTAATCCTAACGAAGCTGAGAGTATCGCTGCTGTCCGTGTTCGTAAAATGGAACGTATCGCTAACACTTTGAACTCGACACTTGAAGTAGCTCGTGCACAAGCGTTGACAGCAGGTACAGTTTACGCACCTAACGGCACAGTGACACAGGATTGGTTTACAGAGATGGGTAAGACTCGTACAGTTATCAATTTCCAATTCTCAAGTTCAACCTTTGATGTTTTGGGAACAGTTGAATCAGTGATTGCTGCGATTCAAGATAACGGCGGTATGATTAGTTTGGACAGTATTGTAATGTTGTGTGATCAGAAATTCTTTGCAGCACTGATTTCCCACCCCACAGTAAAAACTGCCTATCAGTTCTACGCTTCTGTACAATCACCTCTGCGCGATCGTTTAGCTAATCCTGGCGCCGCCTTGAACTCTGTAGCAATGCATCGTACTTTCGACTTCGGTGGTATTCACTTTATCGAAATGGGTGACATATTGGCAGGTACTAAATTAATTCCTACTCAAACTGCTGTAGCTGTTCCAGTAGGTACTGATTTCTTCTCTACATATTTTAGCCCTTGCAACAAAATGTTTCTGGTCAATACACTAGGCGAGCGACAATATATGTTTGAATACCCTTCAATGTATGGTGATGACATCAAGATTGAGGCAGAGACCAACTTTGTTAATATCTTGAAACGTCCAGAGATCGTTGTAAATCTGACTATGTCGTAATACTTAGTTGTCAATAGACCGGTAAAGTCTTTGACCCAAGTAACTTCCTATATTAAAAGTGGGAGGTTATTTCAATCAAGGAGCTTTAATAGTAATAGAATGGAGAAATAATGACAACAATTGACCCGACAACAAGTATAGGTAAGCTAAGGTTACGTTGTGGAGACTTTGGGGATATCCCGTTTCTACCTGACTCTGTTTACACTCAGACTCTTGTAGACAATGGCGGGAGTTTACCACAAGCTGCAATCACTTGTGCAACGTATATCTTAGGTATGCTTGCATTTAAAGTTGATAGGAAGATGTCACTCCAGCTCCAAGTATGGGGAAGTCAAGCATTCAAGGCTTATAAAGAGTTCTTGTTATTGACAATCTCTAATCCTAACTTGATGCAAATTAATATGATTATTCCTAATGACTTTGGGACAGATTTAAATCCAATAGTACAATTTGCCTCAGATTGGAACGCAAACTACGTACAATTCACAAATTCTCAACAGCTTTCTATTGATGCTATTGGCTCTGCCTCTAGTTCTGCTGACGGTACTTGGAACTGGATTGGATAACAACTATGTCAACTGAATCAGAATTTATGGGTATGATTATGGAGTTCATGTATGATGACCCCATGATTATGCAGTATATTAAATCAGCAGCCCCAACCTACAATGTTGCAACCTCTACCAACTCTACAACACATGTAGAGATTAACACAAGAGGTGTTCTACTTGATTTTACACATACAAACAATGGCTTGTCAAGTAAGTTTGGTACAGAAATATTATCAGGAGACAAGGAGCTTTATATGCTTCCTCCTAATAAGTTTGACCCTCTTCAACCTCCACTAGCTATTGATACAACTCAAGACCAATGTCGTATTGGTGGTGTTATGTATAAGTGTATGGTTATGAAAGAAGTAAATCCTACGGGAAGCAATGCAATACTCTACAACTTCCTTATTAGGAGATAATTACTATGGCTAATACACGCACAGACCAACCCATTGCTACAGGTGTTTGGGTTAATTTATTCGCAGGTTCTAGCATTACTATCGGGACAGCTTGCACAGCTTATAATAAAGGCTCTGCTCCATTGTTTCTCTACACAGCAACATCAGCCCCATCAGTGCCTACAGGAGTTCCACCAGGTATCCCACTATGTGTTGAGCCTCAAGGTTTCTCATTAGCTATTCCTTCTGGAGCCTCTGGATTGTGGGCTTACTGCCAAGACATTAAGGGTGGTTTGGTATTACTACAAGATTAATATGGGTACATTCAGTGATTCTGTAGAACAGGGTGTGGCTCAACTGTTGAAAAACTTAGCAGGTAATTGTGATGCGATTGTCTCTACATTGATGGTGCAAGTTATTGAAGCTACACCTGTACTGAAAGGTCAGCTTATCAATAGTTGGTATCCGGCAGTAGGTGATATTCCAGATACAGCTTCTGTAACAGATGTCTTTAACTTTCAAGGTGGTGACAGTATTGAAAGAGTCTACAGTGTGATAACACCAGAAGTGTTTTTAGGTAAGGATAACACAGTGACTATGACTAACAACGAAGACTATGCTTACGATATAGAATACCGCGGGCAACCTCACTGGCAGAAACCTGAAGGTATGGTAAGAGTTACGGTGAGTGACATGCAGAATCAGTTAGGAGGATAATAGATGAGTTCATCAGTAATACGTTCAACTCTTGAAGGTACTGTATTAAATTGGGCTGCTAACCAATCTCCACCTATTCCAGTATCAATAGAGGATGTCACTTTTGTACGTGACTTAACTCTACCCTACTTAGAAACTTTCCTAATCCCCGCCAAGACCTTTATACGCTCTGTAGACGGTCTTACTAGACGAGAGACAGGTATCTTCCAGATCAATGTCTGGCAGCAGTCAGGAAGCGGTATGGGGCTTATGGAAGGTATTGCAGAGTCATTAATCAACCTATTCCCTGTTATCCCTAAAACAGGGATTATAAGTATTGATAGAATACCTTCTATCTCTAGATCAATATCGGATACAGCAGGATGGCGCGGCCTCAGTATCTCAGTGTACTACCGCCTAGAATCTCAATCATACTAAACTAAAAGGAAATAATATGGCCGCATTAACCATTGTACAACGCTCCACTTCAGGTGCATTTACGTTGACTAATAACACTCTAACTGCTGCTGATACTTTAGCATATGTTACAGGTGCTGGTCAAGCAATTACTTTCAATAACGCGACAGGCTCTCCTGTAACAGTAACCTTGTTAGGTAATGCAGCTACTACAGTGACAGTCCCTGGTATTGGTGCTGTCTCTGTCTCTGCGGGTTATCCTGTTGTTGTTCCAGCTACAGGCGCTAAACACCTCGTACTAGACACTGTGTACCAATACTTAGCAGGAACTTCTGTTGCTGTCACCGGTGGTGTAGGTGTCACTGTTCAAGTTGTCTCAAACTAATAATTAAGGAATAAATAAATGACTATTTTCACAAACTACACTACTGCTGCTCACACCTCTGCCGGTGCTCAACTGAGTATTTCAGCTACGTTGCCAGCTACTTATGATGCCCCTGGTTTTACAGCATTAACTTTCATCCCTGTCCATGAGATTTCAGACATGGGTGAGTTGGGTATGGAGTTTAAAGAAGTAAATCACATGTCTCTAGACACTCGTGCCACTACTAAATTTAAAGGTAGCTACGATGCTGGAACTATGCAATTGACTTTAGCTAAAGTTATCACTGATGCTGGACAAGCAGCTTTGATTGCAGCTCTGAACTCAGATTCAGACCAAGCATTTAACATTTACTTCCCTCAAACCTCTACTAATATCAGTGTAACTGGTAAGGTTATGTCTTACAAAACCAAAGTAGGTAACGTTGACAGTATGCTGACAGCCACTGTAAAACTGGCTCTGACTAACTACTTGGTTGAGCATTAATAATTTATAAAGAGTACAGTAAGAAGCATCTCAAAGAAGGTGCTCTTCAAATAAACTATTCTACCCAAAGGAAAATAATATGGCTTTCGATTTAAACACCCTAGCAGCAAAAGACACCACCACTCTGCATCTTGAACATCCAGCAACTTTCGTAAAACTGTATGCTGATGACGCTAAGACAGAACCTCTGTTGATTGAACTGTATGGCCCAAGCTCTAAGCAACATCGTAATGCTGTGCAAGCCCTTTTAGATAAACGTGCAGCTCGCGGTAAAACAAAAGTTAGTGCTGAAGTTGCTGCTGAAGAGTGGACTGATGTGCTAGTTGCTTGCACCATTTCTATTAGTAACATTGAGTTGTCACCAGGTGTGCCTCTGAATACCCCTGAGCAATTTAAAGCTCTGTATTCTAATCCATCATTTGAATGGTTGACAGATCAAGTTACAGCAGCTCGTGGAGATGTCGGTAATTTTTTGACAGTGTAACTGAGCAACTTATTCTTTACGTAAGAGATTTAGCTTGGTGGAATACTGTACCTAATGGCACAGAGACAAGCCGAGCTGATGCTTACAGAAAGAGAGTTGGCTCAGATATTCATCTTCCTGTTGTTGAAGATTGTGGATACATGGTTGATCTATTATTTGAAGCTGGTACATGTAGCTATGAGCAAATGGTTTGTAAAGCGCTTACATGGGGAGAGCTTGAGTCTTGGTTAAATGTGACTGAGCTTACCCTCTCACAATGGGAGAAGCAAACACTTAAACAAATGAGTAGGGCTTATGCGTCTGAGTCCAACTCTGCAAGAGATGAGAGTGCTAGACAGCCTTCTTCCCCAGAGCCTACACAAGATGACACAACAGTTAAGATGAATACAATGTTGTCCCGTATGAGAATGTTCACTAAAAAAGATTAAGGAAACTATGGCTATCGACACTACTTCATTAAGTTTAAAAATACAATCGACAGGTATTGACGAAGCTACAGCATCCTTAATCAATTTGGTTGCAGCTACAAAGGATGCTGACAAAGCTACCACTAACTTCACTGTGTCTGTTAAAACAGAAGGTGAAGCTGTAAAAGAAACTGTTTCAGCAGGTGAAGCGTATTTGCAGAAATTACAAATTCGTGCTGACACAATAGGTAAAACCTCTGAATTTACAGCAGGGTATATTGCTAAGGTAAAAGAACTTACAGATTCAGAAGTAAGTGTGGCAGAAGGGTTAGGTGCTCAGGTTGATGCTTATAAGAATCTTTCTGTAGCACAAACACAAGCTATTAAAGACAATAAAGCATTAGATGATTCGTATAAGCAGCTTGAGAAAGATGCAGCAGCATTCTATGCAGCATCAGCTAAATCTTCTGAAAAGGCTTTCAACAAAGAGGTGTTGAAGTATGAAGCAGAACAACTAAAAGCTGTAGCTGATGCAGAGAGAGCTTTAGCTACAGAATCAAAGAATCTAGCAGCGGCTGAGTCTATAGCAGCTAAGAACAAAGAAGATTTAAATAAAGCTCAAGAGCGTGGGAATACGTTAAACGCGCAAGGGTCTAGAGCTAATGAATTGGCTAAGATTACAGCAGCAGAGAAAGAAGCCTCCACAGCAGCGGATATGCTTATTGCAGCAGAGAATAAGACAATTAAGGTTAATCAAGACTTGAATAACAGTTATGATGTCATGATGGCTAAGATTAAAGGTACAAGAGGGGATGTATTAGCTTTACAAGCAGCTCAACAAGGAGCTAGTGCTGAAACTATTGCTACAGCTAAGGCTACAGGTGATGCTGTGCAAGAAGCAGCAGAAAAAGGTGAACATGCAACAACCAAGTGGGGGCTAGGTACTGTTAGAGCTAATCGTGAGGTAGCTGTATTAGGACATGAAATTATTTCAGGTAATTTCTCCCGTATTCCTGGGTCATTGATGGTCTTAGGTGAAAGCATTAACGGTGTGGCAATCAAAGCTGCACTAGCTTATATCCCTGTAGCAGCCTTAGTTTTAGCAGTAGCAGGTATTGGCATGGCTGTGCATAGTGGCATAGAAGAGTACAAAGATTTGAATAGAGCAATAGACAACACAGGTAATTTCTCAGGTAAGTCAGCTCATGAAGTGCAGTCAATGGGAGAGGCTTTAGCTTCCTCAAACCGTACAGTACATGATACGCAAATGGCTATGATGCAGCTTGTTGAGAGTGGAAGAATCGAAGAGAAACAACTACAAAACGTTGGTGCTGCTGCTGTATCAATGGCAAAAGCTCATAACACCTCTGTGCAAGAAGCTGCTAAAGAGTTAGAGAAATTCGCTGGTGATAGCGGTAGGTTTTTGTCTGAGTATAATTCGCATTGGCATGTTTTGACAGTGCAACAGTATGAGGCTATTCATGCAGCGCAATTAGTCGGTGATGAAGCTAAAGCCTATGAAATTGAACTCGATGCAGTGCGTACAAAAGGTAATGAAGTAGCTAAATCTCAGGAGGCTATGTTAGGCACAATGGCTCGTGGTTGGAACTCTGTTAGAGATACAATCTCAGGTGTAGTACACATGATAGGACAGATAGGTGTCCCTGACAGTGTTGGTGTACAGATTGCAACTATCGACGATCAAATAAATAAGTTGACAACTAGCCTAAAGGCCAATAAAAGTTCATGGTTTGCTAATGATTACAATGAAGATGCAGCAGGGAAAAGACAGCTAGCTCAATTAGAATTGACTAGAAAAAACCTGATGGAACAGTTTAAAACTCAGGAATCTAAAGCTAAGCTAGACCATGATGGAGTTGTTCAGGAACAGGCAACAGAAAAAGCTCGTAAGTATATTGATGATGCAAAAGTAGGTAAAGTGCTGAAACAACGAGAAGCCTTGATGGAAGAGGATAAACAGTTTAAAGCTGCAATTCTTAACTTGAATACAAACTCTAAAGAGTATATTGAAGCTCTTCAGACACATCAAGAGAAGGTTGAAGCAATCAATAAACGTGCTGAGGTTAAAGTTTCTCGTGGTCCTGCAAATGACTTATTACGTGCTCAAATAGCAAAAGACCAAGGTGTTATAGATAGACAACAAGTAGAGCAACAGGGTGTTATCTTAGCCAATGAAGGTAAGCTGAAAGCAAATGAGATTTCAAAAGCTCAAATGGTGAAAGCAAATGGCGAAGCTGCGATTGCCATGTGGAAGAATATCGAAGCAGAGTATACACACATGGCTCAGGTTGTTTCTAAATCACCACAGCATAAAGGTGAAGAACAAGGTTTAGAGAATAAAGCTCTCAAAGCTCATCAAGAACAGATTAAAGAGCAACAAAAGATTGACGAGGCTTACTATGCTCAACTTGGTGACATGGAAAGTAAGGCAGCGACAAATGAAGAGAAAGCAGACAGCTTACGTGGTAAATCTTCTGAGAAAACTGCTTTGCAGATTGAAGAGATTAACAGGAAGCAATTGAAAGAAGCTGAAGATGCAATTCAAGTAGCTGATAAAGCTATCGAAGGTTTTGATTCTAAAACTTCTGCTGCAACTGAAAATTTATTCTACCACATGAAGCTTGTTGGTGAAGAATTGAAAAGAAGTTTGCAAGACTTGCCTGTAGCTAAAGCTGAGAAAGACTTAGAAGAATTGCAGAAGAAAGTCGATAAGATAACTCAAGAATTTAAAAAGTCAAATCCTATGTTGGCTTTAATGGGTGATAAGAAATCTTCTGAAAGTGCAATGAATGACCAATTGAAAGTTATTAAGGATGGTGTCAAAGCGGCTATATTGACTGAGCAACAAGGTGCAACAATGATAGCTCAAATCAAGTATGACGCGCTTCTTAAAACTACGGCAGCGCAATCAGCTTCAGACCAGCTTGCATTAACATCAGCTCAAACTGTTGCAACAGGAATAGCTAATATTGCTTCAACGGCAGCAGGAAAGAAATCAGCAGCAGCAAAAGTAGCTTTAGATGTAGAGAAAGGTTTTGCTATAGCTTCAGCATCATTGGCTATTCATAATGCGTTAGGAGAAGCTATGGTAGCTCCTACATTTCCTTTAGCTATGGCTCAATACGCTATTGTAGCTACTCAAGGTGCAGCTATCATCTCTGATATATCCTCTATTAAAACTACAGGATTCTCCGCAGGTGGCTACACAGGTGACATGGGAACTTCTGACGTAGCTGGTGTAGTTCATGGACAAGAGTATGTTGTTAATGCAGCAGCTACAGCCCGTAACAGAGATGTGCTAGAAGCTATGAACTCTGGTGCTGTAGTTAATAGTACTACAACAGCAGGTAACAATAGCTCTACAGCTCCTGCCTCAGCCTCTGGTAATGTGCATGTGCATAACTATGGTGCTGTAATCGAAGTAGAGAAACGTAGTGATGGTGATATTGCTATTATCGCTCGTAGAGAAGCTAAAGGTGTTGTACAGACCCATGCTGGTGATATTGTAGCTAATCATCTTGGTAATGCCAACTCTAGTGTCTCTAAAGCCTTACAACGCTCTACACAAACAGCAAGGAGACGCACATAATGGCTTCAACCAATACAATTTATAATTGTGCTATTGTTCCTGAGTATTCAAATTATACCACCATTGACGGAATAGAAGTAGTTAGTACGATGCTTGAAGGTGGCACTCCTCGGTATCGTAGAGATATTCTTAATTCTGCTTCTGAGGTAACTGTTGAGTGGTGGCTAGATCAAGTAGGGTATGACTATATTAGAGCTTTCTATCGTACAGCTACAGTTAGTGGAAGTGTCCCTTTCACTATTCAACTGTACCTTGGAAAGTCTCACTTAACTACTCATACAGCTTATTTCAAGCCAGGTAGTATGACATTAGCTAGTGTAGAAGCTGGTCCATATTTCACAGTGGATGCTACGTTGATGGTCAAGCCTTCAATTCCTAATGTAACTGATGAGATTGCTTTGATAACAATGGTAAATGCAATGGGAGTTAACTTTGCATACTATGAAGATATTCTTAATACAATTGTAAATATTGAATTACCTATCACAATGGCACCTCAATACACTGGATATATTACTCCGGGCTACTTTGTTGATGGCTACATAACTTAAAGGGAACACAATGACAACTTACGTAGCTCTTAGAGCAAACCAACTAACACCTTTGACAGAAGCTCAAGGTGATGGGAATTTTAGTACATTAGCTGCGGGGATTGATACTAACGCGGCTGCTATAGCTTCACTCACATTACCTGCTACAAGTGTAAATTATACTGGAAGTGGGACAGGTAGTGTGAGTAGGAGTGTGCAGAGTAAACTTAGTGAGACAATTAGTTTGTTGGATTTTGCAGGTGTTGACCCAACAGGAGTGTCAGACAGTACAGCAGGGATACAAGCCTTTTTCACATCTGTAACGACTAATGGTCTTTTTGGCAGGATTCCTAAAGGAAATTACTTAGTATCATACCCTTTAGTTATCAATATTGGCAGTATTGGTTTTAATATTGAGGGAGTAGCATCTACTGCTGTTAACTTCATAATCTCGTCTTCGTTTTCAGGAGGAACAAACGCACTACAACTGCTTGGTGCTTCCAATACCGTAGGTTGGTCTCTTGGGGGGTTCTCAGTAATCCCACAATCTACGTCAGGTACGGCAACAACTGGATTCGCTATAGGTAATCCAAGCGCCGCTGTTATCGCTATTAACGGGTATCAATTTTCAGCCATACAAGATGTAAACGTTAACAGTTTCGCCACATGCTGGAATATCTACCACGCAAGGATGATTTTCTTTTCTCGGTGTGGGGGCTGGAATACAGGAGTCTCAGGACAAAATACCGTACTGAACATCGCACAGAATGGTGCTTTTACAGGTGATTTGTTATTTGATAAATGCCAGTTTGTAACTAACAATGCTAACGCAAATACTAATTTGACTATTACATCGCCTGTTGGCCCTTATAATAATTCAAACGGTAATAACTCAATTTCAGGTATAAAATTCAGAGACTGTGATTTTTATGGTGGGTATCAGTCAGCTAAAGTATACGCAACTGCTGGCTCTTACGTATCCGATATTTGGTTCTCAGAAGGTTGTCAATTTGACCAGCAAACTTACAATGATATTTATATAGAATCAAACGGATCTGCAACATTAGTTGAAGATATTCATATCAATCATGCGTATCTTAATAAATCTACAAATACGTCTGTTGTAGTAACAAGTACCGGCGGGTATATAAAATCTGTGTGGATTAACGACTGTGAGATACTTCAGCCAACTAATAAAGCTATTTCTGTTTATGGCAATAATTGCATAGACATTCACGTAAATGATAATGTCGTGGAGGATTGTGCGGCGGCGGGGTCAGCGATAGAGTTTAACGGCGTTATGGGGGTGCAGTGCAGTAACAATACCGCTAGAACAGGTAATTTAAATCAGAGACCCTATTATTTATTAGCATTTGATGCAGGAACTACTAATATTGTAGCTATGGGAAATAACGGGTACGGAGCTGTAAACATAGGCACTTTAC
>Ga0213848_1213106_pt1 | contig 17299 bp, 28 predicted proteins | sample ABC_MetaT_FD_165507 | JGI IMG/M metagenome (GOLD analysis project Ga0213848, IMG submission 165507) | Metatranscriptome of freshwater microbial communities from post-fracked creek in Pennsylvania, United States - AB:C (Metagenome... | ecosystem: Environmental > Aquatic > Freshwater > Creek ... | reverse complement strand
GGTTTAGAATTTAAATATTTAATATTATCTATGATATCTTGTTCAGTATTATATTTTAAAGAAATAGCATGACTTAACATATAATTAAAAGTATCTCTATCTAATACAAAATCTAATGAATCAAATAGACTATCACTATCAGAAACAATATGATAATCTTTTACTTTTAATGGTAATACAAATTTATCAGTATTTGCTATAGCAGTTGGGACTGATAGTATAGAATTATTTGAGTAAGTTATAGTACTATAATGAAATGATTTTTCTATCATTTCAGAACATTCTACACAAGGTCTACTAATACTCCATGAAGCTGAATCTGATGTTAAAATAGATATAATAATTATAAGATAATGAAAATCAGCAAGTTCTAACTCTTTATTATCAAACATATTACCATCTGTTGTGGTAATTTTAATAGCATCATTATATATAATTGATAATTGATTTATATCAAATTCATCAAGAGTAGTACTAACTGCTCTTATTTCATCAAACATTAAATCACGTACATAAATATTTGAAATATTAGGATAAGATCTATTTTTAGATGGTAACCCTGATACTATAGTATATTGATAATCAATACCCATCTTAGTTTTAAATTCTTGATTGTCTATCATTATGGTTCCCTATCAATTCCTATAATATTTAAGTTTAAAACTAATGGTGCAGCTACAGAATCTTGAACTAAAGACTGACTAGATGAACCATCAAATTGAACAGAATACTGCCAACCTGAATTAATTGGTTTTAATGAATTGTCGTATTCTTGAATAATAATTTTAAATGGGTCTGAAAATCCTACTCCAGGTGTTCCACGATAATCTTCTAATCCACCTTTATCAGAATTTAAATTTATACCATTTACTGGAGTAGTATAATATAACGATAAAATATTTTTTATTGAAGCAGTAATATCTTTAGTATTATTTTCATAAAATAATATAGATATAGTTTTAGGTATATTTCTACCTACAGATAATGTAATAGATTGACCATGAGGACCAAATGGTATATCTTTAGTTATTATTTGACCTTCACTCCAAGTTACTGAAGTAGCTGGAAACTCTAATTTATATTTTGTTTTAATAATATTAAGTTTAATATTATTTAACGATTTTGGTAATAAAAATTTTACATCCCATCTAAATGGTAAATAAGGTTCAAAATTTGATGATCTTAGATTATCTAGTGTTATCATATAGTGGGATGTAATTGTTAAGAGAAGTTCTGAATTATATAACTATCATAGTGTAAACTTACTTCAGGTTTTTGAGTTTCAACATCTTGTCCTAATCGGATTCCATGTTTTTCTGCTACGAATATTACATTAATTAAAGTTATTGTTTTTAATACAACAGTTCCAGTTGTATCATAAAGACTCAAAATAACTTCATTACAAAGTAAATCAGTAGTTTTAGCACTAGTCAAATCAATATTATTTACACTTGCATAATTTTGTTGAGCATTTGCATATGAAATAAAAAAAGTAATTTAGTACGTCACCTGAAGTATTTTCAACAAATGACCATCCTATACTACCATCTCTATCTACTTTACCATTATAATTCATGGAAAATCCACCAACTTTTACTTCTGCCAGAATAGTTTTACTACTAGGTTCCCCTACATTAGTTACCATAAATGGTATTCCAGCAGGTGGGTTACCTACTGCTGTAGGCCAAGTTGGTATATCTACTGACCATTTATGAAGAAGTTGTGGATCTCCATAAATTGCTCTTAATTGTCCTAAATTTTTCAGTGCCATATAATACCTTAGAATGAAATAGCTACAGATTTATTAAATATACCTATAGTTACAGGTATTAATTGTATATCTTCAGTTGGTTGTAATCCAATGAAAATTGGCATTCTTCTATTATCAATATCAGAATCTGTAATTATTTTGGTAATAGATACTTGATAATCATATAAACCACCTGGTATAAATAAAGTATTTTTAATAAATAATTTAATAGTATTTTCTACACTAGTCCACTCAGTTTGATTATTTTCTTTAAATAATTCAAAGTCTAGCATAGTATCTAGACCATATTTAAGAACAATTAATAACATAGCAACTGATCTTAATTGTAATGGTGAAGGTTTTACATATAATGTTTCATTACCCCAGATAGCTAAACCATAACCTACTCTGTATCGTATTGGATTAATATTAGCAGCTATTAGACTATTTCTTTGTCCTAAATCATAGTTAACATTAATATTTAACCCTTTTACTATACCATATACCCAACCTGCAGCTGGAGTAAACATATAGTAATCTCTAGTTACAAATGATTGACTTACTATTCCAAAAACTGATGGAGCTACCCAAACTAGTGTTTGATTATAAGTATCAGTTACTTGAATCCATCCTGTGAACAAAGAACTAAATGCAGTATTCATATTTAATGAATTTCGATAAGCAATTACTGCTTGATCTGGAGCATTCATTAATTCAGTAGTATATGGTACTGAGTTATATCCATGAGATAAGTTAGTTTGTTGAGCTATGGTATCAATAGCTTGAGCTACTTCAGGATATGAAAATCCATTATCACAAAAACATGCTATTTTATATACTTCTTTATTACTCATAAGATTGAAAGCATTAATTACATCATATAGAGTAATTAATGAACCATCAGAACCACCTCCTAAAGAGTTTGTCCCAGCATCCATAATAGTACCAACTAATCCTGAAATAGTATATTGATCACCAATATCATAATTAGTAAATACAGGAGTTTGTTGATAAAAATAAGATTGAATACCGTTATAAATACATAATGGAGTATTAGTATAAGTACTACTAAAATAATAAATATAAGATCCTGGTCCTATTGTTATAGTATCTGTAATAGGTCTATCTAATCCTAATGTAACTGTAGTACTACCAGTTAATGAAAGTACTTTATATTCAGGACCTGTTAGACTAAATTTAATTCTACTACCTATAGCCATTACACCTTGGATACTTATAGTAACATTTTGATCACCAGTTAAAACATTTTCTATAACTGTTATAGATGGAGCTTGTATAAATACTGAACTAGAGTTCTGTAACCAAACTCCATATGTTGTTGTTAGAGGTAATGATCTGGTTAAATCAGCAGTATTATCTGTAACTACTATATATTTAGAGAATCCATTTATTTTAGTTTCAGCATTTAATTGATTACCAAATTCATCAATAAAATTATCTCTAGTAACTTCCCAAGATTCTTTTAATACACCATTCCAGTACACATTTAGAATAACTGCTACTCCAGGATAATTAGTAGAAGGTGAAATACCAAATTTTATACTTGACCCTAATGCTCCAGGATAAATTGCAGTTACTAACCAAGCATCTCTATATACAACATCATTACTGATCATTAATTGAATTTCAGTACCACCATCTACTGAAACTGGACTATCTAATGTTATTATATTAATCGTTTCATTTACTAATGATTTTTGATCTAATACTGCAGTAGTACTATTGATACTAACAGATTGACCATTTACAATATTATCTGAACTAGTAACTTGAACTACGGTAGTAGAAGAAGCATCTGCAGTTAAATAAATTGGTGGTGAATAATGTCCTAATGATGAATTTAAAACTTCAGTACCTGAAGGTGCTGTAATAGGAGCACTTAGAGTTAAAGTATGAACAATAATAGGAGTTACTATTGCACTAACAATAGTATAATATGCAGAACTATTAGACATTGAACTTGAAGGTCCAAATGATAATAAATCACCAGCATCTAATAATGCACCACTTGGTGTAGTAAAAGATGTTACATTAAATGTAAGTGAATTTGTTACTGTATTAATAACAGTTTCTAATGTATCTGAATATACTCTAGGTTGTTCATATAATGGAAACTCATATGAAGCAAGACCAGTTAATGAAATTCCAGCACTTAAAGGTGATATTACAGTATCTGGATATGTATTAGGTGTAATACATACATTAAAATTTGGTGCAGTATATTCAAATCTTACTAGTGCAGCAGCATAAGTTGCATCATCATGTATTGCTCTTGTCATCCAACAAGCAGTTGAGGAAGATGCTAATAATTGAGCACCATTCCAAGAAGATCCCTTTTTATTATTGGGAGTTGAATAAATAATAGGTTGTTGAGAAGGATCTGTTATTTTATATGGTACTATTGGACCCCAATCAGCAGTAAGCACTGTACCAATTTCAATACCAGTAAGTGCTGGTACTATAGCCGCTCTATCTTGTTGTACTATGGTTACTTGTGCACTTGGCATTAGTTACTCCCTGATAATTGACTTATAACTAAACCCGAGGTACTTTTAATTATAGTAAATACTTCAGGAGTTATTATTTGTTTTGTATTTGTTTTTGAATGAAGAATTATCTTCTCTTTAATATTTCCAGTACCACCTAAATCAATTAGTATATCAGATTTACTAATATTTGTTATTAACACTTTCATTATTTTCCTCGTTATCGTTTATACCTATTTTTAAATCAATGTAATTAACTATTTTAGTATCTTTATTAAACCCACTAAATATAATACCAGAAACTGATCCTTTAAATTTTATAGTATTTAAAGCATTTTGACTTTCAAAATTTGCATAGTCAATTTCAAGAGATTCTCTATCCCATAATAAAAAATAATTAATTTTAGTAAGTGTTCCATCATTAAGTAAGTCTAAGTTTAATTCACATCCATCTAATCTTAGTATTTGTTGATAGAATAATAAAGCTATAGCAAATGTTAAATCTTTACTCTCTGTTATAATACAAAATTCTACTGGAATATCTAATAATGAAATATCTCTTGTTATAACATTACCATTTTGATTATTTTTATCAAATTTATCTAATCGTATTTTAGATAAACCATTTTTATCCCAAGGTGATATTATATACTTTTGAGATAAATTTTCAAATCCTAATGCTACAGTTAAATTCATATTTTGAGGTAATCTGTGTGCTAATTTAGGAGTACCTATAGAATATAATAATTTGTTTAAATAAATGCTACCATCAATATTAACTTGTGATGTTGACATATTTCTAGCTAAAAAATTTTTACTATATGATAAAATACTATTCAGATTAGGAGTATATTGAGCTGATACGTTTATATCATAAGTAGAGAAAAAATCAACTAAATTTTGTGCTAATTCTCCTACTAATTTATCTATCATATTATAACCTATTGAATCTTATTTTTGAATTTTGAACTATTGTTGAAATTTTATTAATACCTACTATACTTGGTTCAAATTCGCTATCAGATAATTTTTTGTTTTCTTCTTCTACTACTTCAAGTACATCATTACCTGATTCATTTGGAACAGAAGATGATGGAACTAATGTATATTTATAAAATACTGATTTATCTCTAGTATCTTTAAAAGTCTCTATTGAAGATATTATAAATGATAATAAAGATATATTTTCATTAACAACTATTTTTGAAAATCTTGGTATTATATGAGATGACCACATAATAACATCTTCTTCCATAAAAATCATTTGAGAATCTGGATTTTTAGAATATTGTTCTACTACTTTTGGTATTAGTAATTTATCTTCTAAAAATGGGGTAGTACTATATAAAATATCTCCATAATTTTGAAAACCATCTGGTAGTACTTCTGGATAATATACAGTGCAATCTACTCCATGAAGTTTTGTACCTATTCTTATTTTTTGATAAATAATTGGTATAGCTGATTTAGTAAAAATCATGGAGTTTATCATATTAATCTCGTATTTTCTCTAAAAATTTTATAGCTGTAAATGTTTCACCAATTAAATGTTCTCTTCTTTTATTACTAATTTTCTTATTACGTTTTGCTGAAGAAGTATTAGCACCCTTCTTAGCTGATTTTGATCTATCTCTTTGTTCTTGTAGTGACATTCTTTCACATGCACCTGTTTCACTATTTCTCTTGTAACCTTCTTTACAATCTTCTTTATATACTTTTTCAATAACTTGTTTCTTTTTACCATCAACTATTTTAATCTTTTTTACTAATTTGGATAATGCTTCACAGATATTAATCATATTAACCACACATATTAAATAGACCAGTTTTTAAGTCAACTTGACTAATTCTTTGTTTTGAAGTTGGATTCTGTAAATATATAAAATTTGAATCAGATTTTAATTCAGTATCTCCTCTATATACAGAGTTTGAAGAATCTTTCAACAATTTAATTAAGTCTTCTTTACTAAAACTTTCATTAATTTTAATTAATTTAGGAATTAATAATGCTGCTCGTGATTCTTTAATAATGTGCTTTTGTAAAATTTTATTACTTAATAATCGAGCTGCTTGAGACATCATTATCCTTTAGTTGTTAAAAGTAATTACACAACACCCTATTTTATTAAGATGTTGTATAGTACATTTAAATTTATTTAGAATTTATTTAGAATCATATATATGTCTTCTAATATTACCAAGTTTTTTCTCAAAATCATGAGCTCTAACCATTTTTTCTTTTAAAACTTTAGTAATAGACTCTGAAGATGTTGATAAATTTTCACCAGCTAATTGTATAAAATCTTCTAATAGTAATTGAATTTTAATTAAATCACTCTTAGTTAAAGTTAATTCAGTATCAGATTTTGAACTATTTACTATTGGTACTATATCTTGAGATTCATTAATAGAACTCATATGTGCTAATAGTTGTGATGCTTTTGACATGATTATTTACTTTCTTATAAAGAGTTTTGTTTTATAGATAGACTCTGCGTACTGCTCTAGCACATAACTTTTTTAACTTTAACCTCATCTCTTGCCCTGCATAGTCTCCACATGACCACATCCATGCGTAGTCAGTATTATCTTCTCCAGAAAGCCAATACGGATATAGCTTAAAACTATGATCAGGATGCATCCGAATCAGACTCATCTCACGTCGATTTGGTAAAGACCAATCATTAAACCCGTTTATTGGTTTTTTAACTTCCTCAACTGCCTTATCCCATGTTACCTCATGAATATCATGATCTTCAGTATCATGAATTAAGTAGTAATCAGGACCATTATTTTTACCACCCATAATACCTACATACACACCACCTTGATCTTTCCATAATGTGCCAAGTTTAGGTGGTTTAATAGACTGTTCAGATGATTCATTAATTTTTGAATACTGTAAAAATTTAGCAGCTTTTGACATAATTACTTTCTTACGGGTTGATTTAAATAGTGGTCTACAGTTGAATCTTTTGCTATTAATTTTTCATCAATTAATTTTTTAAATAAAGCTAAAAGATGTTTACAAGCTCCAGGTGATTCACTTGGATTAACAGGAGGACGACCACTAGGAGGACGTACTGGTATGTATCTTTTATGAGCACCTACTAAAGCTTTTTCTCTACTGTTCCAATATGACCACATAAAATAATAATCTTCACATGAACATCTAGTACGAACACGAGTTTTACAATCTATTTTAGATAAATATATAGGAACATCATGTTCTTTTGCTATATAAGGTATTTGATGAGTTGATGATATTTCTTCTTTATTTGTTATACCTTCAAATACTATAGATAGCTTATACAATTTACTTTTATCAGAAGATTGTGATTGTGCATCAATCCATAACTGTTTATTCTGAGGTGTATATTTAGAACCTATAGACATTACTTTTCCAGTAGAATACTGTCTTTCTCTAATATTTCTAGTATATTTTACAATTTCTAATAGGTTCATAATATAATCTTATTATTTAGCTGATTCAGTAGGTGTATCTATTTTATTTTCAGTAGATTCTTTTACTATAGGTGTAGTAACTTTAGCTGATTCTGGTACTTTTTTAGCTACAGGTTTTACTACTGGAACTGCTGAAACTTCTGGAATAGTAGTATTTACTAATACAGTTTCTACTACTAAATAAGGTTTGAATAAATTAACAATAGCTAAATAGTTAGTTTCTACTTCAGAGGTTTCATATGTAGACGAAGCTCCTATACTTAATTGAAATAATTTTTTATTCTTGAGAATACCATTAATGCTTAAATTTGTTGTTGAATGAGTATTAGTAAATTTTAATGACATGATTACTTTCTTTATTAAGAGCTGATTTTAAAATTATCAAAACTCCAAGGATTAGATAAATCTACTTTATTTCTAAATAAGCTATTTCTATCATCATGAGGAGTCCAATCAGATAATTTACTTACTATAGTTCCTAGATAAGGTAGAGCATATTTTAGAACAAAATCAAATGGAAGATCTTCAGGCTCACAGTAACCCATATTAGGATTTTTTATCATCCATACTATAGCACCTAGCATAGATCCAACAACTTGAATACTAGTTGGACCTTCACCTGGAATCAAATCATTAGCTTGTTTAATATCTAATTGAGATCCATACCAAAGACCATTAAGTTTATGACCAAGAAGGAATACACCTAACTCATCCATACCTGCTATAATTTCAGTTTTAACTATTCTACAGGAGTCTTGAATTTTAAGTTCTAATCCTCTAAATTCATGAACTGATACAATAGCAGCATCGCAAGGACAATACACATAATAAACTGAAGGTCTATATAATTCATTTTTAGTTTGGACTGTTAAGTATTCACTAATAGTAACTGATTCATTATGTTGTACACAGAATCCATTAAAACTACCACCTGAAGGTGCCCATGATTTAAGTAATAAAGATACACTTGGTTGATTTAAATAAATAGCATTTTTAGGTCCAGATTTGTGTTCAAATCCATTATGAGGTAATTTATATTCATGACTCCCCCAACCTAATTCAGCTGGTGCTCTACCCTCTTCCCAAAAACCTCTACAACTCCAAGTATTAACGAATTCATTTTTCCGTTTAGGAACATCAATAATTTGAGTATCACGTTCAGATATATGAATTACTTTAACTTCTAACTCTTTAGATAGTTGAGCCCAACCTTCTCTAGTAGTTGGTATTGAAGTATCTTTATTACTAGCTTTAGCTAAATCAAGTAAAGCAGCTTTAGTGAAATGACTAACAAGACCAGGATTAGCACCATGTGTTACTACACAAGTACCACCTTTAGGAAAAGGTTTGGTTAAATCTCGTATCTTCTGTATTTCGGAATATAATGTTCTAGCAGCTAAAGATGATAAATCTTCATCAGAAACATCAGGCCAACGTTCAAGAGATGTATCAATATATAATACATCATTTTCTAAACACCATAAAACTATTTCAGTACTGCTAACGTCTGTACTTAAATTAATAATCATACTACCAGGAGTTAAATATGATTCAAGAGTTTGTATTAAATTTGTTTTTGTTAACTCTTTTATAATATATTTAACTCCAGTATCTCCATATTTATTTTGGAATAATCTATTATGATTATCTTTTTCTAATACTGTAACATTTTGTGGTATTACTTTTATATGACGTAATAGTAATGGTAGCATAGTTTGACCTACACCACCAAAACCTATTTGAAGAATTTTACCATTAAAATTAGTATAATTTTCATAAGACTTAGATATTATTTTTGATTGTTTTGATCTTGATACAAAATTAGCTGCTTTTGACATTTATCATCCTTTTATAATAAGTTAAAAGTAATTACACAACACCCTATTTTATTAAGATGTTGTATAGTACTTTTAATATTAAACTAGTTCTTTATTTTCTTTTATGTTTTTAATCATATTTTTAGTAACTGCAGATTTTATAATTTTATTTACAACTTCTGCATGTGAAGCAAACAAATTTAAAGCATCTTCTGTTCCAAATATACTACCACTACGATCAAATTGTATACCTAAAAACTTCCAATTCTTATACCAAGCATCTGGAGTTTTATATTCACTATTTTTAATAGAGTAATTCATTAAATTTAACCAACCTAATGAAGATACTTTTACTTTATATATTTTATCATCACTATTATGATTATAATCATCAGAATAGTATTCTGAAATACGTTTAAGTTTTGATGTTTTTAACATAATTATTAATTATACTTGAATTAAAGACCATGATCTTTAATATATTTAATTTTTTCAATAATTTTTGCATACTTATTTTTATCTGCATTAGTAAGTACATCAATCCATACTGAAGCTAGATAATCATTTTCATTATCATCTCCATAACCTTCTTCAAGTGCAAGTGCAAAAGCTCTACCCATTTTTGTGTGATTACAAAAAGCATCAAGTAATCCATCATTAAAAACTAGATCATATGCATACTGTGAATCTAAAGATTTATTAGATTCTAATAGAGTATCACAAGCATGTAATATTTCTTCATCAATTATTTCTTTATCTTCTTTATATGTTAATTTAGCCAAATCTTGTAAGTTTTGTCTAGTTTCATTAATCATACTATCAGATTTAATTGGTTTTAATGCAATTTTATCAATTTCTGATTCTTCAAACCACTCAGTATTACCACCATCAGCTCCACCAAATTTTACTTTATAAATATTTTCTGAACTAGTACTCTTTACTTTAAGTATTTCAAATGAATCACCCTTATTCCAATCATCATAAGGTTTTTGAACAATATATTTACCAACTTTGAATTTTGGTTCGGATGATTCAACAATAGATTTTACTGACTTTAATGACTTTAATGATTCATTAATAGAACTCATACGTGCTAATAACTGTGATGCTTTTGACATGATTATTTACTTTCTTCTAAAATAAGTTGAGGTTGCTTTATAGATAGACTCTACGTATGGGTCGAGATAGAAACTCACGGAGTTTTCCTATACCTTTATGATAACCCCCACTATGTTCTATGAAGCTCTGTACTATAGCATATCTCTTATTGTCTGGTTTTTCTTCAGAAGTCCAATAGTATCCCCAATCATCACCATAAGGATCAAAACTACTATCAGAATTAATAAATAGTAGTTTTGCTTCAGGTTGATTTGGTAAAGACCAGTCTTTAAACCCATTTATTGGTCTTTTAGACTGTTTCTTAGCTTCAGGCCATGTTACTTCAGATAGTTCATGCTCTTTAGTAGCATAGACAAGATAATAGTCAGGCTCATCATTGTGACCACGTATCATACCTGCATATATACCACCTTGAGCTTTCCATTCTGTACCAATTTTAGGTGGTTTCATAGATGAATCATCTGATTCATTAATATAACTTCTATGTGATAATAACTGTGATGCTTTTGACATGATTATTTACTTTCTTCTGAAATAGGTTTTGTTGTAATATATTTATTGAGAAAATTAGCACCAGCCCAAACTGACATATAGACACCAAAATATGTTTCAGTTAATTTATCATGTAAGGTTAAAAATACGAATCCCCAACTAGATAAGAATAATGCAATTAATTGACCTAATTTATTAATTGAAGGTTTATTATTTTGACCTAATAGTAAAGATCTTAAATCAAAATTATCTGGTTTATATTGTAGGTATAATAATATTATAATAAACAAAATTATACTTATACTTAATATACTTACCATTGTATTAGTTAATATTATAGTAGTCATATAATGTCTATACTAGTATGGATAAATTAAATATACTACAAATTTATTTCCAACTACCAGGATTGTCCCAAGTTTTAATATAATCATATACCATATCTGCAGAACCATAAGCTTTATCTAGAGAGTTATTAACTTTATAATATTCTTTATCTTTAGGTTTGCACTATAAATGATAAGTATTATTAGGAAGTCTAGCTACAATGTATTCAATATGGTCTTTAGATACAAATTTTTTATATGTATAGTCTTTATATTTATCAATATGATCTTTTAATAAATTGTGCTGCTTTAGACATTTTATATTCTCACTGAAAGTTAATTGTTATTTTCATATTAAATTAATATAGCTAGATTAAATGAACTATTTTTACGTATTTCTTCTAATACATTATCATATATCTCTTTACCCTCAGATATCATAGCATCTGCACTAGTTGAAATTGGTAGTTCAGCCATAGTAAAAGCACTTCGAGATCTACCAATAGTTTGTAAAAATCTTCCTAATAATAGAGTTAAAAATCTATCATGTAATTGTAATGAATCTATAGTTTTAGTAATTGGATTAAAAACATGAGGTGCAATAAAAATTGTTATATAGCTACCTTCTGGATATCTAAAATATAATATAGGATTATCATATCTCCAATAATAACTATGTACAGCAGCTGGCATAGGTGCAATAGTATATCCCATTGCATTTAATCTATCTGTTCGAATATCAACTATTGCAGTAGGAACAAATCCATCTAATTCTAGGGAAAAAACTTTATTATTGTATAAATTAAGATATCTAGTTTGTTTATTAGGCATGTATCTTCCATATAATCCTAATTCCCTATTAATCATATTAACAATTTTCTTTTCATCTAGAAGAGTAGCATCTAGATCACCTATGAATTGTCCTGATTCAAGTAATAATGTTTCAATAATTTCATCATAAGTGATCATAAAAGTCCTTAGTTATTTTCCAGATATACCAGTTGCTCCTGGTACTGCAGATTGTCCTACAAATCCAGGAGTACCTAAGCTAGCAATACCACCATGATTATAATTCTTCTTATTCTTTTGAGCTAATATATTAGAAGATTCATTTAATTTAGAACACTTAAGAATAAACTGTTTAGCTAATGAAATATTATTAGATTCATTTACACCAACCATATTTTTAAAAATACTTGTTATAAATGCATAGTTATCTTTTTGATCTTCTTTATCTGCAATTTCTTTAGCTTTTTCCCATTTCTTTTCTAGAGAAGATATAGAACCTTTTCCTTCTCTATTAAGCTTTTTGATATATGCAGTAGGCATTATTAACTTTCAATAAAACCATTTTTTACTGTCTTATAACCAATTTTTAGATTTTTACTAGAGTTATCATCATATTGATCTAAAGTTTCCTGGGCATCTGATTTTTCCCATTTAGAAAATGGACCTTCAATAACTTGACCCTTCTTGAACATTTCACCATTTACATCAGTGTCTTTATTATAATAAAGACACCAACCGTCTTTACCAGATTCTGATATAGATTTTCGTTTTGATTCATTAATTGAGCTTGAATGTTGTAGAAATTTGGATGCTTTTGACATGATTACCTTAATTAGTCTGACGAATCACAATAGTAATTCATATTAGTTAATATTGTTTTAATATCTGATTTTAATTGGTTTTCACTAAATTCTTGTAAATCCCTAGAATTCAATAGGTTTATTCTATTTGTAAGTAATAGATTAATAATTTTTAATTCTTTATTTGTATAGTATAAATCAACTAACTTATTATTTATACTCTTTAATATATTATCATGTAATTTATTAAATGGTAGATTTTCTTTTTCAGATTCTTCATGTAATTGTGTTAATAAATTACAGAAGACATTTCTGAACCAAGTATAATCCCATGTACTATATGATTCAAATATTAATTTAATATAATTAGAAGCTTTAGACATATTTATTCACCTAAATACTCAACTTCACCAGTATCAAAACTCATGGTAGCTAATAATTTATCTTCTTCTGGGACTTCTGCACATAATAAATTATTAAATGATTTTAACACAAAAGACGTTTTAGGGTATCTAGATTTTACTCTAGACTCAAATTCATTTTTTGCATCATATGAAGATAATTCATCTACATCAATATTTTGTGATATTGATTCATTAATGGAATTCAATCTTAATAATAACTTAGATGCTTTTGACATAATTATTTATCTTTTAATAAGGGTTGTATTTGAACTTTTATTGATTGAATATCTTTTTTATTATCACTTAATTGATTTTGATAATCAGTTTTAACCGAATTAAGGATATATAGTCCACCAATTTGAATAATTCCTATAAATACACTAGTTGCTAAAATAGTACCTATACCTCTGTTTTTCCACTTTTCTAACTCAATCATGGTGTCATCAGTATTTTTATCAATTTTTCTAATATCTTCTTCTACTAGTTTTATTTTTAAATATACTTCATTTAATATAGCAAGTTTTTCTATTTGAAGACGTTCTTCACTCTTTAACCCAATACTAGAAGTAGTCTGTACATTTGCTAAAATAAAAGCAGCATGATTCTTCTCTGAATCATCAAGTCTAGTATGTACTCTACCTATACCTGTAGCTATAGTTTTTTGAGTATCTGTTATTAATTCTCTTAAATTTACTATATTATCTGTTTGATGAGTATCACGCTCTTTTAGTGTTGCTAGTGAAGTCATAAAAGTTGTTAATTGATCAAATTTTGCTTCTATTTTATCAGCATGAGCTTGGAATTTATTTTCTAATTTATCAATTTGATCATTAAATCTTGTTTCTAATTGAGATATGCGAGTATCATCCATTATTAAATTCCATGTTATTATTATAAGAAATAGGGTGTTAAAAGTAATTACACAACACCCTATTTTATTAAGATGTTGTAGAGTACATTTAAACTATTTAGCCTGTTTTACTGATTCATTAATAGACTGAAGACGAGTAGCTAATTTAGAAGCTAACGACATATTATTCTCCAGTTTCTAACATTTTAATAACACTTGAGGTATTATTTTTATCTAAATATTTAGATAAAAATTTTTCTAGTCCTTTAAAATCTTCTTCTTTATCTCCATTATAACCTGCATTTTTAGCTAGATTATCAAATTCAGTAAAGCCTTTAGAAAAAACTCTACCACCACCAAATAACCAGCTGCTAATATCAGCAACAGGTATTTTATTATCTAACTTATTTGCTATTTTCTTACAAATAGCAATTTGATCGTCATGAATAGATTCAGTAATAGATTTTACTGACTTTGATGACTTTAATGATTCATTAATAGAACCCATACGTGCTAATAACTGTGATGCTTTTGACATGATTAATCCTTTTTAATTATAAATTACAAGTTTTTATTTACGGAAAATAGAAACTGTTGGGGTAGTTACATTAGTAATAACAACTAAGAAAGTACCTGAAGATGCATTAGTAACTGCATTACCTACAATAGTTACACCTGAACCTGCAGTTAGTGTAACTGCAAAAGCAGCTAGATTAGCAATAACGATTTCTACTGTAGTACCTACAGTAGCTGATTCAATATCAGCTACTAATTGAGTTGCTGTACGAGTAGTTACGGCACGAGCAGCTGTTGGTGTAATAGTATATACTGTTGAGGGTGTATTAGTAGCAGCTAGAGTTGTTGCTGAATCAGGTAATGATACAATAGATGCGTTAGTAATAGCATCAGAAGTTGTTACTGAAGTACCAAATTCTTTATCAATGATACTATAAGCACCATCAACTAATAAAGAATCACTTACATAAAGTGAAGTACCAGTTACTATTAATGGTAATCCAGATACTAAAATATTGTTTAAAGTTAATACTGAGCCAGTGTTATTTGTGATTAACATAATTTGCCTATAAAATTGTTTAATTATTGTGGGTTTATAATTGTTTCAAGACTTTTCATGTCTATGAAACTATTATCAGGTGTTAATGTCTGTAATTGTTCTACAAATTCATGTAGTTCATTATCAGATTTAATATCTTCTCTTGTTATTTCTAATATTCTGATGAATGTGGGGATATCAAAAGATATAATATTAGTTGAGTTATCTTCTTTAATAGGTGAAAATATTTCAAAAAGATCAGGGAATTTTTCAACTAGCTCAGGTCCGGTCATAGCGTCGCATCTACATGAAAAATTTTCTCGTTCTTTCATATATTCAGCTTTATCTAAAGCATCATTCCAAGAAGAATATTTTCTAGTCAACTCAACATTATCACCACAGATACAAACTCCATAATAACCTGAAGTACTAGATAATTTACCTTTGATTATATCAGATTCTTTAATAGTTATTCTTGGTGACAATGATTCAAGTATTTTACTTGCTTTTGACATAGTAATCCTCAGTCTGCTAATTGTCGAGATGATTATTCTTAAATAGTTTTAATATGAAGTATTATCTGTTCAGTTTCAGATAATTTATTAATCATTAATATCCAATTTTCAACAGTATTAAGAATAGTTTCTAATGTAGAAATATATCTTAATTCAGACACTCCATTTATATGATATACTAAATCATGTCTATTTTCTTCAAAATATAAATCATCTTTAGTTAAATCACTTATAATAATCTCTAATTTAATAGCATATGAAGATTTAATTTTAACTGAATACAATACTGTAAATAATGTTTCTAATTCAGATATTCTAGTACTATTTTTAATACAATTATAAATACCAAATTTAATAACATTTTCATTTATCTTACTTTTACATATATAAAATATCATATATTCTGATATATATTCATTATGTAAATTTATTTGACGCATTCGGTTTCCTCCATTAAGAGTTAACCATTTACAATGCTCCTCACTATTAATATAATTATTAGGATCAGTATATGCTTCTTTAATTCTAACTATATTAGCACAGCTAAAATTACAACAATTTGTATATCCTAAAGATAATTCCATAAATGAAGTTAAATTATTACAATCCTTATTATAGCATTTTTCATGTTTTACATTACAAATTAAATTATAATAATCCTGAATTGATATATTATAATTACTTAATAAGTATGTTTGTAATTCTCCAAGATACATAGGTTGAACAGGAGTTTTTCCTATTAAACATACCCAATACATCCTACTTGTTTTAGAATATTTTAATAATTCAGCATGAGTAAGAGTAAGAGTTTTATTTTTAAGATTTTTATACTTAAAAAATAATTCTTTACTTAATTCAAATCGTTCATCTATTTTAGGTTTATTATTTTCACATGTAAGTAAATTACAGTACATTTGTAACCCTGAATGTAAATCATTTATTTTAACTTTATTTATACATTCTAGATAAGCACAACTTGGTTCTATATTATTATGATCAAATTTTATAATGTAATCTTTTATAGATAAATTATGAACCATTTTAAAATGAGTAGATAATCTCATATCTGTAATTATAGTATTACATTCAAGACATAAATTATTTTTAATACTATCTTTTACTATTTTATTATAAATAGGCATATATACCTCTGTAAAGGTGTTAATTTGTTGAGACTAGCTGATGTTACAGCATCAGCGAGGAGGATCAGTCCGTTCATCTCAGATTACTGAAAAGTAATCTCAATACTCTCTTATCTTATAGATAAGAGAGTATTACGATAGTTCTCAGACCAAACCTTACAAGGTTTGGATTGATTATAGCGTTGTAAATATTAATATAACATCTATTAAGCAGTAATAGTCAAACGAGTTGACAGATTACCATTCAATGAAGTAAGTCCAGCCCAAGT